>Ga0209296_1001196_pt1 | contig 20545 bp, 22 predicted proteins | sample S_130206_EF_Meta_FD_187319 | JGI IMG/M metagenome (GOLD analysis project Ga0209296, IMG submission 187319) | Freshwater microbial communities from Lake Simoncouche, Canada to study carbon cycling - S_130206_EF_MetaG (SPAdes) (version 2) | ecosystem: Environmental > Aquatic > Freshwater > Lake ...
AACTACGTTCCCCGGTAGGAGGGGTGCGGGGAACTACGTTCCCCGGTAGGAGGGGTGCGGGGAACTACGTTCCCCGGTAGGAGGGGTGCGGGGAACTACGTTCCCCGGTAGGAGGGGTGCGGGGAACTACGTTCCCCGGTAGGAGGGGTGCGGGGAACGTAGTTCCCCGGTAGGAGGGGTGCGGGGCCAAAGGCTGCTGCGCAATGCTTGGCATGTAGTTCCCCGTTTCAATAGAATATAAAAAAATTGAAAGCTAATTCGGCGGCAATCATGAATAACCAGTTTAGTTTCAAACAAGCAAGAACAGAACAACAATGACGACTACCCCCGTTACAATGTACATCAAGACAGGTTACATGAATGAACCCCAAACCAAGGAGATCATGGCACCGACCGTGAGGATCGTGAAGGGCATCTTGGGTGACATGTGCATGCCCAATCACGTTCTTCAATCACCCAAGTTCGTGTCACTGGAATTCGTGAAATGGACTCCGCCAGACAGTCGTATCACCGACCACAACGACGACGACAATGACGACGACAATGATGCAACTGCTGCAACATGCATTTACACCATGCGACTCACCGTCGCCATTCAACGTGTGGATTTCAACACGGCCCAAACCATCGTTGACATCCTCGGTGACGCCATTTACGAAAATGGCGCCATGTTTCCGTTCACCATCGCCGCCGAATATCGCCAAATGCATCACACGTTCCTCTACCCCCCCAACAGCTTCTTGGACACCCGCCCAATCCGCACAACCACCGCTACCATCCACCTCAACATGGGTTACATGGATGGAACTCAAGAAAACATCATGACCGTGGGGCATGCCCGAGCCAACCAGGACATCATCACACATCACGTGACGGACTGCATTCCCGACCCAGACGACTTGGACTTGGACGACCCCGTTCAAGAAATCAAGTTCGTGTCACTGGAATTCGTGCAATGGACTCCGCCAGAAGACGAGACCGTTTGGTCCCACGACGATTGCGTTGATCCGGCCGCCCATGTCACTTACACCATGCAACTCACCGTCGCAATTCACCACGAACATCCAGTGGCTTTCAACACGGTGCAATCCATCGTTGACGCCATTTACGACAACGGCGCCATGTTTCCGTCCACCCTCACCATTGCCGAAGACCGCGACGAAGACCGCGACGAAGACCGCGAAATTTCGCACACCTTCCTCTACCCATACCACAGCAACTTCTCGGGCTTGGAGAACGGCCTCTGCCTCGGCGAATAATCATTTACAGATAATCATTTACAGATAATCATTTACAGGCGGCAGGCGTCATCTAAACAGGTTCGCATCCCATTCACTAACACTTTTTTTTGATGGATCATTTTGTTATGAATATCTCTCGGTTGTGTAATTTGAAAAACCATAAAATTATAACATACGGGCAACCGGTGTTTAACCAGTATAACTCGTTCCTCAGATCATGAGCCATGCCTCAGAACCGCAGTCATTCCTCAACATTGCTATATGGGGGATATCGTGCATGGATAAGTTATTAGGGTTTACACCGTTTTTTAGGGTTTACATGCGTTCATAGGGTTTAGGGTACCTTTAGGGTTTAGGGTTTAGGGTTTAGGGTTTAGGGCTGCCTCAAACGGCGCCCTCATTGGTAACGAAAGCAACAAGCGAATAAAGGAGGGGTTTAGGGTTTATGGTGATGTGACGATTGTTTATTTTTTCTAATCCATATGATATAACCATAACCATATAACCACCTATTTGACTCGGATCAGGATGAAACCCAAAGATGCCCATGACCCTTCCACTACTTACACCAATTTCGATCTCAAGCAATATGCGTCACTTTTATCACCATATGTAAAATCACCATATAATGTAAATCCATATGGTCCATATTCACTTGCACCACATCAACTTTTACTTCCTACAAACAAAGGGGGATCCCGCCGAAAAGGCAACAAGCGTAGGAGCAACAAGAGCAACAAGAGCAACAAGAACAACAAGAGCAACAAGAACAACAAGAGCAACAATCGTAGGAGGATCCATTAAAACAACCAAAATGTCTCTCCAAAAATGCAGGGTTCCCAAAAAAAATTGAATTGATTTCAAAAATGTAGCGACTCTACCAGCGACTCTACCAACAACAAACAACAAACAACAATGCGTGTTTTCATCAAGTTTCAAGGATTCAAGAATCTTCAAATCAGCCCCGAATTTACCATGAACGTTGACCCGTCGGAGACAATTGAAGCCATCACACTGAGACTTGAAACAATCTCAGGCGTTCCAGCATGCAAAGTCTCCGTGATAACGGGACTCATTCTCGGCAATCCTTCCGGCAGTTTCAAGAAACTGGACAAAAGCGTGAGTGTTTCAGACCACGGGTTGCAACATGGTTCGACGCTCGTGGTTTTCATTCCCGTCGGCCAACAGGATTCCTCTTCCGACATCGTGGTTGCAGCACCGGCACAACAACAACCCAAGAGCCGCGCCGTCTGCGTGGGCAGGGCGGAATACCGAGCATCTGCATCAGAACCCATCAAATCAGGCGACATCATGGCAGTGATGGGAGAGGCCGACAAGAAGAGCAAGACGACACTGCTGTTCGAAGGCGTCGAGTATGCCAACGCTCAGGAGTGGCTCCAAATGGCATTCAAAAACAGCGGCAGGTCGTGCTGTGTGCAATTCGAGAAATCGGACAATACCCCGCGCCCAACACGCTACATGCCACCTTCAATCAAAAACAAGTTTGGCTACTACGTGTAACCCCGCACAAACCGCACAAACCACTGGATGGCATAATGAAAGGTAAGTGATTGTTTATGTTGTGTTATGTGTGTGTTACTAACACTTTTTTTATTGTTTTCATGTTTCATGTTCCATGTTTCATGGAATGACAATGCCGCGAAGCGCCCACCTCCATACATGAATTGAATTTGTGGTACCCTGTTTATCACACTGCTTCATTTTTTGGAGCATTGCGCGCGCATGAGCCTCCCGCTTTTCCAAAGTCAAATCCAAAGTCAAATCCAAAGTCAAATCCAAAGTCAAATCCAAATCCAAAGTCAAATTGTTGATATCCATATCCATATCCATGATTGATGCAAATCCGATCCAAATTGATCCAAAGGATTCAATTTTTAATTTAAAAGTAATATCATTTTATATTTTCTCTCGTAAAAACATAAACCAAAACCATACCCAACTGAAGTTTAATGCCGTACGTGCTGCGAAAGCAAAGCCGGCGAGGCTACAAAGTGTGCAAGAAGGGGACGCGCAAGTGCTTTTCCAAGCGCGCTTTAACGAAGCGCATGGCCGTGCGTCAAATGCGGGCGCTGTATTTGAACGAATCGGTAAAGCGTAAGCAGAGCAGTAAGCAGAGCGGTGGATGAGGCGGTGCCCCCCTGTTTGTCCCATCATAAATCACATATTAACGAAAAGCGCCAACCCAATGACGGCGCGGTCACAAATCACTGGCGTGAAGGACCGCGACCCGACCTGCGCTAAATGAAATGACCGACCAAATCCCAACCCAATGAGTGGAGCCAAGCCAAACAAATGAAATTCACACGCGCACAAAATCTGAAAAGTGCGCGCTTTCCGTCATCCAACGATTGTAAGCGGCGCGACGACAAGAAGCGACCGAAGCGACCGAAGCGACCGAAGCGACCGAAGCGACCGAAGCAATCGATCGCACGCGCTTGAGAATGCCAATGTAGGCTCGGTGCGCGCCCGTGTCCTCGTAATCCAGGAATCTGCGCGCGTACTCTTCGCGCAGCCGTATGCATTGGTCCAGCGCGTCGTCCGCAAACGTGGCCAGCGCGGCCGCATTGGCGGCCTTGTATTCCGCGTAAAGCGCATTGGCCTGCAGCATGTGTTCGCGGCAGTACAAATGCCGGTTCTTTGAAACCTCAATCCACTCGCAGCGGCACCCCGCCACGGTGCACCGCGCATCGGACGATCCGCGCCTAGGCATTTTTCAACGTGTTGTATGGTATCCCACCGCTTCTATTTAATTGGTTTTTTACAAGTATTTTCCCATAAAATGCATTTTAACCACCACAAAATGTGATTCTCAAAACCAGTGAACCCAAAAAAAATTGAATCCCATTTTGAAATACTTTGTAGTAGACAGTTTACCACCAACGAACAATCAACGAATCAAATGATCAATCAACCGCAACAACAGAACGAAGACATGTACGGCAATGAAGTGAAGCGCCGTCGCACGGACGACACCGGCCACCACTTGAAGGTGTGGGTCGTGTGTGAGGTGAAATACGGCGTTGACGAAGCAAATGAAGTCTTACCCGGCGAAGAAGTCCTGCACATGATCCAAGAAGAAGAAGAAGACCATGAAGCCCATCAAGAAGAAGAAGAAGAAGAAGAAGAAGAAGAAGAAGAAGAAGAAGAAGAAGAAGAAGAAGAAGAAGACCATGAAGCCCATCAAGAAGAAGAAGAAGACCACCAAGTCCAAGAACCCGTCCATTTGATTGGGCGCATCATCCACGTTCAAGTGTTCCGCGACGCATGTGTTGGCCCGTTTGAATTCCGTGGCACACTTGTTGGCTTGTTTGAACTGAACGGAGAGCGCGCCATCCACATTGTGACCACCAATGGCGAAAACCACATGTTCACCACCTCTCAAATCATGTCACTGCAAATGTTTCACCCCGAAGAACCCGAAGAACCCGAAGAACTATCTCCCATCCCAATCTGTGAAGACGAAGACGAAGTTGTGCAAATTGAGGACGACGAAGACGAAGTTGTGCAAGAAGTCAACGAAGCACAAGAACCCGCAGAACCCGTGTGCTGCGCGATCTGCCTTGATGCAACCGACGCCGCCCGCAACTTCGTGAGCCTGGACTGCGGACACCAGTTCCATTTCGCATGCATCATGGGCAACATGGCCAACGGCGGTTACAACCGCAATCAGTGCCCCATGTGTCGCGGTGTGGTGGTTCAAGAATACGACGTCCAAAATGAGAATGACCGCCAAAATGAGAATGACCCGCAAAATGAGAACGATGCCATGGAAGGGTTCATTCATCAAGCCATGCAACGAAACCAGCGCCTGCAGCACGAGTTGGACGCCACCCAACAGTATCGCGTAGAACTCGGCGTGGAGCATGCGCGCATCATGAGCCTGAACCTTCAAATCGGCACTCGTTACGAAGAAGAACGGCAAGCCCGTTATGCATTGGAACGCCGAGCCTACCTACACGAGCTGAACGAGCGCATTGTGGGAGTCGTGGCCAGCGCCGCCAACAACGACATCCGGCAAAACTACGAAAACGGCGCAGCCGTGCATCTGGAGCGACAAATTCGGGAGTTGTGCATGAACTTTGGCATGACGGCGTACGACCAACAGTATGACCAAGTCTATCCCGATGAACATCACATGGAAGACGAAGAAGAAGACTGAAACAAGCGCCTTGTAACGCCGGAGCCTTGTAACACCGGAAGTAGTATTGCCGGACATTTTTTTTCAAACAATTAATTATATACGCGAATTATACGGATCGGATCACTCCACTCACTCACTCCAATCACTCACTATTATACCACCATGAAGTGCTGCGCTACCAGCTGCGGGATTGCCGTCACCTTAATCGCGGGCATGGCGTACTGCACCCACATGGGCAACCGGACCCAATTAGTGCAGGACTACATGCGCACCCTGACCGAAGACCAGCAACGCGCGTATGCCCGAATTGTGGAGGAGCGGCGCGGCATTTACTTGCGCGGGTTCGGATGGGGGCTGCTACTTTCCGCCCTCCTTCTCGGCATCCACCACCAGTACAAGGGCCTGTCGCGCGCGGCCCTGCTGTGCTCCGTGGCGGCCGTCACGCTGGCCACCAACTACTTCTACTACGTGCTGTCGCCGAAGAGCGACTGGATGGTGCTGCATTTCAAAAACGATAAACCTCAGGACGCCGCCAACTGGCTGCGCGTGTACCGGGGCATGCAGGTGAACTACCACGTGGGTTTAGTATTAGGAATCGCCGGGACCGTGCTGCTGGGCAACGCCTTTTATTCCAAAAATTAAAAAAAAATATTATGCACGTTTATGTGTATGCCATGACAACCGTTGATTTGACACAGTACGTTAATGGGTGGGATGCTATAGACGCAACCGATAAGAATATCAGCTCGTTAGTTGGAGCGATATTCCCCACCAAAGAATGGATACATGATGTATTTTTAGATGGCAATCAAATCACCACATTAGATGGAGTAATATTCCCGGATAATTTGACATACATAAGTTTAACCGATAATCAAATCGGCTCATTAGCGGTAGTGACCTTCTCGTCAAATTTAATTGGTCTACGGTTGTCAACCAATCGTATCAGGTCATTGGCGGGAGTGGTTTTTCCCCCGACGTTACAATTTCTAGATTTGTCACACAATCCACTTACCACATTCGATGGAGTCTTACCAGAAGAAGGGTTAACGAGACTGCACTTATTAGGTAATACAATAGACTTGACCCATGCGAATTTCCCATTGACTCTAATGGAGCTGAGATTGGACTTAAATCCATTAACTCACACGATTTGCAATAACCGATCCATTCAGAATAACTACAACAAAACAGATTTCGCCATCTACATCGATGGCGTGAAATACGATAAAGACACCATACGTTCTGTGTCATATTCTCATCCCGTTTATGCGTGGAATATCAGCCAGGCAGAAAATCCACCCCCCCTATCACCATCATACGTCTATCCTGATGCACCGTTAGCGACGGACAATGATGCACTCACGCGTGCCGACCGTGATGGTTATCCTGGTTATGGAGGAAAAAAAAGCAAAAGCAAAAGCAAAAGCAAAAGCAAAAGCAAACGCAAAAGCAAACGCAAAAGCAAAAGCAAAAGCAAAAGCAAACGGAACAAAGCCGTTTATTCCAAAAATTGAATTAAATTATCCATAGCAGTCATCCATAATCCAACTGATCCAAATGATCCAAATGAACCAGACCCCCCACATGAATGACGTGAAGTTCACCGGCAGCGCGTTTGAATCCCCCAGCGATGCTGTAACCATCCTGTTTCAGGTTATTTTGCTGCTGATGATCATGTTCGGCATTCGCGTTGTTGACAATTAAAAAAAATTGAATCAATTCAACAACAGCAACAACAACCACAGCAACAGCAACTACAGCAACAACCACAGCAACAACCATGACAACCATGATACAAGGAGCTTTTGTTCTGAAAATGAAAACGCCCGACTGGCGCATGTGCGTGGTGAAGCAGGTGCCCGAACAGTCCACATCCAACTTCATGCTGTTTGGACAAGGCACGAACCAAGGCATGAAAGACAAAACCACGTTCCAAATGGAGTTCAAGCCGTGTCAAGAGACCATGCTGATCCAGCACATGGCAAACATGGGAAACATGGGCATGGCAAACATGGGAAACATGGGAAACATGGGAAACATGGGAGCCGAAATCCGCCTGGTTTTAGTGACCGACGCCCCCGCCGTTTCCTGCATCGGATCGCTGTGGTCATCAAAAGGGCTGGAGATGTACCGGCGGGAATTGTACACCGTGAAGTCGCTGATCGATTCGCTGCACCAAGACATGAACATGCTGAACCTGTCGCCACAATTACAACAAGCACGCCAACAAGCACAACAATCACACCAACAACAACAACAACAAGCACGCCAACAACAAGCACGGCATTCCATGCAGACCCGATCTAAAGCGAGCTGAACTAAAACCAAAGCGAGCTGAACTAAAACCAAAGCGAGCCGAGCTGAACCAATCAAAATCAAAAAGTATTAAAACAATTTAAAGAAACCATGACATGAATGCATGGGCATGCTCCTTTAGTTTAGTTGGTCAGAATTTGGGTCTTATGAGCCCATACGAGCCCCGTAAGGAGCACCCCAATAATGTTTTGCGCGAATGGTGGAGTGGTCTAACACGACGAGCTTAAGCCTCGTTATCTCAGGATGCGCAGGTTCGAACCCTGCTTCGCGCATTATTGCGTTAAATTCACAAAAAAAATAGTATACACATACTTTGTGTGACGGACGGGAAATCCCTTCACACATCAACCCCATTTCCATTTGCTTCCCTAGCTCAGTTGGTCGAGAGCATTCGACTGTTAATCGAAAGGTCACAGGTTCGATTCCTGTGGGGAGCGTGATTAACATTTTTTTATTACTTAAAACCCAATCAAGTAATAAAGACTATAAAACCCCGACTTAAAATTATGCCAATCATGATAATACGAAAACTATAAAAACAGGTTTAAATATATAAACGCACTAAGCAATAAATCAATAATAAATGTCGGACAGCAAGTGGCGCCGTTTTTTTGCTTGTTGCTGTTGCCCGAGACGCAATAAACGGACTGCGGTCCAATTGCAAGTGCAAATCACCGAACACGTTCAACCAACCACAGAGCCTTTAGTCCAACCGAACCAATCAAACCAATCAGAATCAGAGCCAATGGTTCCAGAGGTTCCAGAGGTCCAAACAATCCAATCAGAATCAGAGCCAATTGTTCAAGATGTCCAAGAGATCCAAACAATCCAATCAGAGCCTTCAGTCCAATCAGAGCCTTCAGTCCAATCAGAGCCTTCAGTTCAAACAATCCAATCAGTTCAAGAGATTCAAGAGGTTCAAGAAGAGCCTTCGGCAATTCAAGAAGATTTCAGTTCGGATGCGGATACCGAAGAAGTGGAAAAAAAGGCGGCGTCCAACCACAAAAAGAGAAGACACCGAAAAAAGAAGAACATTGTTTCAGCTGCGTTGCTTGCAAGCTCCGAACCTGCAAGCTCCGAACCTGCAAGTCCCGAACCTGCAAGTTCCGAATACGTGGTGGTGAGCCCCCAACACAACCAAAACAAATAAATATATGTGCGTTAAATATAGGAAAAGTAAATAGCACAATGACCGACGCTGCTGAAGAAGAAATTAAAACAAATTATATTACACCGTTGTATGCTATATTTAAAGATGCAACAAACCCAGCCGATGTTCGTGTTGGTGCATACCACAAAGTAAGAGAAATCGTTGCCCTCATTGATGCCTTGAAAAAAACCCCAGACCGATACTCTGTTGTGCGCGCAAGTGCCATATTTAACACTCAAATATCACCTGTGCATTTTGACGAGTATGAAAAAGATGTTCTGAAATCATTAACTATGAACCCCAATATTGAAATTGATGAAATGGATACAATATTTGAGGGTGGAAAGCGTAAGCGAAGCATGAAGCGTAGTATTAAGCGCAGTATGAAACGCAGTATGAAACGCAGTATTAAGCGAAGCGGAATGAAACGCAGTATGAAACGCAGTATTAAGCGAAGCGGAATGAAACGCGGAATGAAACGCAGTATTAAGCGAAGCGGAATGAAACGCAGTATTAAGCGAAGCGGATCCAGAACGTACAGTCCCAACGGCATAGTGTCCACGCTGACGGACATGCTGCACGTTGTCAAGCTGCACCACTGGCGCACGCACGACTACTCGGTGCACAAGGCCACCGACAACTTGCACGAAGCGCTGTCGGAGCAAGTGGACAGCTTCGTGGAGAAGCTGCTGGGGTCCAAGCACACGCGGTCAAATTTAACCAGTCTGCGCATGCGGTCGTACAACACGCTGCCGGCATTGAAGCGGCGTGTTGAGTATTACAAGCGGTACTTGAAGGGCATGCCCGCATCGCTGGGCACCGACCTGCTCAACATTCGGGACGAGCTGCTGGGCTCGCTGAACCAGTTCAGCTACATGCTGAGCCTGCACTAATTAATCCTGCATTAATCCTGCATTAATCCTGCATTAATCCTGCACTAACTAAGCCTGACAAAACATCCCAAACCAAACCATTTAAAAAAAATTGAATTGCTTTTTTAATGGTTTTAATGCAATCAGCAAACCCAGCAAACAAACAACCCAGCAACAATGGCAACAATGGCAACAATGGCAACATCATCATCATCCTACACCTACGCCAAGGCCAACGAAGCCAGAGACGATTGCCGCAAGAAAGGCAAACCCTTTTGCAAGGTGTGCTTTGATGCGGGAAAGGAATACGCATCGCATTACCTGAAAACATTGGAAGGCGAATTGATTTGCCCGACGCTACTGAATCAATCGTGTTTGACATGTGGCCAGCGGGGACACACGAGCAGCTACTGCCCAACGAATCACATTGAATCTCCGGAATTGTCTTCCAGAGAGAAATACCATTACAATCCAAAGAGCAACCCGTTTGGCTCTCTAGATCAATCTGAATCAGACCCTGAATCAATGACCGAAAGAATGACCGAACGAATGCTCAAACCCCTCGCCCCGACACCCCTGCAACCGCCCCAATTCCAATGCATGCCACCGAAATCACAGTTCTGGTGGCAAGACGAAGACGACGAAGACGACTAAGACGAAGACGACTAAGACGAAGACGACTAAGACGAAGACGACTAAGACGAAGACGACTAAGACGAAGACGACTAAGACGAAGACGACTAAGACGAAGAAAAACATTTTTTCAATGAAAACAAACTTAAAGCCACAGTATGTAACATATATGTCTCCTCACAGCAACCCTTCCCCCCTCCCCCCATAATACCTAAATAATCCCCCCTAATAAAGCTATAAACCCATTACAGGAGACAGACCCATCCCCCCCGCACTAGATGTCATTCCAAATTTAAGTGTTTTAAAAAAAAATTGAATTGGTTCAAATCCTAATTCAATTTTTATCAGTGACTCCAACCAAATCAACAATCAATCAACAATGGCTTCAAACAACGCAACCAACGCAAACGCAACCAACGCAATTGATTTGATGGCTTCAAATCCCGCAAACATTTTCCGCATTCCGAACGACGGGTTCACGCCCGAACGTTACGCCGCCGAAAGTGTGCACACGTACAAGAACCTCATTGCCCCTCCAATTCAACTGTTCCAAGAACAGCCAACCTCCGAACCAATCCCAATCCCAATCCCCAAGCCCAAACCCCAAGAACCCAGCATTTGCATCCCGCGCGCGTTCATGAGCACGACGCGCAAGGACATCTACGACACGGTTGAGAAACTCGGTCTGGGTGCAGTGGATCGCATTGACATGGTGTCCAAAATAAATGACCGCGGCGAACCCTTCAACAAGGTGTTCATTCATTTCAAGGTGTGGAACACCAAGGATGAAACCGCGATCGCCACCCGCGAGAAGCTGCTCAAGGGCGAAGAAATCAAGATCGTGTACCGAGAGCCGTGGTTCTGGAAGTGCACGGCAAGCCGTGTGGAGAAGCCCGCATTCCGCGACTACTCGGCGCCACCTCCTCGCATTGACCTCGGTGGCTGCAAGAGTTTGTCTGCAGCAGACGCTGTAGCAGACGCCTAAATGAAGCCAATGCTCGTCTAGCTGGAGACGTTAAACTCAGCTCGTCTAGTTGGAGACGTTAAACTCAGCTCGTCTAGTTGGAGACATTAAACTCAGCTCGTCTAGTTGGAGACGTTAAACACAACACGTCTAGCTGGAGACGTTAACGTGTGAACCGTTAAACACAGCTCGTCTAGTTAGAGACGTTAAACGTATCGCGTCTAGCTGGAGACATTAAACTCAGCCGGGGGACGGCAACACTTTTCACCCCTTTAACTCAGCGGCAAGAGTGCCCAGGCTCATAACTTGGGAGTCACAGGATCGAAACCTGTAGGGGGTATTCATCATTCGCAGTTTTCAGAACTGCCGCGCTGTCTTCACAGCACATTTTTTTTTAATGTTAAAATGTTAAAATGTTAAATGTTAAATGTTAAATGTTAAATGTGTGTTGCAGTATATAAGGAAACAAGAAGCAATGCACCTCCGGATTGGGAACACGGTGATCACGCAGAAAGCGAAAGCGAAAGCGAACGCGAACGCAAACGCAAACGCAAACGCGAACGCAAACACGTATGAAATAAAAAACGAGGCATCCCCGAATTTGATGAAGTCCATCGGCGACAAGGCGGCGCCGTTTGAAGCGACCGACGTGCTGACGATGCGGGACTACCTGAAACGCGCGCATCATGCCACCGAACTGTGCGTGGCGCTGCGCTTGGTGCACGATTTGGGACGGCAGATGCAGGCCTTGATTTCATGCGGGCAGTCCATTGCCTGCATCGGCATAGACGATGTGCTGGTCATCACGCACCGAGACAGCGACGCATTCACGCACGAGTCCATAAACGATCTGGATTCCACGCTGGGCGACAGCCGCATGGACCCGCAGTTCCTGTTTTTAAACGACCACTTGATGTTTGATGTGGACGACGGCGGCTTCCTGATCGTGGACCACGCGCTAAACGGGGGGGGCATGTTCATGTCGCCCGAACTGCAGCACCTTGCGGCGCGCCCCGCGACCCCCTTTTCGGTGCATTTCAAAACCATCTATCACAGCGCCGCGCAGCTGATCATTTATTTTTTATTGAACGTGGACCGCATCCCCGCCGACGCCGACTACTTGAACCCCATTAAATTCACCAAGCTGTACTGGTTTTTGCTGCGGTGCCTGAACCCCGTGCCCGCCGAGCGCAGCTACATCTACGTTTAATCGGGCGCGCGGGGGGGACGCGGGAAAATCACGTGGATGTCCGCACGGTGTTCTTGTAGCGGTGGGTTTTTTTTTGGATGACAACCCGTTTTTTGCTTTGGTTGAAATGCCGGCCGGGGTCGCTTGCTTCGTACATGATGTAGAGCGCGTTCAAGCTCGCAAACATGGGAATGGTGGGCTGAACGGCCACGTCTTCCACGGCGGAAACGGGCGTGATAAACCGGTGCGACTGCGACTGCGACTGCGACTGCTCGAAGTCGCGCATTTCGTCCGGGTCCAAGTCCATGTTGTACAAAAACATGGCGCGCAGCTTGAAGTGCGCTCCCCGGAGGGCGCGCTGCTGCTGCTGCTGCCGCTTAATGCGCCAAATGAGCTGCTCCTGGCGCAGGACGCCGTCCTCGGTTGGCACCGTTTCCTCGCACACGTGCTCTATTGCGCGATCATCCATGAACGCGTGCACCATCTTAAGGCTGCGCTGCGGTTGCGGGTGCAGCAAATAGTGATCCAAGTCCAAGTCCAAGTCCAAGTCCAAGTCCAAGTCCTCCAATCGCATGGTGTTGTTGGTGTTGTTGGTGTTGTTGGTGTTGTTGGTGTTGTTGTTATTTTGAATTTTGTTGGGACCCGCAATTAATTCATGCACACATTTTTCGTGCATGAATTGAACTCATTCCACGCTCCACGCTCCACACGCTCCACGCATTTAGATTTAGTCGTTGTAATACTGGGTGTATGCCGAATCGTATGCGTCGTCATAATATGCGCCATTGTCATTGTCGTCGCATTCATTGTGGCGCGATTTGGAACCGACTCCGAAACTAGATCCGTGTCCGGGTTGAAGGAACTGGTTCTGGTTCATGGGGCGAAGAAACTGATTTTGAACCCCTGGATTGCTGCTTGACCTGCTGCTTGAATTGCTGCTGCTTGAACTGCTGCTGCTTGAACTGCTGCTGCTGCTGCTGCTGCTGCTGCTGCTGCTGCTGTTTGAATTGCTGCTGCCTTGGATTTGGAGAGCAGATTTAAAATTTAACTTTATTTGATTGAGGGGGGGAGGATTGGAGCTTAGAGTCAATGATGGAAACAATTGTTCAAAGCTCTCTGGCTCTGGTTCTGGTTCTGGTTCTGGTTCTGGTTCTGGATGCTGTATTGGATCCGACCACCCGGTGTGGCAGCGATTGTTGTCGCGATTGTTGTAGCGATTGTTGTCGCGATTGTTGCGGGTAAGAAATGGGTTCTCTTGGGGGCGTTCGCGATAGTTCCATCCGCCTCTATTTGTGGCACTTGCGGCACTTGCGGCACTTGCGGCAGTTAGAAACGGGTTTGGCATGGCGTTTGTTGTTGGTTGGTTGTTGTAATATGGGGGCATCATTTTAATTTGATTTGTTAGTTTAATTAATTGTGCGTTGCGTTGCGTTGCGTTGCGTTGCGTTGCGTTGCGTTGCGTTGCGTTGCGTTGCGTTGCGTTGCGTTGCGCGTAAAATGATGAAACTGAAACGGCTTAGAAACACGCCCGAATTGTAATTCAATTCATGCGATGGACGCCATTTTGAAGCACCGGTTCCAAGGCCACCGTGACAGCACCTACGCCATGCTGTTGCAACTCGTCGCAACCGATCAAACGCCGGAATGCTTGCGCGTCCTGGAGGAAATGGCCATGAAGTGCTGGCGCGACGTGCGCGGCTTCATCCGCCACTTTGAACAGCACGGTTACGACGGCGGCGCCAATGCAGTCGCCATCGTGCAAGGCTGCGTGCGCATGACGAACGCGCAGATTCGCAAAGACTGGGTAACCGCAACCGCAACGGCAACCGCGCGTTCGCTGGCGGCCAAGTGGGTGCCGCGCGAACGGAAGTGCCGGGGGTCGCCGTTGTTGCAGTGGTACTATGACGCGCTGGCCGCCGACATGTTTCCGGGGGCGCCCGACGCGAAGCGGCGCTACCGCCAGCTGATCAGCGCGCTGAGCCCTCCAACCACGGCGGTTCCAATGAATCCTTCGCTGGCTTGGTTTGTGAAACGCGCCGAAAATGCGCAAGAAAATGCGCAAGAAATTAATGATTTGTGGAGGCGGCATTTGGCCCGGCACGCGCCGGTTCACCCCGGTTTGATCCCGGTGCTGTCACTTTCGCACAGCATGGGTTCCGGACACAACAACTGCCTGCACGCTGGGATTGGACTGGCGCTGCATTTGCTGCATCTGTCGCCGCCGTCGTCTTGCCGCATCCTCGCGTTTTCCTCGCACGCCGAATGGCACGCGCTGGAGGGGGGCGACTTCGTGTCGCATGCGCAGCAGCTGTTGCGCGCCGCGCGCGCGCCCACCAACGGGCTGAACGCCAATTTAACCGAAGCAATCGCGGCAATCGCGGCAACGGCGGCAACCGCGGCAACACCGCTGCTCATCATCATCATCGGCGACATGGAGCACGACGAGCCGATCAATGCCGATGCCCAAACCCGCACGTGGAACGTGTCCCGCAACGGCCGCCCGGCCTCGTTTTCCGGCGACAATCCGCGCCAAATAATATCATATCCCGACAGTGTATATCAACCACATAAAAAAGGGGATGAAGCGCCTATTTTTTGAGCCGCGCATGGCGTTCTGCGTGTTTGTGTTTTTCATGGTGGGATACGTGCTGTTTTTAGACGAGGAGGGGGCGTTCAATGATTTTTTCGCATTCGGACCCGACCCCCGCATCCGGTTCGTGGGCATGAGCTTGGACACGTGGCACAAAGTGGCGCTGGTGTACGCGGTGGGGTTCACCAGCTCGCTGCTGCAGGGCTACTACAGCACGGTCATGTACGACTTCATCCATTCCAAGCTGTGGAACCCGGCGTACCGGGAGCGCATCCCCGTGTCCAAGCGCTGGGCGCAAATCATTGTCACGGTGGAGCCGCTGCTGGACTGGATGCTGGACGTTGTGCAGTTCTTCGTGACCATGACCATGCGGTTCCAGTTCATTCTGCCGCAGCTGCTGGGACAAGTGCTCGTGGATCTGCCCTACGGCTTGATGAAAATCGACGAGAACCGGTTCACGGCTTGACCGTGGCAGAGTATGCAATGATGCAGACCAGCGAATTGGCGTTGCTGCTGCTGCTGCTGCTGCCGCCGCCTCCCCCGCCGGACTGGTGTTTGGCGGCCAGTTTCGTGAGCCCGAGATCCACCGTGTAGCCGTTACTTACAAGCAACGCAAACAGTTCGGGCAAGTCGTCGGGCGTCATGAGCGCGTGGGTATGTTCGTGTTGGAGCGCGTGAATGCAATTGTTGCCGCCATTGCCGCCATTGCCGCCATTGCCCGAAAAGCCCGAAAGGCGTGGCGGGCGCACCGTTTTCACGCGATCCGCCAGCGGACCCGGCGGAACCGCATTCACGCACAAAATCTTGGTGTATTGTTGCACCTTGGCGTCGTAGAACGGCACGGACAAAATGGAATACATGTGTGTGTGTGTGTGTGTATGTGTGCGTGTGTGCAATTATATTATTATTATTATCATTATTAGTATATAATAATTATAATAACAATAACAATACCCCGAATTATCGCACCATTCGCGTGATCGCATGTCCATATTCAACAGCGGCAACTATGCCAAACCGTACAACGTGCCGCAGCCGCAGCTGAATTCCAGCGACCGCACGGCGCATCTGAAGTCCAAAACCAAATACGCAGCGGCCGTAAATTTAGCGAAGAACGGCGGCGTCCTGACGAAGTGGGACGGCTCTAAATACGTGGGCACCTTGCAAACCACATCCTCCGCGCTGACGAGCGCATCCAGCTACGCCGACTTGTTGGACGTGACCAAGGGCAAGTACTTGCTCGCGCCGCCGCCGTCCAGCAATTTGACCGCCTCCTTCCAGCCCATCACCGGCGACGTGTATTACGGAAACTTCACGGTGACCGATTACTCGGATGCCGACATTCCCGTGACGATGCTGGGCTTCCCGACGGTCACCCCGCCGGTCAACCCGACCCAGTACACGTACCCGAACCAGCTGGTGTCGTTGGCGAATCCCAATTCCGCCCTCACCACGTCCGCGGTGTTTAATACCGCCAACATTGTGGTGGATCCGGAACGTCGCATGTTTTACGGCAGCGGCACGTGCGGCACGCGAACCTACTTCAAACACGTGCACATTGATCCCAGCATTGACGTGCACTGGAGCGACGCCGCCGTCGGAGGCGAGGTTTTTTCCAGTCGGCCGTACAACGAGCAGCAAGCGCAGCGCATCATTGCGCACCAGGTGCAGAGCCTGCGCGGGTTCCAGTATCCGACCCGCGTGCATTTGGACTTGGACAACTGCGAATCCAAACCGAGCATTACGCCGGTTGCGCCCGACGCGCCCGTCATTTACGTGAGCAGCCGCGATGGAGACACGGTCACGATTTCGTGGCTGTACGGGTTTGACGGCGGCAGCCCCGTCACGACGTACACCGTGTACGTGGATGGAACCCCCGCCGAGGTTGCACCGCAGCCGTGCCTGAACTCGGTCACGCTCACTGTTACGCCGCCGACCGAAATTTGGGTCACCGCCAGCAACTGCGTGGCGAAAGAGAATTGGAACTCGGGGGTCTTCCCAATCATCAAGTGCACCACGCTGACCAGCGGCCCAAGCGACCGTCTGGCGGTGCCAGTGTGACTAGCGCGGCTCATAAATTGATATTAAAAATGAATTTAAAATCAGCGTCACGTATAAGTGCATACCCCTCCCCCCACACCCTGTCATGTCATCGCTCGTGATTGAAGCGTGGATTGCCCCACTTTCCACGATAACGCCCAGCCTCATCGTGCACAACTTGGAGCTGCACGGCATCCGGTTGCCGCAGTTGTACACCGTCATCATTGACCGCGGGCACTACGACTGCACGGGCACCAACTACACCGTGATTGCGGTGTGCAGTTCGGAGCCCTTGCCCGTGCCTGCCCCCGCCTTTTCGTTTTGCTGCTCCTTCTTTTCTCAACAGGCGTCTCGCGGCATGGATCCAGTGGCGATGTGTGCGCACTGGCTGGGCAACTGCTACGTGCATTTGGACGCCGCGGATGCGCTGTGCTCGTTCCGTTACGAGTCGGGTCGCTCCAAGACGTGGCGAAAAGCCGAGGTTCATGACCCAGTCCAAGCCACAGTCCAAGACCCAGTCCAAGACCCAGTCCAAGAAGAAGACGCGGTGTCGGTGGAACCCGTCTCCGTGCCTCTCAAACCCAAGTCCAAGTCCAAGTCCAAAACCAAATACAAGCACAAGTACAAGCATCTCCTGTCCGAGTTGGATGCCTTGAAGGCGGAACTCAGGGATGTGAAGGCGTACCAACGCTCGTGGGTCAAGCGATCCAACCAGTGCATGCAGGACTGGACCAACCTGCAGGTCATTGAGCGCGTGCGGATACTGGAAGCGCAACAGCAACAACATCAACCCAAAAAATGCAAATGCAAATGCAAATGCAAAAAAGAAATGAAACAAGTGAATTGTGATGCGACTGCGACTGCGACTGCGACTGCGACTCAGACCCATGCATGCAATCCGTGCAATCCGTTTGACTTCAACGCCATTTATGATTATTTTGAGTGTCCCGCGCTAGACCTCATTGCGAACCACTATCCAGATTATGCGCCAAGCACCACACTTGACTCGCTTGCGCTTGACTCGCTTGCGCTTGACTCGCTTGCGCTTGACTCGCTTGCGCTTGACGCCGCTGACGACTCCGACGACATGTTTGAAATCGTTCAAATTTTTGACTTGCCGTCAAAGTAAGTTTTCAAAAAGGCGGCGGGAAGGAATGCGTCCAAATGGGACTGCGTGTTTCGCTCCCGTTTTTCGTCCGGCGTGGTCGTCATCGCAAAAACGTTCGTGTAAACAATCCCCGTGCGTTTGTCTAAATGGTTGGCTTTGGGGTTAGTCATGATTGTATTTTATTTGCGCGCACGTGTATAATCAATGCGAATATGTTATTTATGAGATAAATTACATATTAATAGTAAATTAATGTCGGTGACTACGTTTCTTGTTCCGGTGACTACGTTTCCGGTGCCGGCGAGAGCCGCCATGACATGATGGGTTGAATCCAATTGGTGCAATAATATTAAAATAAATTATTTTCTTTAGGAATATTATAGTAACCAACCAATCTAAAATGTCCGTTCGGAAAACTTATCGTCGCAAGACTTGCCGCAAGAGTGGCAAGCGCAAGCAGCGCAGCATGAAGAGACGCGGTGGGAAACATGGCGACACGTGGTCCGGCCCTTATCCTCCCCAGTGAATCCGAGAGAAATTAATGCGTGCGCAAACCAGTTTTTTGGGGTTGATAAGAATTGTTAATTTCGCCCTAGGTTTCATGGTTCTAACCTTTAATATTGCATTGTGTAATATTAAAATAAATTAATTCAGCAAAAAATTGATTGCTTGAAAAAGAAACAATTCACATCCACAAATCAAATGAAGACCTCCATGAACATCCCAGTATGCCCCCACTGCAAACGAAACGAGAAAGAGTGCGAAGAGCAGACCGAAGAAGAGAAGAACCCGATTACTTACTGGTGTGGCGGGTGGGGGGTGTCTTGCGACGACTGCTATTACAAAAACCACCCCGAGGAAGACGAAGCGGAAGAAGAACCGCTGTCTGTAAAGAATTCGCACGAGCGCGACGCGCGCATCGCGTTTGAGCCCGTGGAGCACAAGTACACCATTGACGCCGACCCTGGCATCGCGTATACGTCCGTCACCACGTGGGTCCACGGCCACTTCCGCGAGTTTGACGCGGATGGCATTATCAAACGCATGATGGCTTCGCGCAACTGGAAGCAGAGCCAGTACTACGGCATGACGGCCGACGCGATCAAGGCGGCGTGGGATGCGAACCGTGACGCCGCCGCTGCCGCGGGCACGGCCATGCACTCCGCCATTGAGTGCCATTACAACGGGCTCCCCGTGCCCGCCGATAACGTGGATTCAACCGAGTTCGGCTACTTCCTGCAGTTCGTCGGCGACCATGCGGCTCACCTCCGCCCGTACCGCACGGAATGGACCGTGTTTGACGAGTCCGTGCGCATCTCGGGCTCCATTGACATGGTGTTTGAGAACCTGGATCCGGCGACGGGCTTGCCCGACGGCACGCTGAGCATTTACGACTGGAAGCGCTGCAAGGAAATCAAGAAGACGCCGTTTAGCGCCAAGGACTACTCGCCGAATCCCGTGATCGCGCACATCCCGGACACCAACTACTGGCACTACTGCCTGCAGCTGAACACGTACAAGGCTCTTTTGGAGCGGTGCTACGGCAAGCGCGTCACCGACCTGTTCCTGGTGTGCCTGCACCCCAACAATCAGAACGGGTCGTACCAGTGCATCCGGGTGGCGGACTTGCAGGCCGAGGTCGCAACCCTGTTTGAAGAGCGCGCAAAAAAATTATAAAACAAAAAAATGAATAAAGGAATTAAAGATTGTGTGCGTGTGAATGACAGTAACCAGCAACAAGCAACCAGCAACAAGCACCAACTTACCCATTCTGATGAATTTTTTAATGAACCGACTTGGACTTGGGTTTGGGTCGTTTGGAAAAAGAACGGCTGCGATCGCTGCGACTGCGGCGGCAATAATCGCGGCTGCTGCGCTTGTCCGGGCACATAAGAAACGCACCCACGAGCAGCGGGTCAAAGATCTGCAAGCGCGATTGAAGCACGCGCAGGAATCCGCATTTGAAAACCGGTACTTCAAGGAGTACGACGAGCTGGCGGATGACCCCGACGCGCTCGTTCCGCCGTCGCGTGTGCACGTGCGCGAAACCACGCCGCAGGGCGACGTCATCATGGCGTACGATGCCGACCGACACGCGTTCTGCTACTATTGCGACAAGCGGTCGGTGCAGTTCAAGTATTTGGAAGCGGTGTCCCGCAAGTACGTAGTGGAGCACGGCTGCAAGCGGCTCCACGTGGACATTCGCAAAGCGACCCAAGCGACCCAAGCGACCCAAGCGACCCAAGCGACCCAAGCGACCCAAGCGACCCAAGCGAC
>Ga0209296_1001197_pt1 | contig 20535 bp, 28 predicted proteins | sample S_130206_EF_Meta_FD_187319 | JGI IMG/M metagenome (GOLD analysis project Ga0209296, IMG submission 187319) | Freshwater microbial communities from Lake Simoncouche, Canada to study carbon cycling - S_130206_EF_MetaG (SPAdes) (version 2) | ecosystem: Environmental > Aquatic > Freshwater > Lake ...
CGATCAACGGTCACGAAATGTATCAAGGTTGGATCTCTATTCCTTACATTACTGCTAGTGGTTCTTGCGTGGGGTTCAAGTTCCGCAGAGTAGATGAAGGTAAGCCTAAGTACGGTAGTCCTACCGGACAGAAGGCTCACTTATATAACGTATCCGATATAACTATTATGAAACCTTACGTAGTTGTATGTGAAGGTGAACTTGATACTGTAATTGTCTCAGGTGTATTAGATATACCAGCAGTGGGTGTGCCAGGAGTAGCTGCTTGGAAGCCACACTTCCCCAAACTATTTGGTGGATATGAAACTGTATATATTGTCGGTGACAATGATGTTAAAGAAGATGGCTCCAATCCTGGAGCAGAGTTTAGTAAGCGCGTGGCTAACGAGGTGATGAACTCTACAATCGTTACACTTCCACCTAATATGGACATTAATGATTATTACTTAGCCTTTGGTGCTGACTCAACCCGCAAACTACTGATAGGAGAGTCTAGTGAATGACGGATCAAGACTGGGAAAGATTGCTACAGACTATGCTTACTATGGGCTTACAGATCCTAAGCTCGGACAGAACGAGCGAGACTATATTGATAAGGCCAATACCGACGCGTTTATAGCAGCGATGTGGGATGTGCTTGATAGTGCCGGTAACTTGCTTCTAAAGAAGCATAGCGACTATGGCCCAAGCAATATCGCTGGCGCTCCAGGTGGGCCACTGAACGGCTTACGTGTACGTATGTGGGATAAGACAGCACGCATTAATCATTTGATTGATAGCGGTGCGACACCTGAGAACGAATCGCTACGCGATAGCTTCATAGACTTACTTAATTACAGCGCTATTGCTTTGCTAGTACTGGACGGTAAGTGGCCTGAGTGACCGCCATTGATCCAGTTATATATGATCTAGTACCTGGCGTTGCTCGTGCTATTCATAACAGGTATAAGGCTTATGTAGAACGTGAGGATATAGTACAAGAGTGTATCTCGTGGGCGCTAACGCGCACTGCTTGGATTGCTGACCAACTAACAGAGGCAACTGATACTGATAAACGTAAGCACGTTGAGTCACGCATAGCGTGGCAGATGAGGCGAGCAGCTGAGCGCTACGCTAGACGTGAGAAGGCTACTAAGTCTGGCTACCAGATAACTGATGAGGCTTACTACCAAGGCTATACGCTGGGTCAATTACTTCCATTTGTTATTGCATCCGTTGTTGATAACACAGTGATTGAACAGATCCAAGATATGATTCAAGATGGACAACCTCGTGGCGCTTCTAGTCCTTCTGAAGGTGGCAACTTACTTGCTAACCTAATTGATATTAAGATTGGCTTTACTAAACTTGAAGTTGAGGATCAGACTTTACTTCGTATCCGGTACTTAGATCACTTCACCTTACAGCAGATAGCCAACCAGTATGGTTGCTCAGTATCTACTGCTGATCGCAGAATTGATGGCGCTATGCGCCGGTTACAAGACAAACTAGGAGGGGTGAGTCCTTTCCAATGAAAGAAGTAGAACTCTTTGATTATCTTAAAGCCCAACTGTACCCAGACTTAGAGAAGTCTGTTGGTATCTATGATTCTTTTGACTGTATCAGTTCTCACGCTGGTCATTACATAGAACTCAAGTGTCGCCATACCCATTATGATACGCTGCTTATAGAGGAAATGAAGTACCGGAAGTTAATTACTCAGGCAGCAGAGCGAGATCTAATCCCGTTCTATATTAACTCGACACCCAAGGGTGTCTTTTCTTTTGATCTGATGGATGTTGCTGAACCTGAGTGGTTTACTCACCGTATGCCGGCGACTACTGAGTTTGCTCGCAACAAGAAGATTGATAAGTTAGTAGGTTATCTACCTATCGAGGAGGCGGTACAGCTATGACGCACGAGGAACTGTTGGCAAAGATAAGTCTTGGAGAACAATTTGAAGGCGCAACTTGGAGAATTGATATTGATTCAATTGTTAAACAATTAATAGCCCTTCGTGAGGTAGTTAAGTTACATAAGCCAATGGAAGATAGTCCGTATTGCGAGCAATGTTGTTTATCTGGATTTGAATATCCTTGCCATACTATCCAAGCCATCGAGAAGGAACTAGAGTGAACTACGATTACAAGTGCGATAAATGTAGTAGCGAACTAACTATTGAGCGTTCTATTCACGCTGAAGCTAGTGATCCTATGTGCTTTGATTGCCATACAACTATGAGCCGTGTCTGGTCTACACCTACCATTACCTTTAACGGGTCTGGCTTTTACAGCACGGACAATAAGCGTGACTGACTATCCTAATTGGTTTGCCACCAGTGCTCAGTATAACTTCGAGGCTCTGCTTAAACCGTTAGCAGGTAGATCTGATCTTAACTTCTTACAGCTGGGCGTATTTACCGGTGATGCCAGCCTTTGGTTACTAAAGAATATCCTTACCAGTTCCAGCTCTACCTTAACTGATGTTGATACTTGGAAAGGTAGCGATGAGCCAGACCACGAGCCAATGGACTTTAATGATGTCTGGAAAACTTACTTAAAGAAAGTAACTAAACATATTAACGTTTACTTTCTCGAACAAACGACTACTGACTATTTAGTTGAGGTTCTTGCTGATCCACCGTATAAGATGTTTGATTTTATTTATATAGACGCAGACCATACAACTGTTGGCGTACTGTTAGACGCTGAACTATCTTGGCCACTGTTAAAGTCCGGTGGCATTATGGCTTTTGATGATTACACTTGGGGTCACGAGTCCGGTGACCCACGTTTAGCACCGCAAGTAGGTATTGATCTCTTTCTACACCGTCACTTGGGTAGCTATGAATTGCTTGCTAAGAACACTCAAGTTTGGTTATGTAAGAAATGACAAAACCCCACCTCGCGTCTTAGGTGGGGCTTGCCAGTGCGGGAGAAAGAGAGAGCAAACTCCCGCAATCTCTACTCTACTGTATTTTTAGTACCAATAGTGACGGTTGTGGAAGTTAAGCGCGTTACACGGGGTTGAATATCGGTGAGCAATGTACTTGAGACCACTGATAATTTGCTCTCTAGGATCTGACTTTGTTTCTCTAAGTAGCTGAGCAATTCCGAAAGCACTAGATCGGGGATTGTCCGCTTGGTGGTCAAACCTGCTCTCACGGGCCCAAAGGGTGACAAGGCAGGCTTGCTGCTTTCTCCCCCACCCGTGTATGAGGTAAGCGTAACGCTTCGATACACGTATGTTTTCACGCTTCTCCTCCATCGTAGTTTTCTTTACTATCGGTTTGGGTATTGGCAAGTTCCCCGTGTGATGTGCTGGTACTAGCAACCATACGAGTATTACCGCTAATATCAATCCAATTCTTTCCCTCTTGCTCATCTATTGCCTTTTCAATCCCAAGCAGCTGCTTGTATGTGTCAGGGTACAGGTGTGAAAGTTTCGCTAACGCTCGATCTCTAGCTCTGCGATAATTGCGATTATTAACTGCTTGATTGGTGGCGGTTTTTATACGCCGGTCTAGGTTGTCCACTCTCTCTCCTTATTGTCTGCTGAAAGCGATAGCAGATACTACCGCACTTGTTATATCTATTGGTTGCCCTACCAAGTGAGCGTCATCTGCGTCACTATCCCACGCAGATACTATTAACCGACAATTTACTGGGCTATTGCGAAATTGTATGATCGCCTCATAGCCCGACTCTCCGCCCCATAGGGGCGTGCCGGTGCTGTCTACGACTTCATATAGGTTTATTAAACCTGTCTTAGTTGGATGAAAGCTACTCATTATCAGCCTCATAACAGGCGTAGCAAGTCCAACCCTCTGCCATTAGGTCATCATCTAACTGATCGCAAGCGCAACCCTTAGTCATTACCTTACTCATTTATCGAATCCTCTCTCCCAAAGTGATTATCGCAAAAGTACCAATCGGCCAAGCTCTGATCTTTACACTCTTGATAGTGACAGGTATTACTCATTACTCTCTCCCTCTCTCTCGATTATTATTCCGACTTCGCCTAACGCCTTAACCATACGCATTAAGTTTTTAGCTGCCTTCTCTCCCTCTCCCGCGTCTATTTGGGTGAGTGCTAGGTTCCGGCACATATTGGCTTTAGCCAATAGATATTCTTTAGTTGGTTCGCTCATTAGCCTACCCTTTCCCATACATCATTAAGAATTGCGTTCTGCCACTCACCGCAACCTTCGCAAACCACGTCACCAACGCCGGTAACTAACAACAGATAATCGCCGGTGCCACATTTTTCGCAATCAAAATTGTTCATCAGTTTCTCTCCTCTACGAATAGATAGTGCTTACCTTCACGTTGAAAGTAATCGTAAGTAGTAGTGCCGCCGTCAATTACGTACCACTCGCCACCGCCGGAATCGGCAATAGCCTCTAAGATGTCATACCAGTATTCACCCTGATACCAGGCATTACTCTCGAACTCTTTAAGAGTTAGCCCAGCTACCTTACTCACGTAACCGTCTACCGGTGAGGTAAAAGATAATCCGCCCTCTACCTCATTTAGTTCTATATCTGCCCAGATTACGCCGCGCTTGTTGCGCTCGTAGTGTTTAGTTATCGTACTCATTAGGCAGCCTCTCCCGAACACGGGTGACAATAGATACCCTCGCCAATTTTCATAACGTAACTAGGCAGCTTTTCTCCGTTGCCTAGCGTTATGTACAACGCCTCGCTTGATCCGCAACCTTTACAACTTGCTATTTTCTTAGCCATTTATTCGCTCTCTCTTTCTTGTAAGCAGATAACGCAGATACCGGCACGCTCTACGAGCACGCCTTCAATCTCACCGGTATCGGCGCAGGGTAGGCAATATTCTCTCTCATTACTATCTACTTTTAACATTACGCGCTCTCTCTCATCTCTTGGCGCCATAACCTAATTGCCTCGCGCTTGGTGTAACCCCAATAGCTGCGCTTTAAGAAATAATGATCGCCTTCGCCTTCAATTACGCCATAAATAAGCCAAGCGCCACTAGGCGCTAGTTTCTCTATTGTCATTAGCTTGCCCTCTTTCTCTCTTATTAGTGTGTTGCCCTCTCGGTGAGAGGCCACGAGGGAGAGCCTACCGAACTCTCCCCCATAGTCAAGCACCGAACGCGGTTAGCTGGCTACGTGTACGTAGTCCACGCCGTTTAGTTTCATAAGCAGCACGGTTATCTCGTAGCTCTTAACCTTGCGCCGCCCTGCCTGCGCCTGAAATAGTGGCACCGCTAGCTGCTGCGCTTGGTAGGTAGTTTCTGCCTCGATAACTAGCTCTTTCTCTCTCCATATTGCGCCGTAAGTGTTCATTCCTTGCCCTCTCTCTCGTTTAACTTGCGAACTCTTTCCATACCAGCGCGATAAAATTCAACCGCGCTAGTGCTTGCCCACGCAATAAACCAAATAACGAGCAGTAGCTCTATGGCTTGGATCCAGCCGTGAAGGTAGTTCATTAGAGCCACCGCTGCTTAATCTTGTAACCTGCGCGCTCTTGCCCGTGAAATAACACGCTAGAAAGGTTATAGACAAGGTGGAAACCCATATCCATTCCGCAACCGTTCACTTTAATAGTGTTATGCCCGTTACGGTCGCTTACGCGCTCACCTAGAGCTTGCGCTGCTTGGTAGGTAATGTCATAAATATCATTACCCTGCGCGACCTTTAGGGAGATGTGGCGGGTCATACCGCTAGCACTAACCGACCTTAGCACCGTGTAAACGGTTGGCTCGTTGCCGTTAAAATACTCTTTCAATAACTCTTGCTTGGCTAGATCTTGGTCGGTAATTCCCAATAGCTGCGCCTTAATTGACGTGTTAGACATATAGCTCTCTCTTTCTTGGTAGCTGGCGAGTGATCTCATCAGGCAGCGCGTAACGCTGCGACCGCCGAGGCGGTTTCGATCTCTAAGGCTTGATAGCTGCGAGCAGCTGCTCGTTTAGTAGGTGCGTGGTGCGCTCTAGTATTGCGGCGATAATGTCTAGTAGCTCATCATCACCGAGAAAGTCACCGCCTAGTTCATAAGCTAGGCCTATGAGTTCTACGGCTACGTTATTAGGGTGAGTATCCTCGTGTAGGACATAATCGGCAAAGCTCTCGTTAGTGTCTAGTATGGCCTCGATCTGCTTTAGTTTCATTAGACTATTCTCCCTTTATTTCGTTTAGGCAACCCTCGCAGGTTGCGCCCCAAGGCTCGACTGTTGCGCCTTTAGTTATATCTTTAATCACGTCTCCGCAAAGATTACAGTTCATTAGATCTCGACCGCCTTCGATACTGCCTCGATCTGCTCGCCCATAATTCTTAGCGGCTCGTCTAATAGATAGCTGGTTAGGTCGTAATTGCTTAACACGTAAGCAATAGCTTTCGCGTTATAACCTTCATTAAGTAGGCACTTTATAACTACTTTAGCGAGTTCTTTCTCTATTTGCTTATTCATATTCTTAGCTCTCTTTCGTGGTTGGTAGGTGATCCACTAAGAGAAAGATACGGCACTCTCCCCCATTACGCAACTCTTAAAGCAAGGTTTCTTTTAACTATTTGGGGCAGCTTGGGCAGCTATCGAGGGCGACCTCGACCGGTGGGGATCACCTCGACCGGTACGCCTTGGCCTTGGTAATAGCTCGCGGCCTGATAGCTCTACGGGTTGGCAGGGTTTGGGGTTGGATAGCTGCGAACTATTGGCTCGGCCTCGGTTGGTTGGCAGCTCATCGGGTCATCGGTTGGCAGGTTATCGGTTACTTAATTAGTTAGCGCGAGAGGGCTAAGGGTTGCCGAGGGGTTAGTCACCATTCTAGCCCGTAGCCAACTAGCCAACCTTTAGCCAGCAATAAGGGGCAGACAGTAGGCAGACAGGGGGCAATAGCCAGCAATACGGCCAGCAGGCCAGCAAAGCCGACCCCATATCGTTAAAAATAATGCTGCGTGTGTATATACTCCCCAAATAAATATATTTCCTAAAGTGAAAGCCCCTGAACTGGGGTTATGTAGTTAATAATAACTGTGACGCGAAACACAGTAGCAGATGCGGTAAACGGTCTAAATTTTCTGCCTTATATATAGTAGAGGAGCAAAGCGGGGTTAAGAAGCTTTGCGACGAAAGGTTGGCCTCTAACGAGGCCCCTAGGCCGAGTGTAGCTTTACCCCTCACTACGCTGTGGCTTGTTCGGGAGTTTACTCCCGCCTACGGCGGTTTTTAGTGGGGATAGTTCTATTAATATCTAGACCGGTATAAATCCCATATTCTGCCTGGTATAAAACATAAACCGATTCCGGCCGATTTTGAGGAGACCACGTGGCTGATAACTCAGCTGATATAGCCAAGCGTATTATCCTTGGTTGCGTAGCAGAAGGTATGACCATAGACGCGGCTTGTTCATCAGCCGGTAAGTCTATGAAGACTTATGAGTATTACCGTCGCTCCGATAAGATCTTCGCGGATAAAGTTGACCGCACCAGACTCGGACTTAAGGACAAACAGTTCCAAGGTGGCGACGTTCACGATATTGACTTCGTGGAGTTCAGACAGCGCTTCCTACACTCTAGGACCTTTGACCACCAGAAAAACATTGTGGATGTAATTGAAGGCCGTGAGCCTGGTTGGCTCCATCCTTCTATGAAGTTTGAAAAGGGTGTGGCTAATAATCGTATCCTGGTAAACATCCCGCCCAACCACGCCAAGTCTATGACCATCACGGTTGACTACGTAACTTGGCAGGTAGCACGCAATCCTAACTTCCGTGTGCTGATAGTTTCACAAACCCAGCGACTAGCTGCTGACTTTCTCTACGCCATCAAGCAACGTTTGACACACCCAATGTATGCTGATCTTCAAAGCGCTTATGCTGCTGGCGTAGGGTTTAACTCTAAGACGGCCTCTTGGCAGGCCACCCGCGTCACCTTTGGTGATGAACTCAGAGAATCTTCTGAGAAAGATCCAAACATCGAAGCCGTCGGCATCGGCGGTCAGATCTACGGCAAGCGTGCGGATATGATTATCGTAGACGATGCAGTGACTTTATCTAACGCTAATGACTTTGAACGGCAGATCAAGTGGTTGACTCAGGATGTTAGATCCCGTCTTAACCCTACCGGTAAGTTAATTATTATTGGAACTCGTGTTGCATCAGTAGACCTGTACCGCGAACTACGCCAAGAGGATCGCTACCCAGCCGGTCTTGTCCCTTGGACATATCTGGCTATGCCAGCGCTGCTGGAGCCAAACGAAGACCCCGACAAGTGGGTAACGCTCTGGCCTAAGTCAGATGCCCCTTTTGATGGGCAAGAAGAAAATGAAAAAGACGAAGACGGCCTATACCCCCGTTGGTCTGGTAAGAATTTATTTAATGAACGCCAAGCTATGGATACCAGCACTTGGGCGCTCGTCTACCAGCAACAGGATGTTTCCGAGAACGCGGCTTTTGATCCCGTCTGTGTCCGTGGCTCTATTGACGGTATGCGTAAGTCTGGCCGACTTGAGATGGGTCACCCAGGTCATCCTAAAGATTTGAATGGCTTTAGTTATATCTGCGGTATGGACCCAGCCATTGTTGGAGATACCGCTGTTGTCTGTTACGCGATTGATCGCGCTACCAGCAAACGCTACATAGTGGACGTAATGAAAATTACCCGCCCCTCACCACAGCAGATCCGCGACATTATCTTTAACTGGACTTCACTCTATAGTCCTAGTGAATGGATTATTGAAAAGAACGCCTTCCAGGCTTTCCTAACTCAAGATGAAGGTATCCGTCAGCACTTAGCATCTCGCGGAGTAATCCTACGTGAGCATCATACCGGTACTAATAAATGGGATACCGGTTTCGGTGTAGCTTCTATGGCTACCTTATTTGGTACCAAGCAACCAGATGGTAAGCACCATCGAGATAACTTAATACATTTGCCTAGCGATCAAACTGAAAACGTTAAGTCTTTAATTGAACAGTTGATTACTTGGACGCCAACTACAAAGGGTAAGACCGATATGGTAATGGCGTTATGGTTTTGTGAGATCCGAGCAAGAGAAATGCTCAACTATGGCCAGTACGCAACGCACCACTTAAAGAACCCGTTCTTATCACGGGCAGAGAAATCCAAAAGAGTTGTTGTAAACATTGATGAAATGATTGCAGCGCAAAACAAAACATTCGTATAAGGAGATCCCAATGGCATTAACACCAAGCTGGAAGACAGAAACTGTCGAAGAAGATTACATTGATAAAGGTGCTGTAACAACACCTCAGATCAACCCAATGGTAGACGCTAAGTACGCTGCCGCTAAAGCCGAAGCTGCTGCCGCTGATTTTATTGAGTGGCCAACTAATGTACACGCCGACGATAAGGGTATGTAACTATGGCTAGACCAGCAGAGTCAAATGGCAAGAAAGCCACACCGCCCAAGAAGGATGACTACACCTACGCTAAAGAAGTAGCCGGTCAACCAGCAACTACTCCTGAAGAAATAATTCAAAAGACCCGTGCCAAACTAGATAAGAAGTATCTTGAAGATAAGTACCCAGAATTAAAAGATGCTTCAACCCAATCTGGGGTTGTACGCCACAGAACTTATACTAAATTAGTTTAATAAGGATTCCCAATGCTAACAATTAAAGAAGTTACTGCAAAGGTAACTCGCTTACAGACCAAGTACGCTGCGCGTGATGGTCGTATGCGTGATGTCCTTTCGGTACGTCAGGGAGACATCTCGAAGGTTTATCCTTCTATGTTCTCAGAGGACTATCCAAAACCTCTAGTCGCCAATATTATTGACGTCTCCGCACGTGACCTTGCTGAGTCAATGGCTCCGCTGCCTTCTTTTAATTGCACAGCATCTAATATGGTCTCTGATACAGCACGTAAATCTGCTGATATCCGTACCCGTATTGCTAACTATTATGTAGATCGCTCTGAACTAGGTATCCAGATGTATACCGGTGCGGATTGGTACAACACCTACGGTATGTTAATTGGTCGCGTTGAACTTGATTACGAGAACGACAATCCAATTATGAAGATGATTAACCCATTTGGCGCTTATCCTGAATTGGATCGCTTTGGTCGTTGTCTTTCATTAACACAAATCGTTGGTATGGATGCCCAGACTCTGGCTTCCTTATACCCAGAGTTCTATAAAGAGATCGTAGGAATGAATCAGTTCACACCTGGTTCTCCATATCTATCTTTAGTTCGCTACCACGACAAAGACCAAGACCTGATCTATCTACCAGAGCGTAAAGATCTAGTTCTATCTAATACACCAAACCCAATTGGTGAATGTATGGTTCGTGTTGCTATGCGCCCATCTATTGATGGCGAAGCACGTGGACAATATGATGATGTATTAGGCGTTCAGTTAGCCAGAGCACGCTTTGCTGTACTTCAGGTACAGGCAGCTGAGAAATCAATCCAAGCACCTATTGCTATTCCACAAGATGTACAGGAATTAGCACTCGGCCCAGATTCAATTATGCGTTCGTCTCAACCTCAGAACATCCGTCGAGTTCCGCTTGATCTCCCACCTGGTATCTTTGCTGAATCAGGTGTACTAGAGCGCGAACTACGTACCGGTGCTCGTTATCCTGAGACTCGCGGTGGCAACACAGACGCTTCCGTTGTTACAGGTCGCGGTGTTCAAGCGCTACAAGCTGGTTTTGATACACAGATCAAGGCAGCACAAGCACAGTTCGCACGTATGTTTGTTGAACTTATTGCGCTTTGCTTTAAGACAGATGAAACCATCTTTGGTAATAAGATGAAAGAAATTCGTGGCGTTGACGACGGCACACCTTACACAATGAAGTACGTTCCATCTAAGGCAATCGCAGGCGATTACACAGTAGATGTTCGTTACGGAATTATGTCCGGTATGAATCCAAACAACGCAACCGTTGCGCTTCTACAGATGCGTAGCGATAAGTTGATCTCACGTGATTATGTACGTCGTGAACTTCCTATTGAGATTAACGTAACTCAAGAAGAACAAAAAGTTGATATTGAAGAAATGCGCGATGCCCTACGGGCTGCTATCGGACAGACAGCACTTGCTATTCCTCAGATGGTTGCACAAGGACAAGACCCAACTAAGATACTAATGTCATTTAGTGAAATGATTAAGGGTCGCCAAAAAGGTTTAACTATTGAAAATGTTGTGGAGAAAGCGTTTACGCCTGAACCTCAGCCAGCAAATCCAGAAATGGGTATGCAGCCCCCAGCAGCAGGGATGACTCCCGTCGCGGCCTCGCAGCCAAGTATGGTACAACCTGGCGGTGCAGCCCCTGCTGCTGGTGGTGCCCCTCAAGGCAAACCAGATATCGCATCATTGCTCGCATCAATCGGCGGCGCAGCATAAACTTCTAGGAGGTGAAATATGAATAAAGGATCACAAGCCCCAGCTCCAATGTCTAAGCCTATCCACGGCGCAGCAGGCGCAGGCGCTAAGGTAACAGGCGGCGACGTTAAGATGCCTTTCGCTGGAGCACCAAAGCCAGGTAAGAAAGTAAAGAAGTAAAAAACTTTTTAGTAAGGAGTACTGGGCGTGGATAATCACGAAGAAATACCGCGTCCAGTACGTCCTACTGACGGTTTAGTTATTCTTACCGAATTCTTTTTTAACCTCTGCCAAGTGATTACGACCCTAGCAGAGTCATTAATGGAATTATCAATTTATCATTCAAACAGAGAAACCAAAGTCCACAAGATGTGGAAAGGTTTTTCACAAGATTTAGAAACTATTCAGGAGGATACAGATGGCGCTTGAAGACGCTACTAACCCAATGCAGGGTGTATCAGGTCCTGGTCCATACGCTAAGCGTACAGATTTACAATACAGCCCTGATACTTATGGCGCAGGTGTTGAGATGGCCGCACAAAAGGCTGGCGCTCCACTTGCTACAACAGGCGGTGTAAAACTTTCACAGGCTCCAACAGTTGGCGGCAGCGCTCTTGCTGGTATTGGGCTATACGATCAAACTCAACGTCCTAATGAACCAGTAACACAAGGCGCAGACGTAGGCGCAGGCTTGGGATCTGATTCTTTAATGATGGCAAAGCCAGCAGATGACTCAGAGTTTAGAATGAAAATTGAATCCGTAAAGCCAGTGCTTGCTTATATTGCAGACCTGCCTAACACTTCTCCAGAAACTCGCGCTGCGATCAAAGAGTTATGGAATATGCAGTGAGTTTATGGAATCGAATTGGTGATATAGCTTCGACCATTGCTAAAAATACGGTCAAATTTGGTGGCGAAGTCCTCGGTGGTGCCGGCAGTGTTGCACGCGTTGGCTGGGATATCGGTACAGCGCCTTGGAATGATGCCGCTGAATACAACGGTTTTGCTAATACATTAAAGAATGCTTGGGCACCAGAGAGCAAAGACATAATTAAACCATTGGCATCAGCCGGTGGAGCAATTATGAAAGTACCTGGAGTTCAACCTACTCTTGAACGTATTAACTATATTAATCAACAATACATTCGTGAGCCTTTAACTACATTTAACCTTGTACAAGGTGATATCAATAGTGGTCGAGTACCAGTAACAGATATCTTTAATCCTAACGAATGGCGTAAAGCCTACACAGGCGCTCAAGAAATTTCATTTGGCCAATCAGTATTAGGTGTATACCGGTCATACTACGATCCAAAGTTTAATATCTATGACCCACGTGAACGCGAACAAGCCTTTAGCAAAAGCGCTTGGGGTAAAGGATTATCTGGCGGCATAGATACGCTAGCTCAGATCTTTGGCGATGTAACAATTGTTGGGTCTAAAGCCGGAGCAGCCCTTAAAGCAAGCAAGTTAGTAACTGGTGAATTAAAGAGCGCAGACATTGTTGCTAAGGCAGCAGAAGATATTACTAAAGCGCAGTATGGCGAAGTAAACCGTTTTACTAAGCCTATTCAAGATTTTACTGATAACAATTCTATCTACGCAATTAATCATCCAATGATTAAAGCATCAAATCAGCCAGCACTACTTGCTCATCTACTTGGTCAGTCTACTGATAAAGATACTACTGCTCTTATTTTGCGCACAGCAACTGGTGATCCTGCTGCTATGGATGAACTTGCGTTAGCACGTGCCGATATGAAAGATGCTTTAGCTGCTGCTCGTGGTGATTTATCGGCAGTAGACGAATATAAATTATTTTCAGCACCAGATGGAACTGGAATGATCCCATTCCTTAATGATAATCCTACTGTTATTGCTGAAGCTGAAGCAAATTATGCAGCACTTGCTAAAGCAGATACTTTATTTGCAAAGATGATGGGACTTGGTAAGGGCGGCGGCTCACTTGCCCGCACAACTGGTGTGCTTACTCAGGGCGTTGAAGATGTTATTGCTAAATCACGTTCTGCTCGTTTTTATGACAAGCCTGTTGGAACTGCTAGCATCGAAGTATTCCAGCCAACACCATTTCACCGTTTATACCAAAAGATTTCTTGGGCAGAAAATGAACGCCCTGCTGGCATAGTTGACTTTGACGATCCTGATTCATACAAAGAAGTTGTAGCAACTCTTGAGCGCTTGCGCACAAGCACCGCTTTGCCAGGCGTTCCTGCTTCAATAAAAAGAATCAATGTGCTTTCAGACGAACAAGCCAACTCTTTGCTTGATTCTTATATGGGAGCTGCTACCCCAGAAGCCCGTAGTTTGGCTATGCTAAATATCGAAGGCGCTGGCGTTCGTGCTATTGCAGCTAAATACAATATTGATGCAGAAATAGCAGATCAACTTTATAATACATATCAAGGTGCTCGCACATCTGGCATAAGGTCTATTAAAGACAGAGGATTTATGGTTGATCTTGATGGATCACCAATCTTAGTTCCGCAATTTGAATCTCAAACTGCTAACTATCTCCCAATAATGGATTTTGATTTATTAGATCGTCTATTAAAAGAAAACTCCTCAGCGCTTCAAGCGTTAAAAGGTGGCATAGTAAACCCAGTTATTAATTCTTTTGATATGCTACAAGATCTTTTTAAGGCTGGAGCACTATTACGCCTTGGTTATACAATACGTAACGGTGTTGATTCACAATTACGTATTGCCTCAGCTCTTGGTGCTATGACATCTTTGCGTCACTTAGGTCCTGGACTTAAAAACATTGTTAATAACTCAGTTCGAGTGCCTGCTCGTTTGATTGACACTTACTTACCGGTACACGATGGTATGTCAATTAAAAATGTGCAACAATCTACTACTGCTGTTGTTAGAGATCTTAAAGATCTTAAAACTAAGATTGCTGAAGGAGAAGCAAAGCTATCTTTGCGTCCTGATAATCTTGATTTAATTGGTGAAGTGAACACTCTTAAACTTCTTCAAGAAGAAAAGTTAGCAGTTTATAATCATTATACAGAAATGATTAATAAATTTGGAACTGTCACACCAAAAGACCGAATTGGTAATGGAACTTATGACATTACTACTAGCGATGGTACAACTTATCAATTATACGATGCCTTTGGTGGCCCATTAGGTGAGATGTTTAGAAAGATTGCCTCATCTGGTAATACTTTCCAACGTATGGTTGAAAGCAATAGCGACTTGTATGCTCGTAAACTTCAAACAAAAGGATACGGCGTAGTACGCCCTACTGATCCTGGTTACTTTGAACAATGGGCTCAAACTTTGCGTCAACAGTTTGGTAACTCTGCAGTTATTAAGAAACTTGCTGCTGGAGATAACCTAGAAAGCATTACTAAATGGTTAGTAGGATCTCCAGAGGGACGTGATCTGCGACGTCGTTTAGGCATTAAGTCTGAAGAAGCGGCAGAACACGTAACAAAGATCAAAGGCTTCTTTGATAACTACTTGCCTGAATCATCTGGCCTGAGAAGTTCTTTACGCACCCTTACTGCCAACGATTTACGTTCTGCTTTTCCAGATCCAACTACTTTGCCTATTATTCACGGCCACGTACTTGAAGAAGCCTTGTATAACACCGGCAAATTGAATGTACGTAAAATGATTAACGGAGCTTTCAAATTCTTGGGTACATTGCCTGAGGATACTTGGGCACGTAACCCTGTTTATATTCAGTTGTATCGCCAAGAGGCTCGCCGTCGTGTTGAGATTACCGCTGGACTTAAAGATGGAAAGTTAACTACAGCAGATCAAGAAGCAATTATGTCAGCATCTCACAAAGTAGCAGTACGTGAGATGAAAGGTATCTTGTTTAACATTGAACGCCGTACAAACTTAGCAACTGCTATGAAGTTTATTAGCCCATTCTTTTCAGCACAAGAAAACGCTTATAAAACTTGGATGAAATTTGCTGTTGCCAATCCAGCAATTATTAACCGTGGTTACAACGTATGGCAAGCGCCTAATCGTTCTAGCCTAGTAACAGATCAAGACGGTAATGTTGTACCAGAAGGTCAGACTTCCGGTAACGATGTTATCTGGGTAAGCGTTCCTAAAGTATTCCGTAATATCCCAGGATTGAACTCGCTTACTGAAATGGGTATTCCAAAGCAATCATTAGATATCATCTTTCAAGGTGGTATGGATGTCCTTTACAATAAAGGCAACCCAAATGTGTTTGGTGATATCTTCCCAGTAGGACCTTATGTAGCAATTCCTATCAGTGAACTCGTCAAGAAGATGCCTTCGCTAGAAGATTCTTTTAAGTGGGCGCTTCCTTATGGCCCAACAAAGGATATTGCTTCTGGACTGCTACCGGCTTGGGTAAATAAAGCACGAGCAGCTACTAATGAGTTAGATGATCCACAGTTTGCTAGAACCTATGATCTAATATTTGCTACAGAGCAAACACGCGCTCGTCGCAATGGTAAACCTCCTGTTAAGCCTGAAACTATTATGAGAATGACTCAGGATTACTGGAAGATGCGTATCGCTTCTAACCTGATCCTGCCGTTTGCTCCACGCTTTGACAGCCCGTACAAATTCTGGATTGAAAAATCTCGTGAGTACAAGCGCAAGTTTGGTTTAGAAGCAGATGCTAAGTTCCTTGATGACTTTCCAGAGTTCTTTGCCTTTACAGCATCTACTTCTAAGAACCCAGCAAAGGTTGACTATACAATCAAGGCTGTTGAGAACATTCAAAAGTATCCAGATCTGATAAATGAACTTGCTAACATAGAGCCAAAACTTATTGGAACTATTGTTAACGATAAAGACGGTTATAAGTTTTCTCAAGCTGCTTACCAGTATCTTTACAACAAGAATATTACTCCTAACTCAAGAGAAAAATTCTTATCTGCTCAAGACCCACTTGTTGCCCAAAAGGCCAACGAAGCAGAAAAAGGCTGGATTGTATTTAGCCAGTTCCGTGATGCGATTGACGCAACCCTTCAAGAGCGCGGCTTGACTTCTATTCAACAAAAAGGCGCTGAAGATTTAGCAGCAATTAAATCAGCAGTAATTACTAAACTATCAAGACAAACAGATGCTCAAGGCAATCCGGTAATTGATCCTAAGTCTGGACAGTTTGTACGTACAGCTTGGTATGACGACTACCTAGATTCAGATGGTTCTAAGACCAACCGAGTTGTAGCAGGTCTTGCCAAAATTATCGGTAATGAAAAATTTATGGCTGACAATTCCAAGAGCACAACTTGGAAGTCTGTTGGAATCTACTTTGATTTCCGTCAAGCAATTGCTGGTGAGTTATCTAAGCGCACAGTTAAATCAATTGATGCTAAGGCAAATGCTGATTTAAGAATTATGTATGATGCAATTGTTCGAAAGTTAAAGAATGACGACCCTATCGGGTTTGGATCATTATACGAAAGATTCTTGACTCAAGATCTAATTGTAGATAAGTATTTAACACCTCAGACTCCGAAGGAAAACAAATAATGGACTTGTATGACCTTCTTGTAAAACAAGGAATAATGACAAAGGAGCAGGCTGCTGCTGCTCGTGCTGCTGCTAATAAGCCTACTCCTACATCTTCGACGCCTGCTGCAACTCCAAAGCCTACAAGCAATAAATACCCAACAGTATTTAGTTCAACTGCTGCTACTGCTTTTATCAATAAGACATTCCAAGCGCAGTTAAAGCGTGATGCTACTGCTGCTGAATTAAAGTACTGGAAGCCTTTACTCAAGGCTGCTCAAACAGCTGGTGGAGCATCTCAGAGTTATGCTGTAAAAGACAAGGTTGGTATCCAAACTACTCTTACCGGTCTAGATGAAGAACAATGGCTTAAAGATCAGTTAGCAACAAATGTAGAATATAAAAAGACTCTTAAAGATGTTGATTACGCTGCTGAAATTAGCACAATCAAAGTTACTGATCCTAAATACTATGACCGCCAAGAAGAAAAGAAAGCCTACAACGATGCAGTTAAAGCTGCTGCAGGCGATGCCGCCAAGATTGCGGCTCTTAACGAAACAACCACCTATGGTCGCGGACTCAAAGAAATATTGTCTAACATCCAGCTTCAGGCCGAAAATGCTGGGGCAACTAACACTCCAGAGGAGCTAAATGCTCTTGCTCAAAAGTTATATGACAAAGGCGTAGATATTAGAAGTGCTGAAGCACTAGCCGAAATTAACAATGCTTTCAAAACAACTACCGGATTAGTTAAAGATCAAGCAGATGCGTTAACTAAACTTGCTGCTAACAAAAAGATCTATGACAAATTAATTGCTGATGCTAAAGGTGACCCAACCAAGATTGTTGCGGCTAATGAAACTACTGAGTATGGTCGTGGTCTTAAAGAGATTACTGCTGCTATACAAGCCAAGGCAAAAGATAACGGTGCCATTAATACACCAGAAGAACTAGCAACACTTGCTAAGAAAATATATGATAAAGGTCTTACCTTAGCCAGCGAAGAAGGTATTGCTGCTGTAGATGCTGTTCTTAAAACAAAGAATGGCTTAGTATCAGATCAGCCAGCCGATTTAATTAAAATTGCTGCTGATAAAAAGATCTACGACAAACTTATTATAGCAGCTGCTGGAGATCCAACTGCTATTGCTAACGCAAAGGCAACTACTGCTTATGGTCGTGGACTTGCTGAAGTAGAAGCAGCCCTAAAAGCGCAAGCAAAGATTAGCGGTGCTTCTAATACTGCTGAAGAATTAACAGCTTTGGCACAGAGTCTTTACAACACCGGAATTAAAGTAAACAGCAATGAAGGTTTAGCAAAAATCAATTCAACTTTTAAGTATGCTGCCGATGCTAAGACTGGTAAATACAGTGGAACAGCCGGAACTACTATTGCTGACCTACAGGCAACTGCTGTGGCTAACGGGCTTGACTTGCAAGGTAACTTCAAAGATCAAATACCTGGTTGGTTAAATGCTATTGCTAACGGCGAAGATATTAAAAACATCAAGCAACAAATACGTGAAGTTGCCAAACTAGGTCAGCCAGATTCTATTAAGAAGTTAATTGATAACGGAACCGATCTAAAAACTATCTACGCACCTTATCGAAACACTATGGCTAGCGTGCTAGAAATTCAAGATCCTAATTCAATTAAGTTGGATGATCCTACTTTACGTATGGCTATTACACCTAACGGTGAACTTAACCTTTACGACTACCAAAAGGCTCTACGTAAAGATAGCCGTTGGCAGTACACACAAAATGCTAACCAAGAAGTTTCCGATGCTACACAAAAAGTCCTCAAGGACTTTGGATTTATGGGGTAACAGATGGCAACAGTAGATCCATTATTTAAGCGTGACGCTGCCAAAGAAGCAGCAGCTGTTAAAGCTGGCAGAATTACTCAAGCAGAACTTGAAGCACGCGGCGGTATTAACGCCTCTGGTTATTATGGTGACTCTTGGGATTCTAAGAAGAACCTAAGTGATGCTGAATATGCTGCTGCTTTAGCTAAAGGTGGTGGCGCTGCTATTAACGCAGCAACTGCTGCTAAAACAAGCAACCTTGGCTTAGGTGCTGGCACAGATGGAGCTACCGGTACTACTGTAGCCCCTGTAACTCAGAATAACTCAGGACGTCAATCAGCATATGACACTCTTTACAATGAGTTTAAGAAATATGGTTTAACTTCTTTAGTAGAGTCAGTCAAAAATTTGATTACTGATGCCAACACTTCTCCTTCTCAGTTGTCAATTGCTTTACAAAATACCAAAGAATACCAACAACGTTTTTCTGCTAACCAAGACCGCATTAAGGCTGGTCTCCAAGCATTAACCCCAGCAGAATATATTGGGCTGGAAGATCAATACCAGAACATTATGCGTAACTATGGATTGCCCAATTCTTACTACGCAAAAGATTCCATAGGTACTCAATCTGGTTTTAGCAAACTTCTTGCCAATGACGTATCTGCTACTGAGTTAGAAGATCGAATTGCTACCGCACAACAGCGTGTACAGAACTCTAATCCAGAAGTTCTTAGAGCGCTAAAGCAGTTCTACCCTGATATCAGCAACGGCGATATTTTATCTTACGCACTTGACCCACAGAATGCTTTAACTAATATCAAGCGCAAAGTAACTGCTGCTGAAATTGGTGGAGCAGCACTAGCCCAAGGCTTACAAGCCCAAGGCGGCACAGCTGAGTCATTAGCCGGTATGGGAATTACTAAAGCCCAAGCGCAACAAGGTTATGTTGATGTTGCTCAAATGGTTCCTACTGGTTCAAAACTTGCTGATATTTATGGTCAACAGCCATACACACAACAGACAGCAGAGGCTGAAATATTTAACTCAGCAGGCGCAGCAGATGCTGCTACAAAGCGCAGAAAACTTTCTGAACTTGAGAAAGCATCATTCAGCGGCTCATCAGGAGTCGGAGCGCTAGGACGAGATAAAGCCGCTTACGGCATCACATACGGCCAACAAGGCCAGTACTAAATAGACCTACCACTAGAACCACCGGCCTAGTGGAGTGAAACCAATTCCGGTAGCAGAAGCCATATAGGTAATCCCCAGAACTATATGAGGTCTGCGATAACTTAACGAATGGGAGATGGACTATGTCCAACTACGACTACGAGGATGACGACGATACAGAATCAACTCTTGATTCTAATGATCTCGTTAAACAACTGCGCAAAGCAAACAAGCTAAAGGATAAAGAACTTTCCGATCTGAAATCTCAGTTCGAAGGTCTATCAAAAGCGCAAAGAGAACGAGCTATTAAGGACACCCTCGAAGCTCGCGGAGTGAATAGCAAAATTGCTAAATTCATTCCATCGGACATTGACCCAACTGAGGAGTCTTTGTCTAAGTGGCTTGATGAAAACGGCGACGTTTTCGGATATCAGGCTGCTGAATCCAACCAGAATAATGTTGATCCAGCGCAAGCTGCAGCATATAAGCGAATGAGTAATGCTACTGAACAGGGCCAAACCCCTGATGCTTCAGATGACATTCTTCGTAAACTTATGTCTGCTAATTCGAAAGAAGAACTTGACGACATCATCAGAAGTTCTGGACTCTAATTAACTAACCGAAAGGCATAACCCAAATGGCAATTCCATCAGGTACGCTGACCGGCACATCCGCAATTAGCAATCTAGTCCAAACAGCGTACGATCAGTACGTTCGTATGGCACTACGTAGCATTCCAGTAATGCGTGCTCTTGCAGACGTTAAGC
>Ga0209296_1001202_pt1 | contig 20440 bp, 17 predicted proteins | sample S_130206_EF_Meta_FD_187319 | JGI IMG/M metagenome (GOLD analysis project Ga0209296, IMG submission 187319) | Freshwater microbial communities from Lake Simoncouche, Canada to study carbon cycling - S_130206_EF_MetaG (SPAdes) (version 2) | ecosystem: Environmental > Aquatic > Freshwater > Lake ...
AATAGCCGCAGCTCCGCCATGCCGGTTGCGTGCTTGATGCCAATCAATGATGCGGGCGTCATCAGCCTGCCATGTGCCGCACAATGCTGGCGCTCTCTCCATGTCCAGCCTAAGGGTGCACGCAGACCATGAAAAACATCGCCCAACGCATCGTCCTGCCGCTGTTCGTCGCAGCTGCCTGACTTGTCGCACAGGCCAGTGCTTCCGCGCAGAACGCCGACGAGGACCCGGCAAATACCATCACCGTCGTCGCACCGCGCGCGGTGACCAATCAGGTGCATCAGCGCGAAAACGGGCTCGGTCCGGCGACTGTCACCATCAAGATCAGCGTGCTTTATGGCGACCTTAATCTGACGAAGGCGTCCGATGGTACGCGGCTGATGACCCGGATCCGCAGCGCCGCGCGCGATGCCTGTCGGCATCTTGACCGGCTCTATCCGCTGATTGTCGATCGCAGCTGCGTCAATAACGCCGTGGCCGAGGCTACGCCCCGGGCCAACGCGGTGATCGCAGCGGCTGCAAAATAGCGTTTACAGCGCAAAGCGCCCCATCTCGGTTCCATCGGCGGCATAGGCTGTCAGCCGCCAGCCCTTGGCGCGGCGTTCAAGCAAGGCAAAGCCGAAGCGGCCTGCGATGGTAGTCAGCTCCTTGACCGCATCGCTGCCAGCTTCGCCGCGCAGATCGGCGAGGCTCACGGGAGCCTTGGCATCGGCCTCAAGCGTCCCAGAAAAGCCCGCAACCACCTGGACCCGGTGATGATCGGTGCGCGCAAACTGGAAGGTGTGGACGTGGCCCGAGATCATCGCGCGGGCATGGGGAAAGCGTAGGTGGTCAAACTGGTCGAGCGGCTTGCTGCCGACCTCGAGCTTGCCCTGCTTGTTCCACAGCACCGCCGAAAGCGGATAGTGCGCGGTGACGAAGCTGTCTTTTGATCCCACGGCCAGCTGATCGATTGCTGCAAAATCGTCGCGGTAGGCCTGCGCCTGAGCGTCATTGTCGGGCTTGGCATCGTTCAGCCCGGCGAGATCGGCAACGATCAGCCGCGCCCCGCCTCCCAGCTTCACCCGATAAGGCTCGGTGCGGTTACCGACGAAATCACCCGCCGCCGCATTGCAATCGCGGCCCGCAAGCAGCGGATGTGGATCGAGCAGACGCCACCAGCCCTGCCCGGCACGCGCGCATTCCTCATGGTTGCCGCGCACCATGACCCACGGCGCCGCCGCCAGCAGGGGCGCGGCCGGATCGAGGAAATCGGCGCGCCACGCCGCCTCGCCATAGCCCCAGACTGCGGCGGCACAGTCTGGCTCGGCGGCGGTGTCACATGGGTTTTCGCGGTAATGATAATCGCCGACGTGCAGGACCAGATCAGGATGCTTCAAGGCTGCCTGCGCCGCAACTGCGGCAAAGGGCCACTTGGCGGCAATATTGCAGGCCTGATATTCGTGGTCGGCCGCTTTCATCCGGCACCCGGTATCGCCGATCACAACGATGCGATTGATGCGCCGCACGGGCAGCGGGAGCGCCCGCCCGGCAATCGTCGCGCGAAGGGCCGTGCGCGGCACTGCTGCCTCGCAGACCAAGCCGGGAAAGGCGATGGAGCCTTGTACAAGCGCCTTGTTGGTCCGTTCCGCCAAAGTGGCCGGTACTGCGCGAGTAGGCATAGCCGTATTCCGGCCATCCACGCTCAGCGACGGGCACTGCGCAGCCACGGTCAGGACCCGCACCACACTGCCCCCTCCCGGTGCCATTTCGACCCAGACATGATCGGCAGCTCGTGCGGCGCTCGCCGACAAGGCAAAGGCGAAAAGCACCGCGGCCAAGGTCCGCCACTTCATAAAATTCGGCATAACTGGCACCCGCGCTGATTCTCGTGGCGCAGCTATAGGGCGTTCGCTTGCCGAGTCAGACTCTCAATTGCGGAATTTCCGTTTGGTGCATCACCCCAAACGCGCGATGATCTGGGGCAGGTCCACCGTCGTCTTGATCCCCGGCGATGCCTCGCAGACATAGGGCACGGCATTGACCGGGCGGTTCGCGGTCAGCCCCGGGGTCATGTCGGCATAGTCCTCCAGTGCGACCGGGTAGCTTATCGAAAGATCCAGCGGGCAATCGCCCATCATCACCACGTGCCAGCCCGATGGCGAGCGGAATTCCCATTGCTGGCCGTCGCTGGTCTCGACATTTTCCGAGACGAACCAGGTGGTGCACATGGTCATCAGCGGCTTGTCCTTATGGAAGCCGGTCAGCGTCGAGCGCGTCGCTGCGACCGTGCCCTTGGGCACCACGCCTGCAGCAATATGCACGTCAGCCCGCGCGATGCCTTGCGCGCCGGTCACTTCGAAGCGCTCGAGCGGCATGCCGAGCGCGGTGGCGACCAGTTGCAGCGAGGGGCCGAAGCTCATTTCCTTATGGGCCAATTGCCCGGCGCTGGCCGCGCCCGGCTTGGCGCCGAAGCCCATCATCTCGAACAGCATCTCGGGTGAATTGCGCGAAGAGCAATCGGCGAATTCGTCGATCCGCAGGTGATCGAGCCGCCGCTGGATTGATGCCAGCACGATCGGCACCGCCTCGGTGATGAAGCCGGGGCTGGAGCCCGAAGCGTGGATCGACGTCCCGCCCTTCAGGCAGGCTGCCTCGACGCGGGCCGCCATGGCGGGATCGCGCGCCGCGATGTTCTGAAATTCCATGCGGGTGGAAACAACGTTTGCACCCGATTCAAGGATGCGGATGACTTCCTCGAAGTCGCAGACATGCGGCATGTAAAGCACGCAATCCGCGTTGAGCGCGAGCACGTCTTCAATGGAATTGGTGGCCTTGATGCCTGTCGTCGCCGTGCCCGCGAGTTGGCCCGCATCCACGCCGGCCTTGCTCGCGCTGTGCACCCAAACCCCGACAAGTTCGAGATCGGGGTGTTCGATAACATGGCGAAGTGCGCGGCTGCCGACGTTGCCTGTGGCCCACTGGACGACGCGGTATTTCCTGCGTGAGGTAGTCACTCTTATCTCTCCCTTTGAATTCTGTTGCATTACCAGCGCTGCAATGGCGTCCAGTTCTCATAGCCCTGCCAGCTAGGCTCGCCGGACACCGTGTCGAACACCGTGTTCTCCGGCTTGAACACCGCCCCATAGTCGCTCACCGTGCAGGGGATCATCACATTCATCGTGCGATCGATGAAGCGGTCTTCGTCCTGCTCGAAATAGTCCCGGTATTCCGGCGATTCCATGATCGCGAAGATCTGGTTCAAGTCCTCCTCGCTATCGACAATCCATTCGGAAATCAGGTCCCAATCCCACTCCATCGGACCATAGGAGTTGCCGGGTTTTCGCGAATCGTCGCCGCCAAAAACGGTGCCAACGTAGTTGCGGCGATATTCCCTGAACAGGTGGCCGCAGAACTTGAGCGCCATCGGGGCATGGCTGCGCTCGAAATGTTCGCGGAACTGCTCGTGGGTATAGTGCGGCTTGCGCTTGATCAGGTGGAAGACCTTGAGCATGGCCTAGTAGTCCTGCTCGTCGAGCGTGTTGAATTGCGGGTGGACTTGCTTCCAGGCATACATCCAGTCCATGCCTTCCTTGGCCCGGACCAGGTCGTGCTCGCTGGGGGCCAGCGCCTCGGTTGCGGCGCGGGCGACATCGTCGAGCACCGAAGTATCCCAGCCCTGTTCCTCGACATCCTTGGCCAGCGCATCGGCCCCGGCATTGCGCAGCAGAGTCGGCAGCCGGTCGTGCAGCGCATTGACTGCCCAGGGGATCATCGGCCCGTTGACCGAAGGATCATAGCCCCACAGCGTGTTGGCGTCGGCGTCATTGTGAATGTAGTGATAGTGAAGCACCGCGCCGAACACGTCGAAGCGGATATATTCCTCGGTTCGCGTCGCATTGCAGACATGGATCGAGGGGCCGCGCACGATCATCTTTTCGTCGCCCAGCGCGCGCGCTTCCACCCCGATCGAGATCGGCCCGGCATCGAACCAGCGGGTGTGGTGGTCCATGATCGGGATTAGCATGAAGGTGTGATACTGGCCCCGGATGGTCGGCACCTGTTGGTTGCTGCGCACCTCGCGCGGCGCCGGCACATGTTTGAACTGTGCAGTCATCGATACTCTCCCGATATGTTTGCACGCATTGCATGCCGGATCGGCGCGCGAGTCAATGGCCAAGGGCAGGCTTGCCCCGCGAACCGCTCCGTCCTAGCCTTGTGGCAACAGGAACCGGGAGCAGGCGATGAGCAAGGACAAGCACAAAGGTGGTCATAAGGACGAAGGCTATACTCCACCCAAGGTCTGGAAGTGGAAGAAGAACAAGTCCGATCCCTTCGGCGGCATGAACCGGCCCATCTCCGGCGCCACCCACGAGAGCAAGCTGCCGCGTGGCAAGCATCCCTTCCAGCTCTATTCGCTGGGATCGCCCAACGGGCAAAAAGTCACGATCATGTTCGAAGAACTGCTGGCGGCTGGCCACAAGGACGCGGAATACGACGCCTGGCTGATCAACATCATGAACCGCGACCAGTTTGGCTCGGGCTTCGTGGCGCTGAACCCCAATTCGAAGATCCCGGCACTGCTTGATCGCTCGGGCAAAAGGCCGGTGCGGGTGTTCGAATCAGCCGCCATCCTGCTGCACCTCGCCGAAAAGTTCGGCGCCTTCCTGCCAAAGGAAGGCCAGACGCGGGCGGAGTGTTTTTCGTGGCTGATGTGGCAGATGTCGACCGCGCCAGTGATCGGCGGCGGCTTCGGGCATTTCTATGGTTATGCGGGCACCAAGCTCAAGTATCCGATCAACCGCTATGCCATGGAAGTAAAGCGTATTCTCGATGTCGCCGACAAGCACCTGGCGAACAACCGCTATTTCTGCGGCAAGCATTTCACCATCGCCGATATCGCCAATTTCGGCTGGCTCAACTATCTGGTGCGCGGCGATGCTTATGGCGGATCGAAGTTCCTTGACACTGCGAGCTACGAACATGTCGCGCGCTGGGTCGATGATCTGCGCATGCGCGAAGGAGTGCGGCGCGGTCTGATCGTAAATCGCGGCGGCCAGATGGGCGGCATTGCCGAGCGCCACTGTGCGGCGGATATCGACGCGGCGCTGGCTCAGGCCAAGTCAGACTAGACTGCGCCGGAATCCGGCCAATCTTTGCACTGCCTCATCCAGCATCGCATCGGGTTTGGTAAAGCAGAACCGCACGATGTGCTGCGGCGCCTCGCCCTCGAACAGGGCGGAGACCGGGATTGAAGCAACGCCTGCCTCACGGATCGCCCGTTCGCTGAACGCCCGGTCGCCAAGGGCAATTCCCGAGGCGGCGAGGTCCACGCACAGGAACCACGTCGCCGCATTGGGCAGCACGACGAATCCCGCGCCCTCAAGCCCGCGCTTGAGCCTCTGCCTTGAAGCGGCCCAGCCAGCATCGCGCGCCGCAAACCAGGCATCGGGCAAGGCCAGCCCTTCCGCAACTGCCCATTGCAGCGCAGGCGGAGAGGTGAAGGTAATGAATTGATGCGCGCGGGCGAGGCCTTTGGCGAGTTCGGGCGCGGCAATCATCCAGCCACTCTTCCAGCCGGTAAGTCCGAAGATTTTGCCCGCCGAGCCGATCTTGACCGTCCGCTTCGCCATGCCGGGAAAGCTCATCAGAGAGCGGTGGCCCGCGCCGTCAAAGCGGACATCCTCCCACACCTCATCGCTGATCGCGATCAGGTCGTTCTCGACGCACAGCCCGGAAATCATGGCCAGCTCCGCTTCGCTGGCCGCTGTGCCCGCCGGGTTGAGCGGATCGTTCAGAATCAGCAGGCGGGTCCTGGACGTGATCGCCGCAGCAAGCTGCTTCGCCTCATAGCGCCACATCGGCGGCTGCAGAGCCACCGACACTGGCACCCCGCCTGCCCGCCGCACCATCGGCGCGTAGGCATCATAGGCCGGCTGAAACAGGATCACTTCGTCACCCGGCGAGACCAGCGCCAGCACCGCACCCGCAATCGCCTCAGTCGCGCCGGAGGTCACGATCACCTGCTCGCGGCTCAAAGCCATTCCCTGCCGCCGCTGGTAGAAGGCGCAAATCGCGTCGCGCAGTTCCGGCAGCCCTGCACTAGGCGGATACTGATTGGATTTCTCGCGCAAGGCGCGCGCCGCCGCATCGATCAGCTCCACTGGCCCCAGATCGTCAGGAAACCCCTGCCCAAGGTTGATAGCGCCGAGCTCACGGGCGAGGCCGGACATCGCTTCGAAGACGGTGGTCTGCATCTCCGCATAGACCGGATGGATCAATTCGCCTGCCCGCGCCACGTTACCCTCGCTTCAATCAATACGTTGCAAATGGCGCAATCGCCAAAGCCACGCCAGTCACGAATTGCGCGCGCCGGGAAAATCGTGTTAGCGTCAAGCCAAGCCCGCAGAGGTCTCTCCAGAGGAACCTGTTCATGTCATACGAACTCAACCACAAGCTCGCCGCCAAGCGCGATCCGCTGCCCACGACAGTAACGATTGACCCGGTCACTGCCGACATCATCCGCGGTGCCTTTGAAACCGTCTGCTTCGAGAGCGCGACCTTCCTCGGCCGCGCTGCCTCGTCGCCGATCATCAACAGCTCGAACGAGCGCAATGCCGCCATCGTCGATGCCAATGGCCGCCTCGCCATGGGCGCGGTCGGCACCCCGCACCTGACCTTCGTCAACCAGATGGAAACCCGCTGGGGCCTGATGAACATGGAGCGCTATGACTGGGGCCCGGGCGATGTCTTCCTCGCCAACGATCCCGATCACGGCGGCGGCCATCTGCCCGACTATTGCGTCTATGCCCCGGCCTATGATGACAAGGGCGAGCTGATCTGCATCCAGACACTGCAAGCGCATCAGGGCGACACCGGCGGCAAGGATCCGGGCGGTTTCACGCTGGAGGCCACCGACATTTTCACCGAAGGCGTGATCTACCCTTGCCTCAAGCTGGTCCACCGCGGGGAGCTGCGCATGGACGTGTTCGACATGGTGGTCCGCAATAACCGCTTCGCCACTTTCGCCGGCGATATCGCCGCGATGATCGGCGGGGTGCAATATGCCGTCAGGATGCTGCAGGACCTCACCCGCAAATGGGGCTCGGAGGTAATCAAGGCGGCCATCAACCATTCGATCGAACACACCGAACGCCGCACCCGCGAGGAAGTGGCGAAGTGGCCGGACGGTTCCTATGAGGCCACGGTGCTGATCGACCACGACACCATGGGCACCAAGGACATCAAGGTCCACGTCACCTGCACGATCAAAGGCGATCAACTGACTGTCGACCTCACCGGCACCGACGACCGGCAGGATTTGGTCGGCGTCTGGAATACCTTCGCCAACACCCGCTCCTATGTGATGTGCCAGGTCGTCGCCGCGATGGACCCGACCATCGTCAAGAACGAAGGCTATTTCAACGCGGTCGACATCATCATTCCCGAAGGCTGCATCGCGCACCCGCCGCCCAACAAGCCGGCCGCGCTGGGCTCATTCCACCCGGCCTGCGAAATTACCGAAGCGGTCTGCATCGCGCTGTCACAAGTTGCGCCCGAACGCTCGCAGCCGCAGCTCTACAAGATCGGCATGCCCAATGCCGTGATCGGCTTCAATGAGGCCGGCATGTGGATGGACCAGGGCGTCGATTGCCGCTCGATGGATGTGTCAGCAGTGCAGGGCATCGACGGCTGGGGATCGTGCCCGGCGGCGCTGGGCAGCCTGATCCTGTCGGAAGCCGAGGACGCCGAAAGCCGCTTTCCAATCCTCAACATCAGCCGCGAAATGACCACTGACGGCGGCGGTGCGGGCCAGTGGCGCGGCAACCCCGGCAGCCTCAATGTCAAGCAGGTGCTGACACCAACGACCGCCATGGCGTGGATGGTCTCGGCCGATCACCCGCTGAGCGGTATGTGCGGCGGCGATGACGCGATCCCCTATTCGAACCACTTCGAAGTCGGCACGCCAGGTGAACGCAAGATCGAACACACCGCGCAAGCCATGCTGCCTGCTGGTGCCGTCATCGCCTACCAACACGGCGGCGGCGCGGGCTTCGGCTATCCGCTGCTGCGCGATCCCGAGGCGGTCAAGGAAGATGTGCTCGATGAGTACGTCAGCGAAACCGCAGCGCGCGCGAAATATGGCGTGGTGCTGACCGGAACTTTGGCGAATTACGATCTTGCCGTGGACTGGGATGGCACCGAGGCGCTTCGCAAGCAGATGGGTGTCGACGACCTGCTGCGCGAGGCGGCCGAATAGCGGAACAAATCGGCGGGCCATACTCCCCCCCTCCCGCTTGCGGGATTGGGGGGAGGGCCTGTTATCGAGCGGCCGGAAAGGCCCTCCCCTAACCCCTCCCGCGAGCCGGAGGGGAACTACACCGGGATTAGAGGATAACACATGACCTATCGCGTTGGCATCGACATCGGCGGCACTTTCACTGACTTTGCCCTGCTCAAGGGCAGCGAAGTCATCCTGCACAAGAACCTTTCCACCCCCGAAGACCGCTCGACCGGCGTGATGGAAGGCCTTGCCAAGTTGGCAGAAATGGAAGGCCTCACGCCTGCCGATTTTCTCGCCCAGTGCGAGGCCATCGTCCACGGCACCACGGTCGCCGACAACACGCTGATCGAAATGAACGGTGCGCTGACGGGCCTGATCACCACCGAAGGCTTCCGCGATGAGCTGGAATACCGGCGCGGCTTCAAGGAGGATATCTGGGACGTGCGCCTTGCTCCGCCCAAGCAGATCGTTCCCCGCCGCCGCCGCCTCACCGTGCCCGAGCGCATTCTGCACGACGGCACCGTCCACAAGCCACTCGACGAAGCGGCGGTGCGCGAGGCCTGCCGCAAGCTTCGGCTGCAAGGCGTTGAATCTGTGGCGATCTCGTTGCTGTTCTCCTTCGTCAATCCCGAGCACGAGAAGCGTGTGAAAGCCATCGTCGCGCAGGAAATGCAGGACGCACATATCTCCACCGGCCACGAAGTCCTGCCACGCGCCCCCGAATACGACCGTACTTCGACGACAGTGGTCAACGCCTATGTCGGCCCGCGCGTTACCTCCTATCTGGAGCGGCTGGTCACCCGCCTCAAGGAAGGCGGCTACACCAACCAGCTGATGGTCATGCAGGCCTCGGGTGGCGTCATGACCAAGGAATACATCGACGGCGCGCCGATCCGGGTACTTGCTTCGGGCCCGGCTGGCGGCGTGATCGGCTCGGCACATACCGGCAAGGCCAAGGGCCACCCCGACCTGCTCTGCGTCGATATGGGCGGCACCAGCTACGACATGTCGGTCGTTGTGGGCGGCAACGCCCCCGCCGAGGCTGGCTGGAACATGCACCACCGCTACATCATTGGCGTGCCCATGGTGAAAGTGGAAACACTGGGCGCGGGCGGTGGCTCGATTGTTCATGTCAACAACGGCATGCTCGAAGTCGGCCCCAAGAGCGCCGGATCGGTGCCCGGCCCGATGGCCTATGGTCGCGGCGGCACGCAGCCGACCGTGACAGACGCGCTGGTCATGCTCGGCATCCTCTCGACCGACGAGGGCTTTGCCGGCGGCAGTTTCCGCCTCAAGCGCGATGGAATCGAAGAAGCCTTCAAGGCAATCGGCGACGAGATGGGCACAACGGCAGAACAGGCTGCTTTCGACGCCTGGCGCGTCGTCAATGCCAACATGAGCCAGGGCGTGCGCCGCACGACGGCGGGCAAGGGCATCGACCCCAAAGATCTCGTCATGCTGGCATATGGCGGCAATGGCCCGGCCTTCGCCGCAATCCAAGCTGAAGACCTCGGCATTACCAAAGTGCTGGTCCCCAAGGCCTCGCCGACGTTCTCGGCGCTTGGCACACTGGTGGCCAATCCGATGATCGACGAGGAGCGTTCGGTCCTCGCTAAGGCGACCGAGCTCAATCTCGCCAAGATTCGCACACTTTGGGACCAACTGTGCACCCGCGCCGAAAAATACTTCACCGACGCCCAGTTCAAAGCGGGCGATGTCATCGCCGACTACCAGCTAAACATGCGCTATCCTGGGCAGAACTTCGCACTGACCTTCAATGTGAAAGCCGATGCCAAGTTGCACGACCTCTCGTTCATCGACGAGACCCTCGGCCAGCGCGCCATCGAACTGTTCAACGCGCGCCACATGGCCGAATACAACCACATCCGCGAACACGAAGTGCCCGAAGTGACCGGCGTTCGGCTGGCGACCCATGTGCCGACGCCCTCACCAAGCGCGGTGGGCGGCTTCACTGCCAAGGCCAGCCAGGCCAAGCCCGCCAAGACGCGGCGCGCCAATCTGGGCCAGGGCTTCGCCGAAGTGCCGATCTATCTGGGCAGCGATCTGATACCCGGGAATGAAGTGCCGGGCCCCGCGATCATCGAGGAAACCTTTACTACAATCGTGGTCTATCCCGGCTGGAATGCGCGGGTCGATGATGCCGGGGATTATGAACTGGTGCGGGGATGAGCTAGAGCGGGACTCACCATGGTGAGCCCTGAAGCCTCAAGTCCCGAAATGCCCGGTTCTGCGCCCACTTTGCGGCAGGTCGGCTCGCCTGATTTCGTCGTGCTCGGGCAGCTGCCCCTGCCCGCCCCCTTGCTGGCAAGAGCGCGACTGCTGGGTGGCCGCGTCGAAACCCGCGATCTGACGAGCGATTCCGCAGTCGCAGCGGCGGCAGACTCAGCCGGGCTGACTTTTGTGTTTCGCTTTGGCGTCGCCGTAACATTCGGCAGCGGCGAGGAGGCGACCGACGCGCTTGATGCCGCGCTTCGCGCCCATGTTGCCGATGCCACGCAAGTCAAGGAAACCGAGTCGGCGAAACTGGTGTTCGGCACCAGCAGCGCCGACCGGATTGGGCCTGATGGCAGGATCGAATTGGTCGATGCAAGTTTCGAGCGGCTGCTGCTGGCGGCAACCGTGCTCGCCCGCAGCGTCATCCTGTCGCGCGACGAAATCCTCGTCTCGGAAGCCTTCGATCGCATCGCCCCGCTGGTGAAGGACCTGCAACAAAACGGCCGCGCCCGCCTGCCGGTGCGCCCGGCGATGCGGCTGGTCGGCGATGTGCTGGCTGCACGGCACCGGGTGATGGGCACGGCGCAAGTCGACGAGCGCCCCGATGTGCTCTGGGACCATCCCGGGCTCGACCGGCTCTATGCGCGGCTGGAGGACGAATTCGAACTCGAGGAGCGCGCCGAAGTGCTGGCCCGCAAATACAGCGCGCTGGGCGATTTCACCGAGGTGCTGCTCGACATCGTCCAGGACAAACGCGCCTTCCGCACCGAAATCGCCATCATCGCGCTGATCGCCTTCGAGATCGTGCTTTCGCTGGTGAATATGGCCTTGTGGTGAGCTCGCTCGCTCTTTCTTACCCCAGCCCCGGCTCCTCCACGCTCTCGCATGCCATGGTCCAACAATGCGCCTGCTCAAACCATTTGGCCTCGTCTTCCTTGATCATATCCCAGTTTTTGAGCGCAATCCGGCTCATTTCCGCCTCGGCGGCCTCATCGCGCAGCACGAATTCCGAAATGGCATCAAAGCCGACATCGTCTGGCCGCTGTGTCTCGCCGCCACCCTCGAATGCGTGGCCCAGCGTCAGGTAGTTGCGGCGATAGCTTAACCACAAGTGGCCGAACAGTCGCACCGCGATGCGCGAATGACTGCCCTCATAACCTGCGCGAAACTGCTCAGGCGTGAGGCCCTGTTTGCGGCGGACCATAACAATTTTCCTGACCGGCATTGTGCTCTCTCCCAAATTTGCGGGGCAGGCTGGCATTCTTCTGCGCCCCCTTGCATCCATGCTAACTTGCCATTCAGCCCTTGTGTCCTACATTGGCAATTCAAAGGACGGATACAAGCGCCATGAACGAAGACCCCCAGCCGAGCGGCAACCCCTGGCTCAAGAGCCTGCTGATCTGGAGCGGGATTTTCCTGGCGCTGATGATGGCTGTCTCGATGTTCGGCTCAAAGGTCGATCCGGCAGGCTCGCTAATCCGCTATTCCGATTTCCGTGCCAAGGTCGCCGAAGGCTCGGTGGCCGAGGTTCAGGTCGGCGAGGAACGGATCACCGGCAAGTTCAAGAACGGCGATGCCTTCTCTTCGGTGCCGATCCCCAATGATACGACGCTGCCCGAACTGCTGCAGGCCAATGGGGTCAAGTATGCGGGCCGCGCGCCCGAAGAGCCCAATCTGCTGCTCTACATCCTGGTTCAGGCCTTGCCCTTCATGCTGATCCTGGGCGTGGCCTTCTTCGCGCTGCGCCAGGTCCAGAAGGGCGGCGGCGCGGGCGGGGCGATGGGCTTCGGCAAATCGAAGGCGAAGTTGCTGACTGAAAAGTCTGGCCGGGTGACCTTTGCCGATGTTGCCGGCATTGACGAGGCGCGCGAGGAGCTTGAGGAAATCGTCGAGTTCCTCCGCGATCCCAGCCGCTTCTCCAAGCTCGGTGGCCAGATCCCCAAGGGCGCGCTGCTGGTCGGCAGCCCCGGCACCGGCAAAACCCTGCTCGCCCGCGCCATAGCAGGCGAGGCAGGCGTGCCCTTCTTCACAATTTCGGGCTCGGACTTCGTCGAGATGTTCGTCGGCGTCGGCGCCAGCCGCGTCCGTGACATGTTCGAGCAGGCCAAGAAGAACGCGCCCTGCATCGTCTTCATCGACGAAATCGACGCGGTCGGCCGCCACCGCGGCCATGGACTCGGCAACAGCAACGATGAACGCGAGCAGACGCTCAACCAGCTGCTGGTCGAGATGGACGGCTTCGAGGCCAACGAAGGCATCATCATCGTCGCCGCCACCAACCGCCCCGATGTGCTCGATCCTGCGCTACTGCGCCCGGGCCGGTTCGATCGCCAGGTTGTCGTGCCGATCCCTGACATTGATGGCCGCGAGAAGATCCTTGCCGTCCACATGAAGAAGGTTCCGCTGGCGCCCGACGTCAATCCGCGCGTCATCGCGCGCGGCACGCCGGGATTTTCGGGCGCGGACCTTGCCAATCTGGTCAACGAGGCAGCCCTGCTGGCGGCCCGGCGCAACAAGCGCCTGGTCGCGATGCAGGAGTTCGAGGACGCCAAGGACAAGGTGATGATGGGCGCCGAACGCCGCAGCATGGTCATGACCGACGACGAGAAGAAAATGACCGCTTATCACGAGGCCGGCCATGCGCTGGTCTCGATGCACGAGCCGGCGTCGGACCCGATTCACAAGGCGACAATCATCCCGCGCGGCCGCGCGCTGGGCATGGTCATGCGCCTGCCTGAGCGCGACATGTATTCGTATCATCGCGACAAGATGCACGCCAACCTTTCGGTCTCGATGGGCGGACGCGTGGCGGAAGAGCTGATCTTCGGCCACGATAAGGTCTCGTCGGGCGCCAGCTCGGACATCCAGTATGCCACCAGCCTCGCCCGCAACATGGTGACCAAGTGGGGCATGTCGGACAAACTTGGCCCGCTGCAATATGAGGACCAGCAAGAAGGCTACCTCGGCTATGGCGGCGCGCAGCGGCTGTTCGCCTCAGATCAGACCAACAAGCTGATCGACAGCGAAATCCGCAGTCTGGTTGACAATGCGCACGAGCGCGCAACCAAGATTCTCAAGACTGAGACTGAAAAACTCCACCTGCTCGCCGGCGCCCTGCTCGAATTCGAGACCTTGAGCGGCGACGAGATCAAGGAGCTGCTCGACAGCGGCAAGATCGACCGTCCCGACGCGCCCAAGGGTCCTGCCAAGCCCGCCCCGGTGCGTGGCTCGTCGATCCCCAAGGCTGGCAAGCGCTTCACGGGGCCCGGAGCCGCACCGCAGGGAGCCTGAACTCTGCAGTACAACGAAAAAGGGCTCCGGAATTCCGGAGCCCTCTTGCTATCGGGTGAGTTCGAAGTTCAGCCTTCGTAATCGCCGCCGAGCGAAGTGTTGCGCACCGGCGCCGCTGCAGTAATCCGCAGGGCTTCGGCCGACTGGCTGAGCGAGCCGATTTCGTCCGCCGCATCGTCGTCGTCGGGCAGAACGCGCTGGAGCGAGCCGATCAGGGTTTCGCTGAGGAGGGTCGGGCGAATCGTCTCTTCGGCAATCTCGCGAAGGGCGACGACCGGGTTCTTATCACGATCGCGGTCGATGGTCAGCTCGGCGCCGCCGGAAATCTCGCGCGCACGCTGGGCAGCCAGCAGGACAAGGTCGAAACGGTTGGGGATCTTGTCGACACAATCTTCGACGGTAACGCGCGCCATGGGGCACTCCGGATAACGAGAATCTCAGGGGAACGCGGCAGCTAGGGGCACCCGCACGAAAAGTCAAGGAATTGCAGGGGGCGTTGGCGGCGGACATATTGCTTGCCGCAAGCCGGACCGCACCCGATAAGCCTGCGAAAAATCGTATGGGAGATAGAATGGCAGACTTCAGCGAATTTCGGCGTGAATGGCGGCCCCTGGCGGGCGCCTTCCTTGGCATGGGCTCGGCGCTGTCGCTCAACTCTTATATCCTCAGCATCTTCGCGCCCTATCTGATCAAGGATCTCGGCTGGACCATGTCGCAATGGTCGAGTCTGGGCACCGTGCAGATGCTGATCATGTTCTGCACACCGGTTGCCGGACGGCTGGCGGACGTTTTCGGGGTCCGCCGGGTGGCGGCAGTGGGCGCGATCAGCTTTCCGCTCAGCCTGCTGGCCATCGCCATGATGAGCGGCAGCATCCGGGTCTATCTCGCGATCTACGTTGTTCAGATCGTCGTCTGCTCGACCACGACAGCAACGGTTTATTCGCGCGTGGTGGCGGGCGCCTATTCAGTGCGGCGCGGGCTCGCGCTGGGCATTGCCGGATCGAGCCCGCCGCTGGTTGCGGCGCTCTTCTCTCCGCTGATTTCAACCTTCGTCGAAAGCCATGGTTGGCGGGCGGGCTATCTTGTAGTCGCAGGGTTCAGCGCAATCTGTGCAGTTATCACTCTGCTGCTGCTGCCAAAACAGCAAGCCGAGGCGGCACCGCGCATCGCCATGACCTCGGGAGCCAGACCCAGGGGCGTCTATGGCGCAATTTTTGCCAATCCGGTGTTCTGGATCATGTTGGTGGCCATTTTCCTGGTGAACCTGCCCTTCACGCTCGCCACCACCCAGCTCAAGCTGGTGGTGCTGGCCCAGGGCCTGCCCGCCGCCACCGCCGCGCTGCTGGTCTCGGTCTTTGCGGTGAGTTCGATCGTGGGCCGGGTGCTGTCGGGCGCCGCGCTCGACTATCTGCCTGCGCATATTATCGCGGCGATTGCTTTCGGCCTGCCGGTGATCGGTCTGCTTCTGCTGGCCTCGCCGCTTGACTCCGTACTGGTCGTGACCGTGGCGATGGCGCTGATCGGCACTTCGTTCGGCAGCGAAGGCGATATCATCCCCTACCTGATCACCCGCCAGTTCGGCATCCGGATATACAGCACTGTGCTCGGCCTGCTGTCTGCTGCGATGGGTCTGGCTATGGGCGGCGGGAATATCCTGCTGGCGATCACTGGCAGCTTCGATCTCTACCTGCCGATCGCAGCGGCGACAGCATTTGTCGGGAGCCTGATGTTCCTGGCTCTGGGCCTGCCTGCCCTGAAACGCCATGCCCTCGCGGCGGGCGCTTAGGCAGCCCGCAGCATCGTCATCAGTTCGCGCGCGCAGGTCGATTCAAGATCAAGCACTGCGTCGGCAATCCGCTCTGCCTTGCCCGCGTCAATCGCCAGGCTGGCCGAAGCCATGAACTTCGCCCGCACCTGATCCGCGTTCATCGCCCGCGCACCAGCGCCGCTGTTGACCCGGACATGGCGCGAGAGCACGCGGCCATCGCGCAAAGTGACTTCGACGCCGCCGGAAAAGAATTCCGGGAACGCGCTGTCGGGATCGGCCTCGCATTTCACCCGCAGCGCCAGACCGCGCACCGCCGGGTCGGCCAGCGCCTCTGGCAACAGATCGGGCAGATTAAACCGCCCGCGCAGCAGGCAGGCGGCAATGACATGCTGGGCCGAGAACTTGGCCTCATACTCACTGGCCGCGCGTTCCTTGGCCTCGGTGGGCTCGGCGATGATGTGCAGCGTCGGCTGCGGCAGCAGCGCACGCACCGTGGCAATTTCCGCGCCGCCGATCTCGCCAAACAGCTCGATCGCCGCATCGGCGCAGCCGTGGATGAAGTGGCACACCGGGTATGGCTTGAGCGCGGTCTCGCCGAAATGCCAGACCTTGCCCAGCCCATCGATCAGGGCTTCCATCTTGGCGGGTTCGTGCAGATGGGTGTCGAACAACCCGAACTTTCCCTCATAAACCCGGCTCGGCCCCTTGAACCGCGCCTGTGCCAGATAGGCCGCCGTGATCCCGGAAACCGCCCCCCAGCCGGGGTGAAATCGCTTGGTCCAGGCACCTTCCTCGAGAAACACCTGAATCCCTGCCGCCGTGCTGCCGGTGATCCCCTGCGCAGCAGTGATCGCGTCTTCGTCCAGCCCTAGCAATTTGCCCGAGGTCACCGCCGAGGCGAAGTGCGAGACTACGCCGGTCGCGTGATAGCCAACGTGATGAAACCCGCCATCGACCGCGAGGCCGATCCGGATTGAGGTCTCGGCCCCGGCGAGAAAAGCAGTCAGCACTTGCTCGCCGCTGGCATCCAGCGCCTCGCCCAAGGCCAGCGCGGCAGGCAGGCTGGTGCAAGTCGGATGGATGATGCTGGCCAGATGGGTGTCGTCGAAATCGAGGCCGTGGATCAAGATCGCGTTGACCAGCGCCGCGTCGCGCATGTCGAGACGTTCGCTCTTGCCGATCACCGAACAGACCCCGCCCGTGCTCATCGTGGCGACACCTTCAAACGCGCTGGCGGCGTAGTCCTGCACGGTCGAAGCCAGCCCCAGCCCCAGGGCATCGAGGATATGCAGCTTGGCACGGCTGATGACCGGTGCAGGTACATCGCTCAGGCGGAGGCCCACTGCCATTTTTGCTATGGCGCGGGATGGGGAACTTGGGCTATCCATAATGGCACCTCTTAAGTATCATAATGTCCAGCCAGTCAACAGTTGACGCAAGTGTTGACTCCGCGCCCGGCAGGACCAAGGGACCACGCATGCCAGAAACCTACCAACTCTTCATCGACGGCAAGTGGCGCCCCGCTTCGTCAGGCGAGACCATGCCCGCGAACAATCCCTACAACCAGGATGTCCACGCGCATGTCGCCGTCGCCAGCGCAAGCGATGTCGAGGATGCTGTGGCCGCCGCGCGCCGCGCCTTCGCCGAGGTGTGGAGCAAGACCACGCCGGGCGAGCGGGCCAAGCTGCTCAACAAGGTTGCCGATCTGATCGACGCCAGTTCCGGGCGCCTCGCCATGCTCGAGACCACCGACAACGGCAAAGTGATCCGCGAGACCTCGACCCAGATGGGCTATGCGGCGCGGATCTTCCGCTACTATGCCGGCTGGGCCGACAAGATGCACGGCGATATCGTGCCGCTCGACCAGAAGGACACGCTCGATCTCGTCATTCGCGTGCCCTTCGGCGTGGTTGCCTGCGTCACTGCATGGAACTCGCCGGTAGCGATCCTCACCAACACGCTTCCTGCGGCGCTGGCGGCAGGTAACTGCGTGATCCTCAAGCCCAGCGAACATGCCTCGACCACCACCATCGAAGTGGTGAAGCTGTGCGAACAGGCGGGCTTTCCGGCGGGCGTGGTGCAGGTCGTCACCGGCGCAGGCGATGTCGGTGCGGCGCTGACTACCAGCACCGGGATCGACAAGATCAGCTTCACCGGCAGCGCCGCTGTCGGCCGCAAAATCGCGTCGGTTGCGGGCGGCAATCTCAAGCCGGTGACCATGGAACTGGGCGGCAAGAGCCCCAACATCATTTTCGACGACGCCGATTTCGACCGGGCGCTGGTCGGGGCCTTGGCGGGCATTTTTGGCGCCACCGGGCAGACCTGCATCGCCGGATCGCGCCTGCTGGTGCAGCGCGGCATCTATGACCGGATGGTCGAAGGCCTGGCCGCGCGCGCAGGGCAAATCGTCATGGGCGATCCGCGCCTGCCCGAAACCGAAATGGGCACCGCCGCCAACGAGCCACAGTTCGACAAGATCCTCTCGTTCATCGAGGCCGCCAAGCATGACGGCGCAAGGCTGGTCGCGGGCGGCGGGCGCGCCGAAGGGCCGGGGCTCGACAAAGGCTTCTTTATCCAGCCGACGATCTTCGCCGATGTGCGCAACGATATGAAAGTGGCGGCCGAGGAGATCTTTGGCCCGGTGCTCTCGATCATCCCGTTCAGCGACGAAGAAGAGGCGGTTCAGATCGCCAATGACACACCCTATGGCCTCGCCAGCGGGGTATGGTCGGAAAACATCAACCGTTGCCTGCGGATGATGCGCGCCATCCAGAGCGGCGTCGTCTGGGTCAACACCTACCGCGTCGCCGCGCCGCAAGCGCCCTTTGGCGGCGTCAAGGATTCGGGCTTCGGGCGTGTGCGCGGCGAGGCGGGCATTCTGGAATTCACCCAGACCAAAAACATCTTCATCGACTTCTCCGGCGACAAGCGCGACCCGTTCGCGATGAAGTTCTGATCCGATGACTTACCTCGTCGCCGACGATCTCGTCTCCGAACCCGCAGGCCTGCGCTTCCGCCGCCTTGTCGAGCGCTCTGGCATCCTCCAGTTGCCCGGCGCCTACAACGGCCTGTCTTCGCTTCAGGCGAAGAACGCCGGGTTCGAAGCGCTTTACCTTTCCGGCGCGGCAATGTCGGCCAGCATGGGCCTGCCCGATCTTGGCATCATCTCGATCGAGGACGTCTGCTTCTTCATCCGCCAGATCGCACGCTCGTCGCAGCTGCCGATCCTCGCCGACGGCGATACCGGCTATGGCGAAGTGCTCAATGTCATGCAGATGGTCCGCGCCTTCGAGGATGCAGGCGCGGGCGCGGTGCAGATCGAGGACCAGATCCTGCCCAAAAAATGCGGCCACCTCAACGACAAGAAGCTGGCCCCGGCCAAGGACATGGCCGCCAAGGTCGCCGCCGCCCGCAAGGCCCGCCGCCATCTCTATATCATCGCTCGCACCGATGCCTTTGCCAGCATGGGACTGGAAGAAGCCATTCGCCGGGCCAAGCTCTATGTCGAGGCAGGCGCCGACGCGATCTTCCCCGAGGCGTTGAGCGACCCTGACGACTTCCGCGCATTCGCGAGCGAAGTGAAGGTGCCGCTGCTCGCCAACATGACCGAATTCGGCAAGACCCCCTTCATGACCGCCAGGGAGTTCGAGGCGCTGGGTTACAAGATGGTAATCTGGCCGGTCTCTGCGCTGCGCATGGCGGCAAAGGCGCATGAAGAGCTTTACGCAACCTTGCGCGAAACTGGCTGGGCCAAGCCCCTAGCAGACCGCATGCAGACCCGCGCCGAGCTCTATGCGACGATCGGTTATCACGAGTTCGAAGAGCTTGATGCCTCGGTTGTCCGCTCGCTGATCCCGAACGGGAATCCGGAACCATAAGCGACACTGCCGCACCCGACTTCGCCCCCGGCGAGGCCACTGGCATGGCCATGCCGGTTCACCCGGAGGCCCTGCGCCAGGCGGGAGCGGAGTGGCTGAATGAAGCCTTCCATGCCTATGGCGCGCTGCCCCCAGACAATGCAGTGGCGGCAATCACTTGCTGCGAGGCCTTCTCCGGGGGCAATTCGGGCGACAAATTGGTGCTCGATGTCGAATATGCCCGCCCCGATCCGGTACTGCACACACGGCTCTTCGTCAAATTTGCGCGATGCCTTGGCGACCCGTTCCGCGACCGCCGCCGCGCCGAGCTGCACGGCGAAGTCCGCCTCGCTGCGTTGTCGCGCCATCCTGCCTTCCCGGTGGCCGTAGCAAAAAGCTATTTCGCCGATTTCGACCCGGCCAGCAGCAATGGCGTGCTGATCACCCAGCGGATCGAATATGGTACGGAGGGCATCGAACCGGCGCGCGTCAAGAACATGGACCACGAGCTGGCGGACCCACTCGAGTACTACCGCGCCACAGTGACTGCGCTGGCCCGGCTCGCCGCAGCCCACCAGAGCGGGAAGTTGTCGCCGGAGGCTGATCAGCTGTTTCCGTTCGACGCAGAGGCCGCCGCTGCGGATATGCCCGTGCCGTGGGACGCTGGCCAGTTGCAGGCCAAGGCCGAGGCCATTGGCCGCTTCATTGCCCAGTGCCCGCAGTTATTCCCGGCAAAGTTCGCCACACCTGAATTCGCCGACCGCTTCGCGCAAGGCACGCAACGGTTCCTGCAGCACGACGCCGCGATTCGCCGCTTCCTTTATGCCGATCCGCGCTTCATCGCGCTGGCCCACTGGAATACCCATATCGACAACGCCTGGTTCTGGCGCGACGCGGACGGCACACTCCAGGCCGGTCTGCTCGACTGGGGCATGGTCCGCCAGATGAATGTCGCCACCGCGCTATGGGGCGGCTTGTCAGGTGCTGATCTGTGGGTGACGGGCGATCATCTCGAGGAATTTCTCG
>Ga0209296_1001203_pt1 | contig 20437 bp, 20 predicted proteins | sample S_130206_EF_Meta_FD_187319 | JGI IMG/M metagenome (GOLD analysis project Ga0209296, IMG submission 187319) | Freshwater microbial communities from Lake Simoncouche, Canada to study carbon cycling - S_130206_EF_MetaG (SPAdes) (version 2) | ecosystem: Environmental > Aquatic > Freshwater > Lake ...
TGTCACGACTTGAAAATCAACAGCATCAAGGTTTGTGGTGATGGCTAGTTCAGTACCCCAGTGATCAACGGTGTACTCAATGTCATCGCGCCGTGGGGCAACACACAGCAATGGACCAGTTGGTGTAGACGCATCAAGAATCCAAGTTTCACTCGACGTTTTACTGGCGGATTCAATCATGATTAATTGCCCAGAACGGCTAGCGCCAACACCTACAAAGAAGCGTTCGTCTGCGTCTTCATAGACCATCACATCATCAGTGACTGGAGTACCAACCTTGTGCCGCCACACTTGCCAGGGGCGCATCTGCTCATCGGGAGTCACGTAAAATAGCCACTCATCATTCGTGCTCCATGCAAGACCTCCGGATGCTGTATCAGTGATTACGTCTGGGACATCACGGCCTGTTTCGGTGTCACGAATACGCAATGTGAAGTACTCGCCACCGTCAATATCGCTAGACCAAGCGAGTAGGCGAGTGTTGTTTGAGACTTCAAAGGCACCTAGAGAGAAATAGTCGTGACCATCTGCTTCGAGGTTTTCATCGATGAGAATGTTCTCTATGGCAGTCGATGCTGTGCGGCCACGTGAATGAATGGCGTATGCCTTTCCCGTTTCAGTACGCGACGTGTACCACCAACCAGAATGGCTGACTGGGTGAGAGGCATCATCTTCTTGAATACGCGACTTAATAGTTGAAAATATCTCTTCAGTCACCGATGCGTGCTGTGAAAACCATTGTTGTGAGTATTCATTCTCATCTGCGAGGTACTTGAGTGTTGCTGCATCGTCTTTTTGCAACAGCCATGCGTATGGGTCATGTACGTCGCCAGAAGGCCGCGTCCATGTATGCGCAAGACGCGGTGCGATTGGCAGATTCGATCTCATGCAATGCAGGATAAGGGCAGAGAAGCGGTACCGTTTTGTTATGCGCGTATGGATTGACCAAGACCTGTGTACAGGTGATGGATTATGCGTTGATCTCTGCCCTGACGTTTTTGTACAACTTGAAGATGGCATCGCATATGTTGCAGAGCGCGGTGAACCTCTCAATGATCCAGGTGGTGCTGGTTCGTTAGCTGATGTATCTGTGCGTGATTTTTCATCCGTCGTTCAAGCTGCTGATGTATGTCCCGGTGAATGCATATTTGTTGAGATAGACGATTGATCTATTCTTTGTGGTGAATTCTTCTCACCATTTACATAGGTTGTTTGGTGCAGTGGATAGCGTAGTGAAACTCTATGCATGCATGATAAATCCGTTATAAAACGCATTTAGTCGGCACATGCTTGCCCTAAGGTGAACCGAATGTCACCACGGAAAAACTTCTCACATCTTGACGATCGCCTCGCAGATGCGCTTGAAGTAATGGGTGAATGGTGGACTCCGCTCATCATTGCAGCAGTGAACCGTGGAGCTTTTCGTTTCGAAGCAATTCAGAATTCACTTGGCATCGCACGCAATATTCTCACTGATCGTCTGAACACGCTTGTCGCTGGTGGTGTCTTGGAAAAGCGTCTGTACACAGCGAAACCACAACGTTTTGAATATCACCTCACCGGAAAAGGTGAAGAACTAGTTCCTATTCTTAAGGATCTCGAGCGTTGGGGCACGCGCCACCGCAGAACTCAAAAGCATTGAGTTCGTCTCAGTACTAGTACGGTCTCTGTGAGAGGTACTTATGAAAATGTCCAACAACATGTCCCGACGTTTTCAACGATCGCTCATCGTTTTTCCGGCACTCGCTCTTGCGGTCACAGTTGGCTGTGTTAGTTCCTCTGGTGCGGCACCATCACCTGAAGCGAAAAAGACAACAACAACGCTGAAGAAAAAAACTGTTGTAACCACGATTGCTAAAGGCGCGATAACTGCTGACGTAACAACCTTGTCAGTCCTTGCAACCATCACCGTGCAGAACGAATACAAAACCGGGTATTCACGTTCATTGTTCAAGCACTGGATTGATGCAAACGGAAATGGGTGCGATACACGCGAGGAAGTACTGATTGCAGAGTCCCAGAGCAAAGCTCAGGTCGATGCCTATGGGTGCAAAGTAATTGAAGGTGACTGGCTGTCGCCATATGACAACGTGAAGTTCACCAATCCGAGCGAACTTGATATCGATCACATGATTCCGTTGAAGGAAGCCTGGGATTCAGGTGCATGGAACTGGACGGCGGCACAACGGCAAACATTTGCAAACGATTTGTCTGATCCTCGTGCACTCATTGCGGTGACCGCTGGGCAAAACAGATCAAAGTCTGATAACGATCCAACGAATTGGATTCCGCCGCAAAAGTCATACATATGCACATACCTTTCTGAATGGGTGGCAATAAAGGCCCACTGGAATCTCTCGATGGATCAAAGTGAGTTTGGTCGCATCAAGAACTTGCTCACGGCGTCGTGTGTAACGTCCACCATCGCACCATGGGGAACTGCCGCTGTGCCTCCATCAAAATCTGCGACATCGACGGCAACCACCATCCCTGCTGTCATCTCAGCCACAACGTTGGCCCCGGTCGTTACTACGCCCGTTGCCATCGCAGATCCCGCTGGGGCGATTGGGTCGCGAGAGGTGAAGCCCGTTCGGTGCAAGAAGGCTGAGTCTGGTCAGACCGGGCAGTATCAGGGCGTCCCGTATGTTTGCTCTGATCACCGCAAAGATGGCACGGCCTACTCGGCTGGCTATTACATGTGGCGGCCAGCATAAAACTGCTTTGTGGCGCTCGGGCTGTTGCCCGATAGCCTTGACTCCTATGTCGAAGAAGACCAAAAAGCGTAAGGCGCGTATGCGCCGCTCCAAGGCCAACCACGGCAAGCGTCCAAACATGGGTCGCGGCTAAAGCCGACACCCATATGAGCCGCCTCGTTGCTCTGCATGCGGGAGGCTCTCGTGAACCCTGGCAAAAGCTGGGGCTCACATTTACTGGTAACTCTTGTCTGTTGGCTGATGTTGACCTGACCATCACAGACGACCCTCTTGGGCTCCATTCCTGGACCATTGATGTCGGAGTTGATGATGTCTGCGACATTGATGGCATCCCGACCACTCTTGTCTCAGCGTCTCCTGGTCATCCCGTTACTTCTCAGATCGGCTCGCACACAATCACTGGGCTCGACCATGTAGTCGTCAACACCGACAACCTTGATCGCACGTGCGCCGCTATCGAAGCTGTTCTTGGTCTTGATGTGCGCCGGGAACGCGAAGTCGGTAATGGTGTCGTGCAGCGATTCCACAAACTTGATAACACCATTATTGAAGTTGTCACAGGGCCACACATCACCACTGTTGGTGCTTCGTTGTGGGGCATGGTTGCAAGCATCGATGACTTGTTCGAGTATTGCGAATCCCTAGGTGATGACATTGCATCACCGCCGAAACGTGCAACACAACCTGGTCGTTACATCTCAACCGTGCGCGGAGCAACAGGGCTTGGTGTTCCGTTTGCCATGATGACCCCACACATTCCGGGCATGGCAACACGCTGATCTAGTCAGACTCGTCGTCTTCGCCGGCTAGTTGTCGTAAGAACTGCGCACCCGCTTCACACGAATCATTTGCCGGGCACCATCTGCATTGAAAGCCTGGACGAACTTCTGGTTCGCGAGTTTTCAATACAAGATCTGCAATTAACAAAGTGCCCTGAGCGGTACGTCGAACAGCTGATTGCAGTAACCCTTCTGTGACGTCCTCGTCGTCGAGACGCGCAGAGTCGAGTGAATACGACGCAAGTCTTCGTGGCGCTTGGCGGCTACGCAATGTTTCGATAAGTGCATAGAACCGCAAGTCGTCACGGTGTGTGGGCGTAAGTCGGCCAGTTTTCAAGTCAATGATGACTTTTCGTCCAGGCCCGCCGAGTACCAAGTCCATGCGAGACGTAAACAGCACTGCACCACCGAATAATGAATAGGACGCTGAGTATTCGACCATTGGGCGCCATTGGGGTTTGACCGGCGGGAAGCATTCAAGGAAATTTGAGACAGCGCCGACGACTGCTCCGCGTAATTCAGCAAGTTCATGTGCAGGCAACGAGATAATGAAATCAGATGCGCTCTCGCGTGGGTTTTCCGCGACGCTTGTAATGGCTGCATCAACAATTTCTGAAGGAATTATTGGCCCACGCCAGTTCAGCAACAGCTCGATGCCTTTATGTGCAATGGTGCCGCGCACTGTATTGATGTTCCACGCAAATTGAGCTTGCCGATTTAGCACGTGGTACTTCTCGCAGCCGTGCACTGTTGCAATGTGGTGCTTGTTTACGCGTAACGGATCTTCTGGCGTGAATAAATCTTTAATGGGAGCAAGCGCTTCAACAAGTTGTTCCTCGATTGATTCCACAATGTCGATAGACAATGGTTCCCAATCAGTGGGAACGCCAAGTGCCGAAATGACGGCCTGTTGCAACGGGTTGAGTTCTGTATCCACGACGCAGTAACGATAGGTCGCGGGAGTGTCGCAGAAGGGGAGAGTGTGCCACACCCTTTTGGCAACATGTCTCCATGACTCCATCGGCCACCACAAAGTTCACGGCAGCAGCCAGGGTGTTGGCCCAGCGTGCAGCCGAGCTTGATTTGGTGGTGCCAGGGTTTCGCAGCCCTCCCCGCATTGTGGGCGTCAATCGCAGTATTAGGCGTTCGCGCGATAGTGAAGGCGGTGTCGTCGCTGTGCGCTTGTCTGACAGGCCATTTACTGCCGCTGTGGGCGACATGATCGAAGGTGTCATCTTCATTAACCGCCTCGAACCCCCCGAAGCCGACAGGGCCCGCACCCAGTTGTGGCGCACCATGTTGCAGTTCACGGTTGAAGTGTCGAATTCTCCTCATGCTGTTCGACACGACCACGCCACAACGCGCGTAGCCTAAATACGTTCTTGCCCGGATGGCGGAACAGGCAGACGCAGGGGGCTTAAACCCCCCGGAGGGCAACCTCTTGCGGGTTCGATTCCCGCTCCGGGCACAAAGTGCATGAGACGTACATTTATAAAGTCATGTGAATAGGCTTACCTAATGTCATCACAGAGGCCTTCCGTAGCAAGATGCATTGGTCGCCTGATCCCAGTTTTTTCGCTCGTGTGTGCGGCCACCTTTGTCGGCTTTTCTTATTCAGCCGCATCTGCGGCACCGACAGCTGATGTCACCACGGGACTTGTTGCATACTGGAATTTCGACGACGCAGCAGCAATTGGTCAGAGCACTACGGGCGGTACACCGCTTACTGCTAATAATGGAGCCCAATACACAGCGAATGGGAAGTTTGGTGGCGGACTACTTCTCAATGGCAGTTCGCAGATGCTTAGTTCAGCAACAGGTACGATCGACAACCTGCCAATCGGAAACAGTTCTTACACCCAGTCAGTGTGGTTCAAGCCAGCCGTTGTAAACAATGGCGGACTAATGGGTTGGGGAAATTACGGGAACACCAAAACCGTAAATGCATTACGTATGTCTGGCAGTGGATCAGGTGGGTTTTATAACTATTGGTGGGACGTTGACGTCTACTGCAGCCCTTCGACGTGCCCGTTGACAGCGAATAATTGGTACCACGTTGCCACTACGTATGACGGCACGACTCGCAGCCTTTATTTGAATGGTGTTCTAAAGGTGTCCGATACCAATAGGGGGCCTAACAATGCTGCAGCGTTGAACTTTACGATTGGACGGACGTGTTGCAGTGAATACTTCACCGGCATCTTGGATGACGTTGCGATTTACAACGTGGCCCTGAGTGCAAGCAACATTGCAGCTCTTGCAACTACTTCGCCTACTACTACGACGACTACGACTACGACTACGACCACGACGACTACGACCACCACCACTACTACGACTACTACCACCACCACCACAACGACTACGACAACAACCGTGCCGCGAACAACGACCACACCGGCACCTGCTACTTCTACAACTGCGGCTCCAGTTCTTGAGATTGTTGTGAACGCCCCTGTCGCCACTGTGGCCCCATCCACTGCAACAACAGCACCCGTTGGTCAAGCTGCGATTCCGACAATAAGTTCACCGGTAGCGGCGAGCCCTACTACTCCGACTACTTCAACGGTGGTTCTGCAACCAGCAAAATCGAATGCTTCTGCGACATCAACTTCAACGACCACGACCACTCAAGTAAAGAAAGATGCTTCCGCGGCCCCACCTTCTATTGGTGTAGCAGCACCTGGTGAAGCTGCTGTAACTGTCGACAAGAAATCAGAACCAGTTTCGGTGCGACGCGAGAACAACCAACTCACAGTGACAGCAGGCAAGTTGTCTGCAACCGTAGGTGGCTTGAATAAAGATGGCGGTAATGCAGCGTTAGACACGGATGGCAACGTGCGCCTAAAGCCAGGCGACGTCGTGCGAATCAAGTTGGCTGGGTTTGATCCGGGTTCCACTGTTGAAGCGTGGTTGTTTTCCACTCCTCAACTGATGGGAACCGCAAAAGTCGGACCAGACGGGATAGTCGTTGGTAACTTCACAATTCCCCAAAAAGTTTCAAGTGGGTCTCATCGCATTGCAATAGTTGCTCAAACTACTGATGGCAAACCTGCAACTTTGGCAGTCGGAATCAAGGTTGGCGAGTGGAAGAAAGGACCTTCAATCACTGTTTGGTTGATTGTCTTGCCGATTGTTCTTGCAATGGGTGGTGCACTGCTGTTGCCAGCAGTTATTCGGCGTCGTCGCTTCGAAGGCTGAGTACAATCGTTGGTGAAGTAGTTCTAGGTGTTGTGGTTCACTCTCCGGGCGCCAGTTCTTCGGAGGCATAATGCGTATTGAACGAATCAGAGTGGCGCGTGTGCCTCTCGTTCTTGTGTCACCCCTTCGCACGTCTGACGGAGCGCACCAATCACGGTCAGCCGTATTGGTGGAGATCACTGACTCCGAAGGTTTTGTCGGATGGGGCGAAAATGTCGCGACTAGTGGTGTTGCCTATGTCGGAGAAAATGCTGAAACCTCATATGCGGCAATGACGCAGCTGTTGATTCCTGAACTGGTGCCACATGATGTGGCCGTTGCTGATTTGTTTGCTGACGGATGGTGGGGAATTGAAGGTCAACACTTCGCAAAGCATGCGCTTGAGTCTGCGTTGTGGGACGTGCACGCACGTCGACAAGGCAAATCCTTGGCTGAAGTACTGGGTGCAGTGGAAACCGAAATTGAAGTTGGCGTCGTTGTGGGAATGCATGATTCCGTTGACGATGTAGTTGCTGAAGTCATGATGCGAGTTGAAGAAGGTTATGCACGGGTCAAAGTGAAGATTGCGCCTGGTCATGATGTGGAGGTGCTTGCAGCGGTACGAGATGCTGTGGGCGTTGAGTATGCATTGCAGGCCGACGCCAATGGCGCGTACGGCGCTGATGATGTTGACTTGCTTGTTTCTCTAGATAAATATGCTCTGCAATTCATTGAGCAGCCATTTGCCGCCGATGATTTGGATTCTCATGCTGAACTGCTGCATCGTTCTGCCACATCTGTATGTCTTGACGAATCAGTGAACTCCATGAGTCAATTGTTGAACGCGTTGGATCGTGGTGCGTGCGACGTTGTTAATATCAAGCCATCGCGCGTCGGTGGTATTCGTGATGCGATTGCTATGCATGATGTTCTTGTTGAACGCGGCATTGATGCATGGGTTGGCGGCATGCTCGAATCGGGCATTGGGCGTGCTTCATGTCTTGCACTTGCTGCCATGCCAGGGTTCACACTGACTCCCGACTTGTCGGCTTCCGCCCGATACTTCGCTTCCGATGTCACTCGGCCATTTGTGCTTGAAGACAGCATGTTGCAGGTGCCGTCAGGGCTTGGAATTGGTGTTGAGCCCTTGCCTGAGGTGCTTGCCCGCCAAGATGTTGTAATTGAAACGCTGTTTCAGCGCTAATTCGTGGCACGATTTCACCCATGAGTTCTTCAGACACGTTCAGCCTTGATGCGATGCTCGCAGACCTTGATGCACTGGTGTCATGCGAATCTCCATCACGTAACATTGAACGTTTACAGACGCACGCACAGCTGTTGTCAGGACTTATGGAACGCATGTTGGGTTCTGCACCAACCTTGATTGATTCGCCTGTTGGCCCACATATTCACTGGCGTGGAGGCAATGACCCGAAGGTTCTTATCTTGGGCCACCACGACACCGTGCATCCGGCTGGCACGTTGGCACGATTGCCATTTGCTGTGCGCGACGGAATTGCAACGGGGCCTGGCGTCTTCGACATGAAGGCAGGAATTATTCAGGCCATATACGCAGTTGCTTCGTTAGAAGATTCTTCGCACGTAGAGATTTTGCTGAGTGCCGATGAAGAGATCGGTTCGCACGCGTCACGTGTACTTATTGAAGAGCGCGCAATTGCATGTGGTTCGGTTTTAGTTCTTGAACCAAGCGCAGATGGTGGGGCACTAAAGATTGGTCGCAAGGGAACAGGCACAATCACGCTGTCAATTGAAGGCCGCGCATCACATGCAGGTCTCGAGCCTGAAAAGGGCATCAACTCGTTAGTGGAATTAGCTGCCTTGATTCCGCAGATTGTCGCCATTGCTGATGAGTCAATGGGAACAACGGTGACGCCAACTCTCGCGTCGGCAGGAACCGCAGACAATGTGGTGCCTGCACTCACAACATGTGCAGTTGATGTGCGTGTGGCCGTGCCTAGTGAGAAGCCGCGAGTAGAAGCAGCGTTTGCAGCATTGCGTTTGCAACACCCAGAGGCTCGTCTCGTTGTTGGCGGCCAGATTGGGCGGCCACCAATGCATGAATCAGCAGCAGCCGGACTATTTCCTATTGCCACTGCAGTGGCAACGCGCATTGGAATTAGCTCGCTCGACGGTGTTGTTGTGGGCGGTGGCTCAGACGGAAACTTCACAGCAGCCGTAGGCGTTGAAACACTTGATGGTTTAGGCGCAGTAGGCGGCGGCGCACACGGCGACACAGAACATGTTGTGGTGGCAACTATGCCGCAACGTGCAGCGTTATTGGCTGGCTTATGTCAGGAATTGTCTTCGATGGCCAAGAGGCCACCGCTTGGCAACGTGCCTGCACCGCGATAAACCTGCAACTTCGCACGGCTGTCATCGATATCAAGATTGCGCATGGTGAGTTGACCAATACGGTCAAGCGGACCAAATGCTGAATCTTCTACTCGTTCCATACTGAGACGATCAGGCGCATATGTGAGATTCGGACTTGTTGTATCAAGAATGCTGTAGTCATCCCCACGACGTAAACGTACGGTGACTTCACCGGTGATTGCAGTGCCCACCCAACGCATGAGTGGTTCGCGCAACATCAGTGACTGTGGATCAAACCAACGACCTTCGTATAGCAACCGGCCGAGGCGACGTCCCATGGTGCGGTAGTTCTCGAGTGTTGCTTCGTTATGAATACCGGTAGCAAGGCGTTCGTATGCGATGTGCAGCAACGCAAGGCCAGGTGATTCGTAAATCCCACGGCTCTTTGCTTCGATGATGCGGTTTTCAATTTGGTCGCTCATGCCAAGACCATGACGGCCACCAATGGCGTTGGCCTCTAAGACGAGATCAACTTGTGACTTGAATTCTTTGCCGTTGATTGCAACAGGGAAACCTTCGTGGAAACGAATTGACACAACTTCTGAGGCGATAGCAATGCTTTCGTCCCAATGGGCTACACCCATGATTGGTTCGACAAGTTCCATTCCGTTGTTGAGTTCTTCCAACAGTTTCGCTTCGTGGGTTGCGCCCCAAATATTTGAGTCGGTTGAATATGCTTTTTCTTTTGAAGCTTTGTATGGCAATTTGCGAGCGGTAAGGAACTCGCTCATCTCGGTACGTCCACCCATCTCGTCAACAAAGGTGGGGTCAAGCCATGGCTTGTAGATACGCAGTGCAGGGTTCACCATGAGGCCATAGCGATAGAAACGCTCGATGTCGTTGCCTTTGTATGTGCTGCCGTCGCCCCAGATGTCTACTGAGTCTTGGCGCATTGCACGTACGAGCAATGTTCCGGTTACTGCGCGACCCAATGGGGTGGTATTGAAATATGTTTTGCCAGCTGTGGTGATGTGGAATGCACCACACTGCAATGCAATGAGACCTTCGTGAACAAGTTCCTCGCGACAATCAACGAGGCGTGCAATTTCAGCTCCGTACTCTTTTGCTCTGCCTGGGATGCCGGAAAGATCGGTTTCGTCTGGTTGTCCGAGGTCTGCTGTGTATGCACAAGGAATGGCACCTTTTTCGCGCATCCACGCAACGGCTGCTGATGTATCAAGGCCCCCAGAAAATGCAATGCCGACGCGTTCGCCGGCGGGGAGGGTGGTAAGTACCTTTGACATTCCCTTAACGGTACTGGCGCATGACCACGACTACAGCGATGGATTCCATCAAGGCAGCGACTCCAATGACCACAACAGCAATAGAGATGGCGGGGTTTGATGCAAGTTCTGCGATTCCTGTCGCAATCAGTGCTAGCGAGCAGACCCAGCTGGCGGTCGTCATATGGCGAGGGGAGCGCAACGTAGCCACTAGCGGAACAAGGACGATGACAAGGGGGATCGTGATGAAGAACGGCGATGCAGGCGCAGAGGATGGACCTAGCCACCAAATTGGTCGTCCGATGGTGCGGCTAGAGATTGCGACTGCGAGCAGCGCTGCAAAAACGCCAGCCCACGTAATGGTTGAAACGGTCCGCCACCCGTCGCTCGGAAGCACCTCGATTGGGGTGGGGGGAGTTTCGAAATCCATACTCGCTACCGTACTCAGTAAGCCCCTGCGAGAAGTGACACCTATGGATAGCCTGCATGCGTATGGAAAAGTCGCCATTCAGCAAATTGTCAATCTTTTTTCCCATGTGGAATGAAGAGTCGTACATCGAACGTGCGATTGATGCAGCTCGTGAAGAGTGTGAAGACCTCATGGCGCAAGGCGATATTGCTGATTACGAAATGATTGTTATTGATGACGCGTCCACTGACAGCACGCTCGAGATTGCACAACGCTTAGCGGCACAAGATCCGCGAGTAAAAGTGGTGCATCACCCCGAGAATCGCAAACTTGGTGGTTCCATGAAATCTGGATATGCGGCAGCTACCGGCGACCTGGTTCTGTACACCGATGCGGACTTACCATTTGACATGCACGATGTTCATAAAGCCATGCGCCTGCTTCGTTACTACAACGCAGATGTTGTTAGTGCTTACCGGTTTGATCGCACCGGCGAAGGTTATGTGCGTACGGTGTATTCCTTCTTTTACAACATCATGGTTCGAGTGTTGTTTGGAATTCGTATGCGCGATATCAACTTCGCTTTCAAGTTGTGCCGTACACGAATTTTTGATCATGTCGAATTGAAGAGTGAAGGCTCTTTCATCGACGCCGAACTGGTAGTCAAGGCTCAGAAGTTTGGGTACACAGTTATTCAATTCGGAGTGGACTATTTCCCCCGAACACGTGGAATCTCGACACTGTCATCACCATCGGTCATTGTGAAGATTTTGAAGGAAGCACGCAAGCTCCGCCGTGAAATTCGAGGCATTTCGCCCGTTGTTTAGGCTGAAGGCCGACCCGCCTCCAGCGTTGGTAGCGTTTCGGTGCTGTGTCTGATCCTCTTGAGCCCGAAATTGCAATGCCTGCCCACCAGTCGTGGTGGGTGAGATGGCGTCAAGCAATAATTACCTCGGTGCTATTTGTGCTTGTCGGTAGTGGGGTGGCAGTTGCAAATAGCAACAAGAGTCCTGCAACCACTACAACAACGGCAGTGACTACGCCTGGGTTTTGTCCGCCAGATGCGCCAATTACTTGTTACACATTGTCTCGCACAATTAAGGACGGCATGAAAGGCGCTGATGTTCGCCGCTTGCAGCAACGTCTGAAAGACCTACATTTCGATCCGGGCCGAATTGATGGCGTGTATGGCGGAGACACGATGATGGCAGTGTGGGCATTCCAAACACTTGTTCAAAAAATGACCCGTGACACGATTGTTGATTTTGTAACCCCCGTTCTATGGGAGTCAATGCGTGGAAACGTAACCATTGCGCCTCGTCGTCAACCTAAGTCTCCAACTCATGTTGAGGTGTATTTGCCGGAGCAGGCAATGGCAGTCTTTAAGGGGTCACAGCTTTTGCTTGTCACTCACATTTCTACTGGCACCAATCAGAAGTGGTGCGAAGAGGTAACGATTGACCCGGGCGAAGAAGGCAACAAGGGTGCAGAGCCCATCAAAATGGGTGTGTGCGGAGAAGCAATTACACCAGGTGGCATCTATTACTTCTATAACCGCAAACTGGGCCAACGCGAAAGCAAGTTGGGCACCATGTGGAACCCGGTGTATTTCAACTTCGGCATTGCAATTCATGGCGCAATGATGGTGCCTAAGGAACCCGCGTCGCATGGGTGCGTGCGTATTCCTATCTTTGTATCGAATTACTTTCCAGCGTTGGTGCAGTACAACGACCGTGTGTATGTGTTTGATGGCGTGAAAGAACCTGAAGATTATGGCTCTGTTACTCCACCGTGGGATAAGAAAGATCCGAACTACACCACGACGACATCTTCTACGACGTCAACAACTGTTCCTAAAACAACAACTGTTCCTATGGTGACAATTCCGCCAGTGACGACCGCCGTGCCTAAGACAACAGTGCCGAAAACTACTGTCGCTCCTGTGGTTGTAACGACCGTTACGTCGTCAATTCCTTCTTAGGTAGCAATTGCAACTGTGATGTTGCATTCAAAAACGTCGGCAAGAAGCGCTACGCGTTGCTGCGTGGCATAGAGGTTTAGATCGAGGTCTGCGCGTTTTTTACCATGGAGTGCAATTTGCAGAGATTTGTTCTTTTGGCTGACAGACACTGACGTTGTGCGTCCATCATGTGTGCGGTCTAGTCCGATAGCAATGCGCAACAGTGCCGACAACATACGAACGACATGTCGGTCTGATTCCGATAGTGCGGCAAACGCGGCGTGTTGAAGTTTCGGTTCGCTCTTTCGGTGATAGCGGGCTATCTGAGCAATCAACTCAATTTCATGATCTGTGAACCCGACCAGGTCTGCATTGCGCACGATGTAATAAGTATGGAGATGGTGGCGTGCATGTGAGACGACAAGACCAACGTTCGCGAGTACAGCTGCTGCCTCTAGATACAAACGATGATGTGGGTCTAGTTCATATGAATGAGATAACTCATCAAAGAGCATGCACGACAGGCGGGAAACGGTGAGGCTGTGGGAAGGGTCATCGTCGCACCGTTCAGCAAGTTTGCGGGCACTCTGAATAGCCACATTGTGAAGGTCGTTGTTGACGTCTGGGTCCAGTCGCTGGGCGGCATCAAGCAGTACGCCTTCTCGCAGGGCGTAGTCACAATACATAAACGAACTGATGGCAAATGATTCTGCCAACGTCTCGAGAATTAGTGCCCCAGCCAGAATGATGTCGACACGATCAGCGTCAAGTCCTTTCAATCGTGAGCGCTCAGCAAGTGTGGACATTGCAATCATCCTGGTGACCTTTCGCAAGTCGTCAGAAGAAAAGATGACACCATTCATTGACCGAGGCGTTTCGTCGTGTGTCAACATCCAGCACATTCGAGCAAGTGTTTCGCCCGTACCTGATGAAACGATTGCAACTTCGTGCTTGAGTTTTAGAACTTCTCGCTTGACCGGTTCTACTGTTGACGTAACAAATTTTGAACACGATGGAACAGACGCTGGATGGGTAGATCCATTTGGAAAGAAACGATTCGACAATCGCACGGCGCCAATTTTGAAGCTGCGCACGAAGAGTTCTTCCGTATGGTCGAAGATAACAACTTCAGTAGAACCGCCACCGATGTCAATAAGTAGCGAGCGTTTGTCGGACAGGGGGAGGGCCTGCAAAACACCTAAGTGAATGAGGCGAGCTTCTTCAACTCCAGAAATGACTTCAATTTCAATTCCGGCCTCGTTGGAAACTCGGTCTACGAAGTCGGAGGAGTTCTTGGCTTCGCGAACTGCGCTTGTTGCCACAGCAAAAACACTGGCTTTGTGGGCGTCTGCGATTCTGCGCATGTTACGAAGGGCTTCAACTCCGCGTTCGATTGCTTCAGGGCTCAACATTTTCATGTCGCCACCACCTTCGCCAAGGCGCGTGTTGTCTTTCTCGCGGGCAATCACTTCAAAGCCGGAATCGCTGACTTTTGCAACCACCATATGAATGCTGTTGGTGCCGATATCGATGGCGGCAATGACGCGCGGAGAAATGCTCATACTGTGACAATGAACCCGTGGGGGATACTTACCTTGATGAACATCACAGTAGTAGCGTAACGGGAATGTCAAACGCAGTACCAACCGTTCTTACAGACCTCATTCCAATGCCACGCATCATGGAAAAATCAGTGGCGCGTGATGTCACGCTTGTTGTAGGCGGTGCATTGTTTACCGCTCTATGTGCCCAAATAGTGATTCATCTTGGATTCACTCCCGTGCCGATCACTGGTCAGACATTTGCTGTGTTGGCTGTTGGCGGTGCACTTGGTTCACGCCGTGCTATCGCAAGCCAGGCGCTCTACTGGCTTCTTGGTGCAATCGGATTGCCGTTCTATGCAGATGCAAGTGGTGGATGGAGCCGTGCTACCGGATCAACGTTTGGTTACTTCGTTGGTTTCGTTGTGGCTGCTGGCATTGTGGGTTGGTACGCCGACCATCGCAATGATCGCAACTTCGTGATGTCATTGTCGGCTATGGCCTTGAGCACAGTCGTCATTTACACCTTGGGTGCGCTGTGGTTGGCACATTCAATCGGTGTCCCAGTTGCCACCGGTGACACAAATGCCATCTCTCTTGGAGTGGCACCCTTCCTCGCTGGTGATGCGGTGAAATTGGTTTTGGCAGCACTAGTGAGCCCCGTTGGCTGGGCGCTGTATTACTCACGCCCTCGCTAAACCTCCAGCGTTAATTTTGGGTCATACTTGGCTATGGCTGATCAATCAATGAACAAGACCACGGTGGTCAGCCGCAAGCGGGGTCGTCCTGCAGACACAGACTCGACCGACACTCGTGATCGCATTGTCGTATGCGCGCGCGAACGTTTTGCAGCAGAGGGTTTTGAAGGCACAACAAATCGTGAGATTGCCGAAACGGCGCAAGTGTCCAGTGCGGCTTTGTATCACTACTTTCCTTCGAAGGTTGATATCTACATTGCAGTATGTGATTCCATCACTGAAATTTTTGTGGATGTCTTTGCTCGAGTGAAGGCGTCTGAAAATACTCTTGAGGGGCGCCTTGTTGCGCTGTTTATGGAAGTTGGAACCCTTGGTGCGAATGCACCTTCCACGGTCGGATTCATCACCGGAATTTCAGCTGTAGTTCAAAAGCATCCCGAAGTTTCGAAAGGCACCGATGTGTTCGGCAAGGAATTTGGCCGAAATATTGTTGACCTCATTGCGTCGGCGAAAGAGACTGATCGAATCTTGCAGGGCACAACAGTGCAGTCATTTGCCGATTTAGTGTCATCAGTTCTGGCCGGTTTAGGCAGAATGAGTGCTCGAGGAGACCAATCACGCCATGTTGCAGTGGCTGCTTCCTTCTTAAGACTGATTCATACTGCTGCACAGAAGTAAGTTGGCGTCATGGACGCCGAGGTATTTCAATCGCTGAAGAACCTGACTCACGGTCTCGCGCCTCTTGTTGAGTTATTTCAAACAGACCCTTCACGGAGTAAATGGTTGACAGTCGAAGCATGTGGAATTCACGCCGACTTCTCCCGCCAGCGCATCAATAAGAGCCTGTATGAAGCGCTTATCCATTCTGTGGACGTAGTGGATGTTCAGGGGTCTTTCAGCAAAATGATGGCCGGTGACATTATGAATGTCACTGAAGACCGCGCGGTTGGGCATATGGCATTGCGCGCCCCGGCGCCGTCTTCACCGTTGGCTCAGCAAGCTTCAGGACAATTGGAACGCGCGAAGGCCTTAGCCGATCGAGTTCGTTCGGGCGCAGTAAGAGGCGCAACGGGAAAACCTTTCGCAACGGTTATCAATATTGGTATCGGTGGCAGCGATCTTGGCCCGGCCATGGTCACACGTGCGCTGCGTCGGTCCGCCAGTGGTCCTGTTGTGAAATTCGTTTCCAATATTGATGCAGCAGATCTTGATGAAGCGTTACACGGAGCACAACCTGAAACCACATTGATTGTTGTTTCATCCAAAACCTTCACCACTCTTGAAACGATGCACAATGCTGAACGTGCACGGCAATGGATACAGGCAAGTGTCCCGAATTGGGCAAACCATTTCGTGGCCGCAACTTCACATGCCGAGACAGCTCTGAATTGGGGAATTCAGAAAGATCGTTGCTTGGAGTTCTTTGATTGGGTTGGTGGACGATTCTCGTTGTCGTCTGTTATTGGCTTCCCAGTTATGTGTTCCATCGGCGCAGACCAATTCAGCGATTTTTTGGCCGGAATGTCAGAATTGGATCACCATGCGATGAACTCGCCAACGGCGAACAATCTGCCGGTGATGCATGCACTGATGTGGTGGATGAATAGCGCCCTTCATTCGTTTCCGACTGTCGCTGTAATCCCGTACAGCCATGACTTGTCCAGATTGCCCGCGTATCTCCAGCAGCTCGTTATGGAGAGCAATGGAAAATCTGTTGGTGTCGATGGTCGTTCAGTTCTTGGCGGCACAAGCCCCGTGGTGTGGGGCGAATCTGGAACGAATGGTCAGCACGCGTTCTTTCAGATGTTGCACCAGGGAACCCAAATTGTTCCGGTTGAGTTCGTAACAACGGGGGCGTCCCTTGGCGCAGATGACGAAGCGCATGACTTGCTCTTCGCCAATGTGATTGCTCAATCAGAAGCGTTGGCAGCAGGGCGAACTCACAGTGAACCACATAAGGCATTCGAGGGAAATCGACCAAGCAGCGTTCTTGTTCTGGATGAGCTCTCTCCACGTCGCCTTGGATCATTAATCGCGATGTACGAGCATTCGACGGCAATTCAAGGCTGGCTAATGGGAGTCAATAGTTTTGACCAGTGGGGCGTGGAATTGGGCAAAATCTTGGCAGTAGATGCAGCAAAAGCGATTGCATCTGGCGTGTCTGAAGATGAACAAACCATGACACACCCCTTGCTGAATTGGTACATATCAATTCGAAAAAAACTGCCACGCAACCAATAACAAAGGGGATAACCTGCCTGCAATGGCAAGTGCATCTTCGAAGCCCATCATCAATTCAGCGGAGCGGATGTTGAATCTCGTTGCGCTGTTGACTGAATCCAATCGTCCGTTGACATTGGAAGAAATCGGCGATTTCATGACGAATCAGTATCCGGTGAAAGCTGAAGCGCGCCGTACTGCATTCGAACGTGACAAGAAATCACTTCGTAAATTGGGTGTTCCCATCACTAAGCAAGTGCTTGGCGGAAACGATGCAGGTAAGACCGCCTATTCAATTGACCGCACGGAATACAAACTGATTAACTTTGATCTCACTGAAGATGAGTTGTCTGCATTGCAGCAGGCCGCAGCACTGGTTCAGATCGATACACAATGGGGAAAGCAAGCTGTTCAATGGCTAGGCGGTGACATTGATGAGTCTCCTTCTCATACCGTTGCGCACGTAGATGCCCGTTCCCAAGAATTGCCTCTGTTGTGGTCCGCCATTGCAAAGAGTTGCCAAATCTCATTCCCGTATCATGGCAGTGTTCGTACGGTTCATCCGTATGGTCTTATCTCTCGCAATGGGTTCTGGTACCTCGTTGCTTTTGACACTGACCGTCAAGCACAAGTTACGTACCGTGTCGATCGGTTCGAAGATGAGGCCACGATTGGTGCGCCAGAATCATTTGTTCGGCCAGCAGATTTCAACCTTGCAACAGCGTTTGAACGTGATCCAAAAGCTTTTGCTAGTGCAGATACAGAAGTAGCGGTAGTGCGACTTGATAGTCGTATTGCTCCAGGTGTCGTGCGAGAACTTGGCGATGATGCTGTTGTCAGCCGCCGCAACGATGGCTCTGTCGATGTTGAAGTGGCATGTGGTAACCGAATGGCTTTTCGTTCTTGGTTATACGCAATGGTTGATAGGGCGGAAGTCATTTCTCCTGAATCAGTGCGCAGTGAAATCGTGGCCGATTTGGTGCGACTTGCCGGAGGTAAATCATGAGTGCAAAGCGTGGTCCTCGCTCTTCAGAAGTACGTGTCAGTGGCTTACTGCGCATGTTGCCGTGGTTGATGAAACAAGAGCGTGTATCGGTAGCCAAAATGGCGAAGCAGTTTTCAATGTCAGAAACAGATCTCATTGAAGATATAGAGATGGCCTCAATGTGTGGAGTGCCTCCGTACACGCCTTTCGAACTTACTGATATCTATATCGATGAGGGCTACATCTTTGTTGGCGCCAACAAGCGATTTGAGCGCAGTTTGGAATTGACGGCGTCTGAAGCTTTTGGGTTAAACCTCATGGCGGCGGCCGCAAAGGAATTGCCCGGTTTTACTCGGGGCAAGGATTTGAAAAGCGCTGTCAAGAAATTACGCAAAGTCCTTGGGGACGATGTTGTTGATGTTGACATCGAATCACCGACCTACTTGGCTGTTGTAACTGAGGCTGCGTCTTCCGGACAGCGTTTGCGAATCAGGTATTGGACACCGGCTCGTAATGAAGAATCGGACCGCACAATCACTGTGCGTACTGTTTTTGTTGACCGTGGACATTGGTACGTTCGTGCCGATGATGATGCATCAAACGACAGTCGACATTTCCGTGTTGATCGCATTCGCTCGGTAACACCTCTTGATGAGTTCGTTACAGTCTCAGAGACCGCTGCTCAAGTACCTGTGTGGTTTGCCGACGCGTCGGGCAGTGAAACGATTACGGCTGAAGTTGCAGCTACTGCGGCGTGGGTAGTGGAGACATATCCGTGCACAGTGCGAGAAGAACGTCCAGACGGCACGTACCTCATTGACATCGTGTCAAATAGTGAGCATTGGCTTGGGCGTCTGTTGCTTCGTGCAGGCGGGGCAATCACCGTGGTTGCACCAATTGAAATGGCGTCGGTTCAAGCCCGCACAGCCAATGCTGTGTTGGCGCGTTACGGCGTGAACAGTTCAGCTACCTGATCAGGCGTTTCAATACCTAGTTCTTTGATGAGGTGCATCAAAAGTTGTGCTGTAGCTGTGGCGTCTGACTTTGCATCATGCTCTTTGTCTCGTTCGATGCCGTAGTGCTCACATAAAGCAAAAAGATTATGTTTACGTGTGGTGTCGGCACCTGTGGTGCGCCGTGCAAGTTCCAATGTGTCAACGTGGACATCAACGTGGCCTTCTAGCCCAACTCGTTTTGATTCGGCATGAAGAAAGCCGAGATCAAAAGCAGCGTTATGGGCAGTGAATACATGTCCGGCATTGATGCTCCAGAGTTGTTCGAGAGCCTTTCGTAAAGGCATTCCGCTGGCGACCTGTTCAACCGAAATACCGTGAATATGTTCTGCCCCGTGCTGATATTCGTCTGGGCTTTCGGGTCTCACAATGGTGTCGAAGGAATCAACTATGTGGCCTTCTCCATTCACTATGACCGCAGCTAACTGCACGATGCGATCTGTTTCTGGGTTGAGGCCAGTTGTTTCGAAGTCAACAACTGCAAATGAAACATTGCGCATTGTGTTTTGTGCGGTGGATAGTTCTTGCGATGTCATTGATTGCACCTTAGAGCGGGGGTGGCGCATGGTGATGGAATCATTGTGTGACATCAATTCGCAGGTGGTGTCATCAGGTCGATAATGGTTTGCTTATCGAAGTAGTCGCGCCATAAAGAAATCTTCCCATCACGAATTTCGAAGACACCTGCGACAGGCAGAGTTGCCCACTTTCCATGAATCTCCACTCTGTCATCGCGTTCGTTCAACACAATCCCCGATTCGAGTGTGCCACTAGAAGTTTGACGGAGAATTTTCCAGTCGATGCCGGTGCACATGCTGAAGAAACCATTCAAAGTGTCTTGAAGCCCTTGTGGTCCAAATGTCTTGCCCATTGGCACATTGTCGTATTCGAAATCACTTGTGACCATTGCTGCTGCAGTTGCAAGATCGCGTGACACGAGAAGCGAAATGAATTCCCGAATAAGTGAATCAGGCGTAAGAGAAGTAGTCATGACACGATTGTGTCATGTAGTGCTACAAAAGTTCTGCTGCGAGGCTTGCTACTTCACTGCGCTCACATGCAGCAAGGGTGACATGGCCGAAACACTGCTGGTCAGCAAAGGCATGGATCAGAACGGCAAGAGCATTATTGGATTCGCCCATGTAGGGGGCGTCAATTTGGCTGGTATCGCCAGTGAAGACCACTTTTGTGCCCTCGCCAATACGGGTAAGGATCGTCTTGAGAGTGGTGGGTTCAAGGTTCTGAGCTTCATCCACCACGACGAACTGGCGATGCAGCGACCGGCCGCGCAAGAAAGTGACAGATTCAAGCGTGAGTTGTG
>Ga0209296_1001205_pt1 | contig 20423 bp, 20 predicted proteins | sample S_130206_EF_Meta_FD_187319 | JGI IMG/M metagenome (GOLD analysis project Ga0209296, IMG submission 187319) | Freshwater microbial communities from Lake Simoncouche, Canada to study carbon cycling - S_130206_EF_MetaG (SPAdes) (version 2) | ecosystem: Environmental > Aquatic > Freshwater > Lake ...
ATCGCCGTTCAGTTCGACCCATTCATGGTCCTTGGTGAAGTGCATTTGAGTCTCCGGTTTGGACTTGAGTCGGGTTGGGGTCAGGCGATGGGTTTGCGCACATAGGTGTGCGGCACGAAGGGCAGGGTGGTGACGAGGGCGGTCTGGACCCGCTCACGCACGATCACGCCCAGCTGGGTCTCGGGCTCGGCGAAATGGGGCGGCACAAGGCCCATGGCGATGGGCCGGCGCAGGGTGGGCGAGTAGGCACCGCTGCTGACAACGCCGATATTGCTGCCGTCGGGGCCAAGGATGACCGCGCCCTCTCGGGCTGGAGCGCCGTCCACCCGCAGACCAACGCGAATTCGGGGCGGGCCCTGGTCTAGCTGGTTAAGGATCACCGCCGCGCCCGGGAAATCGCCAGCCTTGCGCCGGCGAGGTGAGAGGGCGAAGGCGAGGTCCGCTTCTACCGGCGAAATATCGCCATCAATGTCGTGGCCGTGCAGCGGCAAACCGGCTTCCAGTCGCAGGGCGTCGCGCGCGCCCAAGCCGATCGGCTTGACCAAATCGTTGGCCAGCAGCCGGTCCCAGAGCGGCTTGGCCAGGGTCGGCCAAGCCAGGATCTCGAACCCGTCCTCGCCGGTGTAGCCGCAGCGGGAGATGATCAGTATGCCCTCGTCGGTCGTGAACCGACCGGTCTCCATGAAGCCGAGGTGTTCCACCCCAGGCACGATGCCGCTCAATACCTGCACGGCCTTGGGACCCTGTAGAGCCAGCAGGGCCCAGTCTTGGAATGGCTGGATCTGGCCGCCCTTGGCGGCGACCGCTTCGCCGATGCGGGCGAAGTCGGCGTCCTTGTTGCCGGCGTTTACAACCACATAGAGCACGCCGGGCGAATTGGGGACGCGGCCAACGATCAGGTCATCGTCGATGCCGCCGCCGTCATTGAGCAGGAGACTGTAGCGCAGCTTACCGGGCTTGAGCGCCGCGATGTCGCCACAGATCAGCGGCTCGATCATTGCGCTCACCGCGCGGTGGTCAGCCTGATCGTCGCCACTCGCCTTGCCGACCATCACTAGGGCCGTGCCCATGTGCGAGACGTCGAACAGGCCGCAGGATTGGCGCGTCCACAGCGCCTCTTTCAGCACGCCGTCGGCATAGTGGATCGGCATGTCATAGCCGGCGAACGGCCCCATGGCCGCGCCAAGCGCGCGGTGCGCCGCGGTGAGCGGCGTTGATTTCAACGGACTTACATCTTGAGCCATAGCAAAAGGTTCCGCGCGACGACGCATCCAACCACGTTGGACGTTTCGCCCCCGCTGTCCCTTGGGCCTGAGAGATTCCGAAAGGCCCCAAGCGAGTCTAAAACTAGAAACGCTCAGACTTCGTGAGTGGAGCGCAACGGGCACCGAAACCGGCAAACCCGATCGGCTGTTACGCTCCTGCCTTCCTTGCTCCTTCGGCGCGCAGTCTTCCGGAGAAGGTGCGCTTTCCAGCGTTTCAAGGTTCTCGCGGTCCGTTTGCCTGAGCGTTTCCGGGGCGGTTGCGCCTTCGGCGCCGGATGCGAACACCCGGTCTCTCCCGCGAGAGTTAATGTGATGCTGGCCCCAGACTCACTAAGAGTCAACGCGCCTTCACCGATCATCCCGGCATGGGCCGATGAGGGAAGTCTTGTTACATCCGTTCCGGCGCGTCGAACCCAAGCAGGTCCAGCGCCCGTTCTAGCTGTTTCAGCGCCGCCGCCGCCAGGGCCAGGCGCGACGCCCGTATATCCGCGTCCGGCGCGCCCATGATCGGGCAGGCGGCGTAGAATTTTGAGAAGCCCGAGGCCAGGCGGTAGGCGTGTTCGGCCACGAAATTGGGAGCCTTCTTGTCATAGGCTTCAATCACGGCGGCGTCGAAGCTGTCGAGGATCAGGCCAAGGTCGCGCTCGGCCTGTTCACGGATGATGATCGGGCCGTCAAACATACCCTCTTCCGCAGCGCGGCGCAGCACTGATTTCACCCGCACCGCCTGGTACAGCAGGTACGGTCCGGTCTTGCCCTCGAAACTGGTGAAGCGGTCGAGATCGAACACATAGGACGTGCCGCGGTAGTTCTGCAGGTCGGCGAATTTCAGCGCCGCTACAGCCACCTTCATGGCGATGTCTTCGAAGGCTTCCGGCTCAAGTTCGCCGCCCAGGCCGGCCTCTTTCAGGCGGTCGCGGGCCTTGGCCCGCGTCATTTCGATTAGATCGTGCAGCTTGAGCACCCCGCCCTCGCGGGTCTTGAACGGCTTGCCATCGGGCCCGTTCATGGTGCCAAAGCCGATGTGTTCCAGCGTGCCCTCCGCAGCATAGCCGGCAAGGTAGGCGGCGCGGAAAACCTGTTCGAAATGGTCGGCCTGCCGCTGATCGACACAGTAGAGCATCAGTTCCGGATCAAAGGTGTTGCGCCGGTCGACAATGGTGGCGAGGTCGGTCGCGCCATACATGGCTGAGCCCTCGGACGAGACTACGATCAATGGCGGCAGCTCGCGCTTGTCGTCCTCGCGCGCGATGCGGACAATTTGGGCCCCTTGGTCCGGCACCAGCAGGGTCTTGGCCGTCAGGTCCTCGGCCATGGGCCCGAGGAGGTCGTTGGCGTCGCTCTCGCCTTTCCAAAGATCGAAATCGACATTCAGCGCGTGGAATTCTCGCTCCAGCGCCACGCGGCTGACGATGACGAATTGCCGCCAAAGGGCGCGGTAGGCCTCGCGGCCGGACTGAAGGTCCGCCGTCGCCTTCCGGGCGCGGTCGCGGTAGTCGGTATCCGCCTTGGCCTGGGCTGCGGCCACGGGATAGAGCCGCTCGAGCATGTCGAGGTCAATCAAGCTGTCGATGGCCTTGGCCGCAGTCGCCGTGTCGCCGCCGTTGTCGATAAAGGTGACCACGTCGCTCAGGTCGGGGTTCTCGTCTGTGGCCGCCACGATCAGCAGCCCCATCTGGAAGCCCCAGTCGCCGAAGTGGGCATCGCCCAAGGTCACGTCGCCTCGGAAGCGATAGATACGCTTGATGGATTCGCCGATGATCGAGCTGCGCAGGTGGCCGACATGCATCGGCTTCGCCACATTGGGCCCACCGTAGTCGATCATCACTCGGTGCGATGTGGCAGCTTCGCTGGCGCCAGCACGCGGGCTGTCAGCGATATCCTGCACCCGGCGGGTCAGGGCGTCGTTGCTGACACGAAAATTGATGAAGCCGACGCCGGCGATGTCGATGGCCGAGACCAGCGGATGACCGGCCAGTTTTTCTTGGATCGACAGGGCAATGTCGCGCGGTGGTCGCTTTGCGACCTTGGCCACCGCCATGGCACCGTTACTCTGGAAATCGGCAAGGTCAGGACGATCGGAGGCGGTGACGCGCGCGAATTCTGCAGGCAGTCCAAGCTCCGCGAACACGGCTGTGTTCGCGTCGGTCAGCTGCCGCCGGAGGTCAGTCATGGAGTCGTGGGTGCCGTGGAAGCGGCCGAGGCCTGGACGTTGACGCGGAAGCGCTTGCCGTCGCGGTTGAACGCCGCCATCTCCGGCGTCACGTCGAATCCAACCAGCACTTCGAAGTTTGAGCCGCTGACCTTGATGTCAGCCCGCGGGATGGTGATGTCCTGGATCGTCTCGGTGATCATGGCGCGGTCCTGGCCAGCCGCAAAATCCACCGGCAGATCAAAGTATTCCTTGGTGATGACGCGCAGATTCCGCTGGGTTACGGCGATCCAGTAGCGGTAGGTCTTGCTAGATGAGGTGCCCTGCGAACCGCGTCCGAGCGCGAAAAGCATCTGTACCGAAACTTTGATCGGGTCCGCGCCCTTGTAGGTGCAGGCCGACGACACGCCTTGAATCTCGCCTGTATAGGCCACCGCCGCGGCGGACTCCTTCTTGTCCTTGAATTCCTGGTAGCGGCCGGCGTCGTATAGCACCTTCACATAGGGGCATGGACCGGCGTTGCGCAGCTGGGGCAGGGGCGCCTGGGCGTTGCCCCACTCTTCGTCGCGTTGTCTCTTCTTGGCTTCGTCATCAGCACCGCTAGTGTCTGGACCACCGCCACCGCCACCGCCCTGGCCGCCGGGCATCTGGGCAAAGGCATGGTGCGCCGGTGCCACTGTGAGCAGCAGCAGGGCAACGAAGGCGGCGGACTTGAGGCGGGACATAATGCGGCCTGACCTTTGGGGGCTAATCCCTGAACAGCAGCAATCTCATAGAGCCAACCGGGCCGAGCTGCAACGAACCGTACCGCTTGTTTCGAGAAGAAGCGGTGCAAAGTTCGCAATCGCTAAGGCTGGCGGGGAGCGGTTGAACCCCCTAGTTTGGGGGCATGAGCGCCGTAACTGCCGAAAAGCCCCGTCTGACCCTGATGCTCGCCAGCCCGCGCGGCTTCTGCGCGGGGGTAGACCGGGCGATCCAGATCGTCGAGCGCGCCATCGAAAAACACGGGTCGCCTGTCTATGTGCGCCACGAGATCGTGCATAATCGCCATGTGGTGGAGCGCCTGCGGGGCCTAGGCGCTGTGTTCGTTGAGGAACTGGACGAGGTACCCGATGACCGGCCTGTCGTGTTCAGCGCCCATGGGGTGCCAAAATCGGTGCCTGCGGCGGCGCAGGCGCGGGACATGACCTATTTCGACGCCACTTGTCCGTTGGTGTCCAAGGTGCATTTCGAGCTGCAGCGGCATTTCGATACAGGCCGCGAGATCGTGCTGATCGGCCATGCTGGCCACCCTGAGGTGGTTGGCGCCATGGGCCAGCTGCCGCCAGGCGCGGTGACCCTGATCGAGACCGTGGACGACGCCCAGGTCTACCAGCCACACGACGCGGCCAATGTGGCCTTCGCCACTCAGACCACCCTGTCGGTCGAGGATACCGCTGGCATTGTCGAGGTCCTGCGCGCGCGCTTTCCGGCCATCGCGGCTCCCCGCAAGGACGACATCTGTTACGCAACGACCAACCGCCAGGAAGCGGTGAAGCAGATGGCGGCCGTCTGCGACCTGGTGTTGGTGATCGGCTCGCCCAATTCGTCCAATTCGCTGCGTCTTGTTGAGGTTGCCTTGCACGGTGGTGCCAAACAGGCGCAACTGATCGATGACGTATCTATGCTCAATCCCGCCTGGCTTGATGGCGTGGCCACCATCGGCGTAACCGCTGGCGCTTCGGCGCCGGAGGAACTGGTGCAGGATCTGATCACAGCGCTCGACCGCCGCTTCGACATTACGTTGCAGAACGTCGCTCCGGTTCAGGAAGCCGTGGCGTTCAAACTGCCAAGGGCCTTGGCCGTCGCGGCCGCCTGATGGCCGTTTACACAGACATTGCCGAGGACGACCTCGCCCGCTTCCTCGAAGGGTTCGACCTGGGCGTGGCGATGGCCTTCAAGGGTATTGCCGAGGGGGTCAGCAATTCCAACTATCTGCTGGAAGCCACCGCCGGGCGGTTCATCCTGACGGTGTATGAGCCAGCGCGGTCGAACGAGGCCGACCTGCCCTATTTCCTGGGTCTGATGGGATGGCTCAAGGATCATGGCTTCCCCAGCGCCAAACCGGTGCCCGACCGGGCCGGCACCACGCTTGGCCGCATCGCCGGAAAGCCCGCCGCCATTGTCGAATTCCTGCCCGGTCTTTCCGTGCGCCGCCCTAGCCACGAGCAGCGCCGCGCCGCTGGTGCGGGCCTGGCCTGGATGCATCAGGCCGCCGACGGATTTTCCGGCCGGCGCGAGAATAACCTCGGCCAGTCGCACTGGGCAGCGATGTTCGCCCCCCTACATGCGCAAGCCGATGCGCTAAAGCCCGGACTGGCCAAGACCATTCAATCCGATCTAGCCCTGCTCGACACGGCTTGGCCCAAAGGCCTGCCGTTCGGGCCGGTGCATGCCGACTACTTCCCTGACAATGTGTTCTTCAAGGGTGCGGAGTTCGCGGCCGCGATCGATTTCTACTTCGCCTGCGACGACGCCCTGTCGTTCGACATCGCCATCGCACTCAACGCCTGGTGCTTTGAGAGCGACGGCAGTTTTAACCTGACCGCAGCCCGCGCCTTTTTGGCCGGATATGAAAGCCGCCGGCCCCTCACCGCCACCGAAAAGACGGCCCTGCCAGTGCTGGCGCATGGGGCGGCGATGCGGTTCTTCTTAAGCCGTTTACAGGACTGGGGCTCGACACCCGCCGGTGCCTTGGTCAAGCCACACGACCCGCTGGAATACGAACGCAAGCTTGCGGTGCACCGAGAGGGGCTGCACCTGTTCGACGGGCCGGTATGACGGCTACGATGACTTCGGGGGTGGTGATCTTCACCGACGGTGCCTGTAGCGGAAACCCTGGCCCGGGCGGCTGGGGCGCGGTGCTGATGTTTGGCGGCAGAGAAAAGGAAATCTGCGGAGGCGAGGCGGATACGACCAACAACCGCATGGAGCTGATGGCGGCGATCCAGGCGCTTGAGGCGCTGAACAAACCCTGCAAGTTGGAGCTGCATACCGACAGCCAGTATGTGCGCAACGGCATCACCCAATGGCTGCCGAGCTGGAAAACTCGGGGCTGGAAGACCGCCGATAAGAAGCCGGTCAAGAACGAAGACCTTTGGAAACGGCTGGATCAGGCCCGTCTGCGCCACGATGTCGACTGGCGCTGGGTCAAGGGCCACGCTGGGCATGAGCTGAACGAACGGGCGGACGGGCTAGCGCGCAAAGGGCTGGTCGAGGCAAGGGCGAAGTAATTCGCTCGCCCTCTGGCTTCTGGCTCGCTGCCATGAGCGGAGTCTAAGAACCGAACATGTCCTGGGCCTTGCGCAGGATACGCGCTGTTTCGCTCCAGCTGACTCGTGCCACGGCCTCCTCCAGCGGTACGAATTCGGCCGCTTCGGCGTCATCGGCGGCCACGGGCTCGCCGCCGGTCCAAACCGCCGCATAATCGTGCAGCAGGAACAGGCGCTCGGGCTCGCCGATCACTGCGTCGACAATCTCAATCAGGCCTAGCAGGCGGGCCGTGACGCCGGTCTCCTCGGTCAATTCGCGAAGGGCGGCCTGCGCCGGTGTCTCGTCCGCCTCCATCCGCCCGCCCGGAAGGCTCCACTCGCCCTTGCGTGGCGGCGTGCCGCGCTGGATCAGCAGCACCTCCCCGCCCCGGAAGCAGACCACACCGGCGGCCTGTACGGTCTCCATGCGCGCTAGGCCGCGGTCCAGCCGCCGTCGACACTGAGGATAGCCCCGTTGGTCGAGGCACCGGCGTCGGACACCAGGTAGAGCAGAAGTCCGGCCAACTGGTCGAAGGTGACAAATTCCTTGGTCGGTTGGGCCGCCAGAATGACATTTTTCATGACCTCTTCTGGGGTCATATCCCGTGACTTGGCTTGGTCGGCGATCTGGGCCTCGACCAGCGGTGTCATTACATAGCCGGGGCAGATAGCGTTGCACGTCACGCCAAAGGTTGCCAGCTCCAGCGCCGCGGTCTTGGTCAGGCCAGCGACACCGTGCTTCGCCGCCACATAGGCGGCCTTGAAGGGTGAGGCGACCAGGGCATGGGCGGACGCCAGGTTGACGATACGGCCGCGCTTCTGGGCCTTCATGATCGGGATGGCTGCCCTTGTGCCGTGGAAGGCCGAACTCATGTTGATGGCAATGATCTTGTCCCACTGATCGATCGGGAAGGCCTCGATCGGGGCGACATGTTGGATGCCGGCATTGTTCAGGAGAATGTCGAGCCGCCCCAGTTCCTTGGCTGCATAGGCCACCATGTCGGCGATCTCGGCCGGCTTGGTCATGTCGGCACCGTGATAGAGCACCTTGACCCCTTGGGTCTTGGCGATATCGGCCCGTACCTGCTCGATCGTGGCCGGATCGCCCAGGCCGTTCAGAACAATATTGACGCCTTCGGCGGCCAGTGCGGTGGCCATGGCGTGACCGATGCCGCTGGTCGAGCCGGTGATGAGGGCGACGTGGCCCTTCAGGTTCAGGTCCATCGGCGATATTCCCTCAGCGTTTCATGGGCGGCGGTTGTGGGCGGGTGAACACCCAGCTGGTCTCGTCCGAAAGTCTGGGCTGGAAGCTGTAGCCGTCAAGCGCGAACGATTTCAGATCGGCGGGGTTTTCGATCCGCTGGTCGATCGCATAGCGAGCCATGCGCCCGCGCGCCTTCTTGGCGTACAGTCCCAGAATTCGCAGCATACCGTCCTTTTCGTCTTTGAAGGCCAGGTCGATCATGGGGACGGTGAGGGCGGTGCGGTCGACTGCCGAGCTGTATTCATGGCTAGCCAGATTGACGATTGTGGGGTGGCTGAGCTTGCGGGCATCTGCCTCCAGTAGTGGGGCGATAGGGCCCTTCCAGAAATCGTAAAGCGTCGCCCCGCGATGGGTCTTCAGCCGCACGCCCATCTCAAGCCGGTAGGCCTGTAGGGCGTCGAGAGGGCGCAGCACACCATAGAGGCCGGAAAGAATCCGCAGCCGGTCCTGCGCCCACTTCATCGCCTGGGTGTCGAGCGTGCGCGCCGATAGCCCGAGGTAGACGTCACCATTGAAGGCGATGGCCGCCTGCAAACCATCATCGACGGCCGGGTCAAAGGCTTGGAACCTCTGATGGTTGAGGTCGGCTAGGTCCTGCGAAATTCCCATCATTCGCCGAAGGGTGCGCGGGCCTAGCTTGCGGGTGTAGCCGTCGAGCAGTGCAATCTCGTCTTTCAGCACCGGCTGTGTCAGCGGCAGCCGCGCGGCCGGAGACTCGAAATTCAGCGACTTGGCAGGGGAGAGCAGGATCAGCATGCGAGTTCGTTCTTAATCGCAAGCGCGGTCTGCTTCTACAGCGTCTTTGCAGTCCAGCGCAGAGCGCGCCGGTGCGGGACCTAGCCCACGTACCCAGCCGCCCGGCGCAGACGGTCGTTGATCGCTTCACCCAGTCCCCGATTCGGGATCGGCGCAACGGCGATGGCGGTCGGCGCGGTGCGGTCGGCGGCGCGCAACATGGAAAACAGATTGGTAGCGGCTTCGGCTAGGCTGGCGCTAGGGCTCAGGTTGAAAATACGCTCGCCCGTGGGCGCGGGTCCGAACGCCAGAAACGCTTCTCCCGGCTGTGCGGCATTGGCGTCGAGCCGTACCGACGCCTGTGGCGCATAGTGCAGGGCAAGCCGACCTGGCGAGCGCTTGGCGTCATCATCGGCTGGTGCCATCGGTCCGATCACAGCTTCGATCTGCTCGCGGGTGACGCCGCCGGGGCGCAGCAGGCGCGGCGGGCCGTCGATCAGGGCAATGACGGTAGATTCCAGCCCAACGATACAGGGGCCGCCATCGAGGGCTCGGGCCACAGACTCTCCCGTTTCCGCCAAGGCGTCCAAATAGGTGGTTGGGCTGGGTCGACCCGATCGGTTGGCGCTGGGTGCCGCGACCGCGCCACCAAAGGCGGCCAGCACCGCTCGGGCCATTGGATGGGCAGGAACGCGCACCGCCACGGTGTCTAGCCCGGCGCGTGCCAGGTCACAGACCGCGGTAGGATCTGCAATGGGCGCGACGATGGTCAGCGGACCGGGCCAGAAGGCTTGGGCCAGTTTCAGGGCCCGCGCGTCCAGCCGTGCGAAACGCTGGGCGGCGGCCAGGTCTGTGACGTGAGCAATCAGCGGATTGAAAGCCGGCCGGCCCTTGGCGGCATAGATGGCGGCGACAGCCGACGCGTTCGATGCGTCTGCCGCCAGTCCGTAGACGGTCTCGGTCGGCAATAGGATCAGGCGGCCGGCCGCGAGGGCCGCCGCCGCCTCGTCGACTTGGCTCAGAGTTGACCCAGCATGTATTCGGCCGAACTGACCTCGAACTGGCCGGGCTCTTCGACGTTGAGGGTCTGGACAACCCCGTCCTTGATAATGGCACTGTAGCGCTTGCTGCGCGTGCCCATCCCGGCCTTGGAGAAGTCGACGTCCTGGCCCGCAGCCTTGGCGAAATCACCGTTGCCGTCAGCCAGCATAACGACCTGATTGGTAATGCCCTGGTCCCGTGCCCAGGCTTTCATCACAAAGATGTCGTTGACGCTGGTGCAGGCAATCGCGTCCACGCCCTTGGCCTTGAAGGCGGCGGCGTGATCCTTGAAGCCCGGTAAGTGCTTGGCCGAGCAGGTGGGGGTGAAGGCACCCGGCACCGCGAACAGGGCCACGGTCTTGCCCTTGAACATGGCGTCGGTGGTGATCGGCTTGTTGCCATCCTCGCCGAAGGTCATGAAGGTGGCCTCAGGCAGCTTGTCGCCAGCTTTGATGGTCATATGGGTATTCTCCTCAGAATGAGCTTGCGATGTAGGACGGCGCGGGCGCGCTGGCTAGGGTTGCAATAGGCCCCGAGCGTCGCGGCGATGGCGATAGTGAAGCGGAGAGGCAGCCCTAGGCTGCCAGCTCTGCCCTGACTTTGGCTCTTAGCACGTCGATGGGGGCTAGGCCGTTGTCGGTCTTGAAGTGCCAATAGGTCCAGCCGTTGCAGGCCGGTGCCTTTTCTAGCATGGCGCCCATCTTGTGGATCGAGCCGGTATGGCCGTCGACTGAGAGACTGCCATCGGCGCGCACGCGAGCCGAAAGGTCGCCCTTAGATCGGTAGAGGACGTCGCCTGGGTTGAGCAGGCCGAATTCGATGATCTGGCCAAACGGAATGCGCGGCTCGCTGCGTTTGGAGCCGGTCACTTCCAAGTCCTGCGGCGCGGTTGGGATCACGCGAGCGATGTGCGCCTTGGCGACTTCGACGTAGTCCGTCTCACGCTCGATGCCGATGAAATGGCGGCCGAGCCGCTTGGCTGCCGCGCCGGTGGAGCCGGTCCCGAAGAACGGGTCCAGGATCACGTCGCCCGGGGTGGTAGTTGATAGGATCACGCGGTGCAGCAGGGCCTGCGGTTTCTGTGTCGGATGGGCCTTGTGTCCATCGGCCCCCTTGACGCGCTCTTCGCCAGTGCACAGCGGGATCGTCCAGTCCGATCGCATCTGGATGTCATCGTTGAACACCTTCATGGCATCGTAGTTGAAGGTGTAACGCTTGCCGCTCGGGCTCTTGCCGCCCTGCGCCTTTGCGGCCCAGATCAGGGTTTCATGCGCATTGGTGAACCGTGTGCCTTTGAAGTTCGGCATGGGGTTGGTCTTGCGCCAGATCACGTCATTGAGGATCCAGAACCCCAGGTCCTGCAGCGTCGCGCCGACGCGGAAGATGTTGTGATAGCTGCCGATAACCCAAATGGCACCGTCGTCCTTCAGGACGCGGCGGGCCTGGGTAAGCCACTCACGCGTAAATTTGTCGTAGGCCGCAAAACTGGCGAACTGGTCCCAATGGTCGTCGACGGCGTCGACCTTGGAATTGTCTGGGCGCAGTAGGTCGCCGCCGAGCTGCAGGTTGTAAGGCGGATCGGCAAACACCAGGTCAACGCACTTGTCAGGCAGGCTGCGCATCGTCTTGATGCAGTCGCCTTGCAGAATGGAGTCGAGCGGCAGGGGGCGTGCTGGATTCATGGTGAATCCTTGCCGTTCGCAGGGTTTCCGCCCCGTTAGGAAATATGGTTACCGGGGTTTTAACGCGCTGGCCGTCGCGGAGGTTTCGACCGGGCCCGCGTCCTTCAGCAGCAATTTGATCGGGGCCCAGCTCATCCGGTGTTCGGGGCAGGGGCCCATGGTCTTTAACGCCGCGATATGAGCCGGCGCGCCATAGCCCTTGTGGCGCGCGAAGTCATAGCCGGGATATTGGCTGTCCATCGCCTCCATCAGCCGGTCGCGCGCGACCTTAGCCAGGATCGAGGCCGCGGCGATGGACTTTGACTTGCCGTCGCCGCCAATCACGGTCTTGACCGGGCAGGGCAGTTTGAAGGCGTAGTTGCCGTCCACCAGGGCATAGGCTGGCTCGACGCTCAGGGCGGCGATGGCCCGGCGCATGGCGAGGCCGGTGGCGTGCAGGATATTGAGCTCGGCAATTTCCTCGACCGTGGCGAACCCGACGCCAAAGGCCAGGGCCATGGCCTTGATCTCGACCTCCAGCGCGCATCGGCGAGCGTGGCTCAGCTTTTTGGAATCATCGAGCCCCTTGGGGATCTGATCGGGATTGAGGATCACTGCCGCTGCGCCGACCGGGCCGGCCCAGGGTCCGCGCCCAGCCTCGTCTACGCCGCAGATCAGCCCAAGCGAGGCATAGGCCTTTTCTAGCACCATGTCGGGACCGGCGGTCATCCGGCGCCCAAAGCCTTAATCGGAGTGTGCCGGAAGCAACGGTCGGTGTGGTCGTTGACCATGCCAGTGGCCTGCATGAAGGCGTAGACAATTACGGGCCCGCAAAACTTGAAGCCCTTGGCTTTCAGCGCCTTGGACATGGCGATGCTCTCGGCGGAGCTCACCGTGGCGAGATCGCCGTGCCTGTGGCCCGTCTGGATCGGCCTGCCGCCAACGAAGCTCCACAGCCAGGGGCTGAATGTGTCGCCGCTTGCCTGGATTTCGAGGAAGATTTTCGCACCACTAATGGCCGCATCGATCTTGGCGTTTGATCGGATAATGCCAGCGTCGGTCATAAGGCGCATGCGATCCGCCGCGCCATAGGCCGCAACCTTCACTGGATCGAAATCATCGAAAGCGGCGCGGAACGCCTCACGCTTCTTCAGGATGGTGATCCAGGAAAGACCGGCCTGGAAACCGTCCAAGACCAGTTTTTCCCAAAGCGCGCGGGAGTCGCGCTCGGGCATCCCCCACTCCGCGTCGTGGTAGGCCTCATAGAGGGCGTTGCCGTTCATGCCCGGCCAGGTGCAGCGAATCGTCTCGGTGGCCATGCTGAGAGAGTGGTGGGCGGGCGCTGATCCTGGCAAGGTTGCCGCATGTTCGAAGGCTTCAATCACGATCGGATCAACACAGGTGAGACCGTCATTGATGTCCGCCATGGCGGCTCGGGCCCGCCGCTGCTGTTGCTGCACGGTTTTCCTCAGACCAAGGCAATGTGGGCGCAGTGCGCCGCTGACCTTGCGCGCGATTTTACCGTCTATGCCGCCGACCTGCGCGGCTATGGCGACAGCGGCAAGCCGCCGTCCACGCCCGACCACGAGCCCTATTCCAAGCGCGCCATGGCCCGCGACATGCTGGCCCTGATGCGCCACTTCGGCCATGCGCAGTTCAATATCGCCGGTCACGACCGCGGCGCACGGCTGGCCTATCGCCTGGCGTTGGATTTCCCTCAGGCGGTAAGCAAGCTGGTGGTGCTCGACATCGTGCCGACCCTGACCTGCTACACACAGGTTCCTGGCATGACCTTCGGCTTGGACTACTGGCATTGGTACTTCCTGCCTCAGCCCGCGCCCTTGCCTGAGCGCATCATCGCGCTGGATCCGGATCTCATCCTATTTCGCGGCCGCAATCGCATGCTGTTCGCAGAGGCCGCCCTGGAAGACTACAGCCGCGTCGGCCGAGATCCCGAGACGGTCCACGCCATGTGTGAATGCTACCACGCCGGCGCGACCTACGACCTGGAGGCCTACCGCCAGGACTATGGCGTGCGCAAGATCGCTGCGCCCATGCTGGTGTTGTGGGGCAGCCAGGGTGCCGTGCATCGTTGGGGCGATGTGGTGCAGACTTGGCAGGAATGGGCGGATGACGTGCGCGGCTTCCCGCTCGACTGCGGCCACTACCTGCCAGAGGAAAAGCCGGCAGAGACCACGGCGGCCCTGCGACAGTTTTTTCTAAGCTAGGCTACGCCGAGCCAGATCACATGCCGAGCCCCCTTGCGCTTGCGATGGGCGTGGACGCGCTCCTCGGTCACCGTAAACCCAGCTTGGTTCATTCGGCGCAAGAAAGCTTCATCGGGCATGGCCGACCAGACCGCCAGAATCCCGCCCGGTTTCAGGGCGCGACGAGAGGCAGCCAGGCCTGTTGCCCGATAAAGGCCGTCGTTGGCGACCCGATCCAGTCCGCCGGGTCCGTTGTCGACGTCGAGCAGGATGGCATCATAGGCCCCTGAGGCGGCATTGATTGGGCTGGCGACATCACCCTCAAGGATGACAACGCGCCGATCATCAAGGCAGCCGCTGAAGATCTCCGCCATCGGGCCGCGCGCCCAGTCGATCACTGCGGGCAGAAGTTCGGCCACCTCTACCCGCGAGAGCGCGGGCAGAACCTCCAGAGCGGCGCGCAAGGTGAAGCCCATGCCAAGGCCGCCGATCAAGAGTCGGGGTGCGGGGCGGTCCTTCAGTTGTGCGCAGGTCAGGGTGGCTAGGGCTTGTTCTGATCGGCTCATCCGACTGTTCATCAGCTCGATGCCGCCGGTCATGATCGAATATTCACTGCCGCGCTGCATGAGGCGAAGCCGACTTTCGCTGCCCGGGATTGGGGCCGAGCCCAGTTCGACCCAGGGAATCACAGCGTCAGCCAACCTGGCTGTTCGATCTTCACCGGTCGGCCAGCCGCGCTGAGGTCGCCGTCCGCGATCCGATCCAGGCGTATCAAGGCCAGGGCACGGCCATCACGGCCACTTAGCACTTCGCCGGCACGGTGCTCGCCGCTGCGGATTTCCGTGCCGTGCGGCGGAGCGGGGCCGTCAAACACGATGGGTAGGGTGCGGCTCTTGATCTGGCCCCGCCGTTTCATGCGCGAGGCGATTTCCTGGCCGATGAAACAGCCCTTGTGGAAGTCGATAGCACCCAGCAGGTCGAGGTCAGCTTCTAGGGCATAGAGCTGGTCGCTACCCCAGTCCGCCGGTCCCGGCACGCCGAGCTTGAGCCGATGGGCGTCGTATTGGCCCAGATCGGCCTCGCCCGGATCGGCTCGCCCGTAGGCTCGCCAGCCCAGCGCGGGAAGGCGCGGGTCAGCGATCCAGCCCGCTTCCGGTGTCGCGCCTTCGAACATGGCGCTCACCGCGCGGTCTTCGGGGTTGAGCGCGACCTTTGAGCGCAGGCGGTACAGCGTCAGGCGTTGGATCAGGGCCTCGCGCCCGTTTGCCGGACAGTCGATCAGGCAGCCGTCTAGCTCGCCCAGCAGGAACAGATCGAACAATATGCGCCCCTGCGGCGACAGAAGTAGGCCGTAGCGCAATTCGCCAGGGCGGAGGGTTTCCACATCCTGGCTGACTAGCCCCTGCAGGAAGCCGCGCCAGTCGGGTCCGGTTACGGCGATCAAGGCGCGGTCAGTTAAGAGGATCGGGTCGCTCATGGCCCAGATGTGGCGCGGCTAGGGTGTTAATACCAGTGCTGGGCGCCAAACATCTGCGATCTCGCCTATGATCCGGTGATGCTGACGCGGTCCTTCCCGATTCTGTTCATAACCTCGACGCGGATCGGCGACGCCGTGCTGTCGTCGGGGCTGATTCGCAGGCTGGCCGACGAGCTGCCGGACGCCCGTTTCACCATCGTGGCGGGGCCGCTGGCCGCGCCGCTGTTCGAAAATACCCCCAATCTCGACGCCCTGATCGTGATGGAAAAGCGCCCGCTGGGCATGCATTGGTACCTGCTTTGGCGCCAGGTGCGCCAAACGTCCTGGGGCCTGGTGGTCGATTTGCGGGGCTCAATTATCTCCAACATCCTGCGCCGCAAAAAGCGCGCGGTGCATCGGCGAAACGCCCATGACGTCCACAAGGTGCTAGAGGCTGCCCATCTGTTGGGTCTCGACGACGACCCGCCTGCACCATTCCTCTATGTTGACGACGCTCGCCGTCGGCGTGCCCAGGACATCACCGCCGGTGACGGGCCTATCCTGGCGCTTGGACCCGCGAGCAACTGGGTCGGCAAGGTCTGGCCAATCGAGCGCTTCGCCCAGACGGCGATCCGCCTGCTTGGCGAGGATGGGCCTCTGGCGGGCGGCCGTCTGATGATCCTGGGTGGGCCGGACGATGTACGAACCGTCGAAGAGCTCAAGCGATCCCTGACCAAGGGCCGCGTCATTGACCTGACGGGGCAGGTCGATTTGCTGACCGCCTATGCCTGCCTCAGCCGCGCCCGGCTTTATATCGGCAACGACAGCGGGCTGATGCACCTGGCCGCTGCGGCGGGTACCCCAACCTTGGCCCTATTTGGGCCTTCGGATGAACGGCTCTATGGCCCATGGGGCGCGCATGTCAGGGCGCTGCGCGGGCCGCGCAGTTTCGAGCAGTTCAAGCAGATCGACCCCGACCTCTCGCAGTCGATCCGGCACATGAGTGATCTTCCTGTCGATTCTGTGGTGGAAGCGGCTCGCGTCTTGCTGCAAGAAAGCGATCATGGCTGAAACATTCGATCTGATTGTGCGCGGCGGCGAGGTGATCAACCACGCTGGGCGCGGCATGGCCGACATCGGCGTGCAGGCCGGCAAGATCGCGGCCATTGGCGATCTCTCTCATGCGAGCGCTGGCCAGAGTTTCAACGCGGCGGGCCTGACCGTCATGCCGGGGGTGATCGACACCCAGGTGCACTTTCGCGAGCCGGGCCTCGACTGGAAGGAAGACTTAGAAACGGGCAGTCGCGGCGCAGTACTGGGCGGTGTTGTGGCGGTGTTCGAGATGCCCAACACCAACCCGACGACAACGGACGCGGACGCCCTGGCCGACAAGCTGTCGCGTGCCGCAAACCGCATGCACTGTGACCACGCCTTCTACGTTGGCGGTACGCACGAGAACGCGGTAGAGCTGAACGAGCTGGAACGCCTGCCGGGCTGTTGCGGGGTCAAGGTGTTCATGGGGGCATCGACCGGTGATCTGCTGGTGCAGGACGATGAGGGCATCGAACAGATTCTGCGGCATGTGAACCGCCGTGCCGCCTTCCACTCCGAGGACGAGTACCGTCTTGTCGAGCGCCGCCCTTTAGCCCGAGACGGCGACTGGACCAGTCATCCGGAGGTGCGCGACGCTCAGAGTGCCATTCAGTCCACTGAGCGGCTTGTGCGCATCGCGCGTGGCCTGGGCAAGCAGATCCACGTTTTGCACGTCACCACTGCCGATGAGATGCGGTACCTGGCCGACCACAAGGACGTGGCCAGCGTTGAATGCACACCGCAGCACCTGACGCTGGTGGGGCCCGAGGACTATGAGCGGCTGCAGGGCTTTGCTCAGATGAACCCACCGATCCGCGACGCCCACCACCGCGCCGGCGTCTGGTGGGGCCTCGATCAGGGTATCGTGGATGTGCTGGGCTCGGACCATGCTCCGCATACGCGCGAGGAAAAGGCTCGGTCCTATCCGGCGTCGCCTTCGGGGATGCCGGGGGTGCAGACTATGCTGCCGATCATGCTGACCCATGTCGCCGAGGGAAAGCTCACGCTTGAGCGCTTGGTCGATCTGACCAGCCATGGTGCCAATCGGTTGTTCGGCCTGGCTGACAAGGGCCGCTTGGCCGTCGGCTTCGACGCTGACTTGACGATTGTCGATCTGAAGGCCCGTAAAACCATCACCCACGCCCAGAGCGCCAGCCGTGTGGGCTGGACCCCGTTCGATGGATTCCTAGCCAAGGGCTGGCCCATGGCCACGATCATTCGCGGTGCAGTGGTTATGCGCGACGGCGAAATCTCCGCCCCATCCGTGGGTGCGCCTGTGCGGTTTCAATCCACCCTGGCCGGCTAGGCCACGCCTGATCTGACAAGGCCTTGGCCCAGCGTTGTGTTGCCAAGGTGTGGGTTGGCGCGGTGCCTGGATCGACACGATCCGTCAGCGATCATCAAAATGTCCGGCAATGAAAAGCCCGCCGGGATCGCTCCCGGCGGGCTTGCCATATTGCTGCTTGATAAGCGGGTTTAGCCTTTCACGATATTCGTCGGCAGGCCGCATCCAATGCCGATCAGGGTCTTGGTCTGGGTGCAGTAGAGCGCATCCGTCGCCTGGTCGCTGGTCTTGGGATAGCGCAGCACGTAGCCCGGCTCCTTATCGGCGCAGGCGACTTCCACGAAGCCGGCGTCGGCGGAGGCACCGATGAACTTCGATTCCGAAACCAGGCAGGTCGAGGTCGGACGCGCCTTCTTCACCGCGGCGGTGAGGAGCATATTGGCCGCTTCCGGCTTGGTGAGGTTGCAGCGGTAGCCGGTCGTCTGGGCGGCGGCGCAGTTATAGAAGCGGCCATTGCCGGTCTTGGGTAGCACGCCCAAGGCCCCGTCGGGCCGATTGCTGCATTGCAGCTCGACAGACTCGCCATTGGCGTCGGAGCCGAGGGCGCGATAGCCCGAGACTTCGCAGCCGAAGCCGCCGGCCTTAGCCAGTTTGGTGTAGAGCGCGTTGTCAGCAGTCTTTGCCGTCTTGATGTCGGTCAAGGTGCAGCCACCGCTGATCTGGTCGGCATTGGCGCAATCGATCTTGCTTTTGAACGCGCCCTTGGGGTCCGACACGACCATGAAGCCGGTCCCACTTGCGCAGGCCACTTCATAGTATTCATCGCCGGCGACCGTGCTGAGCAGGTAGCGCCGATCCTTGACTTGACACATCGGGTCAGCCGAGGCGGCCAGGACGTTGGCGACCGTCAACTGGTCGTCTCGCTTGCTAAGGATGCAGGATATCGCGGCACCGTCCTCGTAGAGTAGGCAGCTGCTGGGCCCAACTTCCTTTGAGGGGTCCAGGGTGGCGGTCGTCGCGAGGATGTAGCCACGCTTGTTGGAGCAGGCGACTTCGAAATAGGCGTTGGTCGCCGTCTGACCGATGGCGCGCGCGTTGGTGATCTCGCAGTTCACGCCCGCCTTGGCCACGAAGGGCGCAAGGCCGGTCATCGCATTGGCATTGGCCGGAAGAACGCACATCAGGCTGTTGGGCTTGCCGCCTTGGGGCACGGAGGTGCTCAGGCAGTCAAAGGTGGATAGCTTGTCGGCTATGGGTGCCGGTGCCTTCTTATCGGTGCTGGCGATCTTTTGAACCACGCGCCCCATCGAGCCCTGGCACGCCACTTCGTAGAAGCTGGTGCGGGTCTTGGCCTTGGGGTCGTCGACCTCGCCAATTAACAGCGCGTCGGCCACGGTGCAGCCCGAACCGGTCGCGGCGACAATCGCCGGAGCTTCCGCCTGGCCACGCTTGTGGTTTTTTTCATCGATCTTGGGGGCCTTCTGGGCGAAGGCCGCCGCCGGGCTCAAGAGGACGAGCGCCGCTATGGCGGCCAGTCCCATCTTGCTCAGTTTCATCTGTCGTCTCCTGGGTCTGTTCCCTCGGGCGGGAATAAGCGCGAACCCGGGGGTCTGGTCAAGCAAGGTGAGCGTAAATGACGTCGAGTTTAGGTCAGACGGTCAGCCTTGCGCAGTTGCGGGAACAGTAAGGCCCAAACTCCCGTTATACCGATTGAGGCTAGGCCTCCGAAGACAGCCGCGCCGACGGGCCCAATGAACCGGGCCACGATCCCGGTTTCGAACTCGCCAAACTCGTTGGACGCGCCAACAAAGACGCTGGAAACAGCCGAAACCCGCCCGCGCATCGCATCGGGCGTTGCCAGTTGGATCAGTGTCTGACGCACGTAGACCGAGATCATGTCTGCTGCGCCCAGCACCGCAAGTGCCGCCACCGACAACACCATGATCTTGGATAGGCCAAACACCGTAACCGCGACCCCGAACGTTGCTACGCCGCAGAACATCGCCAGTCCGGCATGACGCTTGATTGGATTGGCGGCCAGATAGAGGCCCATCAGGGTCGCGCCAAACGCCGGCCCGGCTCGTAGCACACCAAAGCCCTGGGCACCGACATGCAGCACGTCGCGCGCAAACACGGGCAGGAGGGCGGTAGCACCGCCCAGCAGTACGGCCGCGAGATCCAAAGAGATCGAGCCCAGCACGATCTTATTGCTCCAGACGTAGGCGATGCCTTCCAGGATCAGAGCGCCGCGCGTTACACCGGGCATATGGTCTGGCTTGGTATTGGAAACCAGCATGCGGTTGAGCATCAATCCGCCCAAAAATAGCGCCCCGGAAACTACGAAGGCCAGGGCCGGGGAAAATCCACACAGCAGGCCGCCCAGCGCCGGTCCAAATATGGCCCCGCCCTGCCAGGCGATTGAGTTCCAAGCGATGGCTCGGGGCAACAGCCGGCGTGGCACGATCATACTGGCCATGGCCGTATTGGCAGGGGCGAAGAACGAGCGCCCGGCGCCAAAGAAGACCGCGACGACGAAGATCGGCCACAGCTTGGTCGATCCCATCCAGGCCAGGATCGCCAAGGCGCAGGCGCAAACGGCATCGAGCGCCTGGGCACAGGCGACGATTTTGCGGCGATCATAGCGGTCGGCCGTAGCGCCAGCGACCAGGCAAAGGGCCAGTAAAGGCAGGAATTGCGCCAGCCCGATCATACCAACGATGAAGGCACTCTGAGCCACGCCATTGTGCAGCCGCGCGATGGCATAGACCTGCCAGCCGATCGATACGGCCTGAACCTGGGTGCCGATGACGGTCAGCACGCGGATCATCCAGAAACGCATATAGTCAGGATGGTCCAGCAGCTCGCGCGCGCTGGCGGTTTGGGCGTCGCTCATCCCGCCAATTCTGGACCGCGCCGCCGCTACCTGCAATCGGGGAAGGTTGACGTGCGAGCTTGGCGGCCCTATCGCGCCCCGA
>Ga0209296_1001207_pt1 | contig 20389 bp, 25 predicted proteins | sample S_130206_EF_Meta_FD_187319 | JGI IMG/M metagenome (GOLD analysis project Ga0209296, IMG submission 187319) | Freshwater microbial communities from Lake Simoncouche, Canada to study carbon cycling - S_130206_EF_MetaG (SPAdes) (version 2) | ecosystem: Environmental > Aquatic > Freshwater > Lake ...
GGCAGAGATCGTGCATGTGCCAGCGCCGATATTAAGAATGTTCAATACAGTGCCAATAGGGAATGCTACTGAAGCATTAGTAGGGATTTTATAGGCGATCGCTGTTGCCTTGTTCATGAGCTTTAATACCTGATATTGATCTGCTGAGACAGCAGTATAGTCAGCAGTCTGAGCTGCGCCAACCTCAAACGACACTAAGCCGTTATAATCGGCTGCCGTGAAGATGTCCCCTGTAACGCTTGGAAATCCTGTTGCCATTGTATTTTCTCCTAGTATCCCATAATGGATTGTCCGATTATACCGAAAGTACTTGATCCTACGATAAAAGCCTCGACGATTGGCTCGAGGGTAGTTACAGTGCATTTCATCTCATTAGGCGTAATCTGCCACGCTAGGCCCTGTACCTGTAGGGTCTTAGTTATGTAACTGCCGCCGGGCTGCTCGTCGGTAATAGTGACGTTATCGAAATACTCAAGCCCGATCATCGTATCCGTCGGTACGGCCGTATTGAGCAGATCGACCGTCATAGCATCGATACGGATAGTAGTCTCGGCCCTAGTAGCTACATAGATCCGAGCTATATCTAATACCTGTGCATCGGTTTCAGGGATCATGTCCGTAATGGTTGTACCGTGCGGAAAGTACTTAGCCGATGAAGTGGCATTACTTACTACTTGAGCACTACCGCTAATCCGAGTCATACTCGACTGATTGATAATTAATTTATCGTCAAAGGCGTATTTGAGATCACTTGCCGGTATCCCTGTAGTTTGATTAAAGGCTATTGCAGCATTGGCTAAAGTGCCTGAGACACTATTGCGATCCTTAAATACAGCTGTACCGGAGGCGTTTATAAAATAAGCCCCCTGCTCCGCAAATTCGGCCGCTTTGAGAGCTGCGAGGGACGTGCGAGCAGTACCCGGGTCTGCCTGTACGGTAGTAGATCCTGTATCTATTGTCCTCATAGAGGTTGGAAAAGAGACTTGATCGAGGATCTTGCCTATACGAGTGCCTGTAGTTTGCCCTGCCGTTGCATCGGTAATCGTTGCCACGTTAGCCATTTGAAAGAGTCGAAACGCATCCGAGCAGACAATATCTACATACCCTAATTCTTGGCCTGTTGGATAAGAATAGTTATATGAATCTACATAGCCTGAAAATAGAAACTTTTGAGAGGTGGAGGTAGTTGCAGCTACACGAATCTTTCTTAGGGGAGTGAGGTAGCCGTAATACGGGCTAGCCGTATTCTGAGGATTAAAGTCGCCGTTTTGATCGATTACTCTTACCGTACAGGTGCCAGTCTCGTAAGTATCGCGCATGACGTTACGGCCCCGATTAATTTTAATTGATCTAGTCTGGTCGCTGAGATCGACTACGGGCTCTGGCACTTCACTAGAGGCGAATTGATTAACGCCGATAACGCCGTACTTAGAATCGCCCACTGTAAACGGATAGCCGAATGTAGCGCCTTGGCTGAAATCGAATGAGACTGAGATCGTTGCAGGTAAGGCCATTAGGTAGCTACCGCTCCTCTAAAGTTGCCTCTATTAACCGTGTTAAAAGATCCAGATAGTGAGTCGTTAATAGAGGAATCACGGATGGCTCCACCTACCGTTTGACCGTCGAGCTCTACAGTTATATTGATCGGCGGCGGATTTACGCCTGCAATAACTCCAGCTCGTAACCCTCCCATTGGTCCGACTTGGCTATAAGAATCTTTTGCATATTCTGGGACGTTAAAATTAGGTATTGGCTGATCGTAGGGGATATTGAAAGGGTTACTAGGCGCAGTAGGCGTAGTCGGTGCCATGGCAATCGGGCCCATATCTGGGGCTTTCCAATTACGATACGGGTTAGGAGCCTCAGGCGTAGCTAGTAATAAAGCGTTTAGATCGTTTTGCCGCTTTACTGCCTCCGTTAATTGACCGGCTAACTTAGTAGCGGCTGTATCGTTTTTATCTAAAAGTGCTAGCTGCAAGTTAAGGGATAGGCGATCAGTCTCGCTAATCTGTCCCTTAAGCGCAGCGGCTATACCAATACGCTCTAAGTCTAAAATTCCAGCAGATTTTTCTAACGCGGCCTTTTTCTTGGCCTCGGCTAAGCCTTTGGCCGTAAGAGCTGCTAGATCCTTTTGCCGTTTGAGAGCATCCGCCTCCGCCTTTTTTCGCTTAGCCTCCTCAGCCGCCGTAGGATAAATACCGACCGCCATAGATCCGTAGTATCCCTGTGTAGGTATAGTACGAGCCGCGGTATATTCTGCGCCAGATTTACTTAATTCGTCTAATCCCTTTTTGATTACACTTATAGCAGTAGCAAAAGGTGAAGAATATCCGGCAACTTTGCCGCCCTTACCGCCCATACCAGGAATCTTATTTAATTTATCTATAAGTACGCCCGTACCTATAATTGCATCGCCTACATAGGTACCAAAATCTTGCATAGAGTCCGCTAAAGGTTGGACGGTATTACCTTCACCGGCTAATAATTGTAAAGCGGTTACTAAGCCCTTACCTATACTCTCTTTAGCCTCACCGGCGGCGGTACCAAGTAACTCTATTTGACCTGCATAAGTAGTTAGATATGCGGCACTAGCACCGCTAAATTGTGCAGTGAGTTTACTCTGCACGTCGGAGAAACTCATCGTCTTGAGTTCAGCGTTAGTAAGTCCTAGAGAATATTTTTTAAGACCCTTAGTATTACCTACATACGCGGAGGCTAAATCGCCTACTACGCTCTCGTACTCGACACCGGATCCCCGACTTATGTCTAACGCTTGTGTAAGTAATTCTTGAGACTTAGTAACTGAGCCCGTGGTCTGTAATAGTTTTTGCATAGACGGCCGAAGCATGTCATCGGCTACCCCTGAGGCTTGAGATAACTCCGATATAAAACGCTCGATCTTAGGAGTCTCAAATGCTAAACCTAAATTTTTTACGGATACGGCTAACTGAGAGGCGGCTTTTTGATCTGCTATAAAAGCCTTAGCTGCTTCCTTACCGAATCTAATAATGGCATCAACACTAAACGCGGCGGCAAGTGCTCCAGCCGCTTTTTTTGCGCCTTTCTCAAAAGACGATATTTCTTTACTGCCCTTTTTTAGCGCCTTGCCATCGAAGGTAGTTACAGCGCTTACGACTAAACTAGGTAACGTAGCCATCATGCAGCCTTTGTGTAGTTGCCTTTATTAAAGGCCGCTATCGTGTTTTCGATCGCTTTAATGACTGCCGCCTGAGCCTTGCCCTCATCCTCAGCCCACGCTCTAAAGATCATGCGGCCACGCTCCTCGCGCTTGCTACCGTAAAGAGGTCCCATTCGACTCACAAAATGATTGCCGGCCTCAGGGTTATTTGAGCGATAGCCGTTGCGCGAGCTATTGCCAGCTCGCCCAGCTGTCTCATAAATAGCACCGGCAGCGGATTTATTACCTACGTAATACAGAGCTCGCCATCCGTTTTTATTCTTTTCACCGGCAGGTTGAGCATAAAAAATACCTTTTTTTACGGTTGCATAGTCATAAAGTGGAAAGAGTCGGACCCGGCCTTCAGTATTAAAATTTCTAAAGGCTGAGTTTTTTGCCGTAATAGTCTTACCCTCGCTATTTTCATTCCACGCATAAAGATTATCCGGCTGAGGCGATGGAGCATATCCTCGAGCCTTATCTCTAATTGGCAGCATGATCGCTTTTATTTGTTTATTCATTTCTTTAAGCAGCTCGGGATCAACTTTACGGATGGCTTTGATAGTCTGCTTAACGCCTTTTACTTCTATAGGCATCCGCTTGCTCCTTTGCTCGATCCTTTAACGCTTTTAATAACATTTGTAACATTGACGCATCTAAATCTATTAAAGCTTGAGGAGGGATAGCCGTCTCAATACTTAATCGAGCTATGAGATAGTGCAGGCTCTCCCTGTCTAAGCTAAAGGGTCTGACTCGGCAACCTCCACACTTTTTAGGGTGTCGAGGTAATCTGGGCCAAAAGGTTTAACTACTACGCCGCTTAATCGTAGCCCCTCCCACGATAACCAATAGACCGAGGTTTGCATTTCATCATCTCTAAAAGATTTGTGAAAGCCCTTTTTTGCATATAACTCGAACGCGTACTCTAGTCGAGGTGTTATCTCAATATCGTGTACTGCTCCATCTACCATCGTTACGATTAGTTTTGCCATTTTTTGCCCCTTTGTTTAATTGGATTATGAAGTAGTGATAGCGATAGTGCCGGATACATTCCACGTTACAGATTGAGTCGATAGGTCTCCGACTGCGCCGTTAATTGGTGTGACTCCGTTTACGAGGCATGTCATCGTATATAATGGATTAGCGGCAGATGTGACCGCTGAAGTTTGTTTTGCAGTGACAGTAACATTCTTACCAAATACTGAAGATGAGTTTAATGTCTGTAGTGTTTTAGAGGCGGCATCATCATTATAAAACTCGATAGTAATAGATGAGGCTTCCAACCCAGCAACATAAGTGTGACCACTCTGGCCCATACTTGTGGTTTCTAACTCGTCTACGGTTCTATTTATTGTCACGCTACTGACTAAACTTGAGAGGTCCACCGCGTTTACAGTGAGTACCACTCCGTTACTTAGATATACTGACACGGTTTATTCCTCATCTTTCTTAGTTATTGACTTTGCAGCCATTGATTTGGTTTCGCCTATCATTTCCATAAATAGGTTTTTTTCTTTTTCCCACTGCTCTATATCTGTCATTATTTAACTCCAGCTCGTTAGTACGGATATGTCAAAACTGGCAGTAAGCAAGTCGCCGCTCTGTACGCTAAGCACTGAGGGAGCCGACATACTGCCAACATTCATTACGATCGTAGAGGCGACAAGTTTATTAAAGACTGCCACCGCTAAAGTTTCAATACCGTTTAAGTTCCCTTGGTTATCTAGCATCGGTACTGTCATAATAATTTTAAGGTTAGCTAAAGGTGAGATCGTGTTATACGTATTATTATTAGGAGTTATGTAAGGATCGCTAGGAGCCACGATTACGCTATTAGCTGTAATAGTTGGAGGCGGAAACGCGTAGGTATTCCACACACTCGCATTAGCAAGGGCTGTAGCTAGATTAGCTCGTAGGGTAGTAATGGCCGCTGGCATCTTTAGCCCACCATCGAGTTAGGATTTTGATAGCCGGATAATAAAGCTCTTACCTTGCCGATCATCGAATTGCCCATTCGATAAGGTGACGGGCTAAAGCCATCGATCGTTACGCCGCCGGTTTGTGAGACTTGTCGAGCTTGGAAAATATCAACGGCGAGGATCATCGCGGCCTCGCGAACCGCAGGTGTAGTCGCGTACGTGTTGGTCTTTGTATCTGCTCCAACGGCTGAGCCGTAGGGGAGTACTCGATTAAAATTAGAGTTAGCGGCAATCTTAGCGAATTGAATAAAGCTGTAACCCTGAGGCCAATTAAAGGCGTAGGTATTAAACGCTATTGATGGAAAGCTAGTGGCCGTACCGGCAGTCCACGGGATCGTGCCGGTTACTGTGTAAGTGCCGTTAAAGGTTGAGCCGCATCCACTCAAGGTTATCGAGTCCCCGGTGCTAAAGATTGCGGGATTAGCGATCATAACCGTAGCTACGTTACTTTGTAGAGCAGTACCGACTACAGGTGCAGAATCAAACCAAAGAAATTGGTTAAGTAAATCTTGAGCAGTCTGGCAGCATGTCTCGACTATATCGCTCGAATACAAGTTTTCAATACCAAGGTTAGCTCTTAGCTCGGCCTCGGTGACGTAAGTCGCTGGCATCTCTACTCCAATCTTAAAAAAAGGCCGGTAGGGCTCATAGGGCTAGGAGCCCTACCGACTATTAGGGTTATTGCTTAGGTGAAGTTATAGCGGATAATTCCCTTAGGCATCTTGGCGATTGTTGCCATGTAGCCGTAGATCGCTACCTGTACTTGCAAGTTGCTTACGACGTTTACGCTCATGTAAGCCTGTGGGCTCTGATAAACGGTAAACGCTTCGGGTGCGAGGATGATTGCAGAATCGTCTACAGTCGTAGTAGCTGCGAAGTTCTTATCTACGTAAAGATCAAGACCGAGAACGTTGCCGCGAATTGAGTTAGCTGTTACGCCGCCTGCGTTATTCATTGGATTAGAGGCGCTGTAAATTGGTCGCCCGGTGGAATCTACAGCACCGAGTAGTAATTGCCACTGTGAACCGTTAGCAATGTAGTTGCTAGCAAAATAGCCAGTAGCTTCATAGACAAGTCTAGACGCTTCAGATGTGTAACCAATAATGCCGGCAGATGTAGCAGCCTGAGCAGTAGTAGCAACGGTACCGGCTGTAATTAGCGCGGCATTGACTGTCGTATCGATTGTCTTGAGGTAAGCGTTCTGTAGCTGAGTAGTGAGCTCGGCGTAGAAATTAGGGTCTGATCGCTCTAACAATTCGACGCTGAGTGTATTCATACCTGAGTACTTAGAGACTGTACCCGTTAGGTACTCTGTAACCATACCTGTATTTTGTACAGCTCCAGCCTCGGCCTCGACCGTGACGGCAGGTGCGACGCCTGACTGACCGCCGGCGCTTGTGACAAGTGACGGTACGTTAATTGTCATGCCGCTAGTTGGCAGTGTGCCACGTGAGCAAGCATCGATAGATGGTGTACCAAAACGTGTATTGGTTGGAAACTCTGATAGGTACTGAGTTGGATTAAATGCAGGGTTAGTACTAAATGAATCATCGGCAGCTGTTACATAAAGCTTAGAATCTTCACTACCGAGTGCAGCTTTGATCTTGTGCTCTGTATATGAGCCCATTGAGATAATAGGAGTACGGACTCGTTGGGAGTCAAGTACGGATGGGCGAATGATCTTACGAGCGGCCTCGACTTTTTCAGCCTCGACCGGTGCATCTACCGGAGCTTGCTCCGATGTATTTTCTGGGGCTGTAGTCACAGCTTCCTCGCTTTCAGTTTCTGTTTCAACTTCTACGATGGTCGTAGAAATAGTCGTAGTTTTTTCTTTTGTGCTAGTTGCAGCTTCTAACTCTGCGCGTGCCGCCATAATTTCATCGACTGAGGCACTCGCGAAGGCCGCACTCTCGACGAGGCTTACCTCTTTGAGGACGGCCGCAGTGACGAGCAAGTAATCTCCCATCGGCTTAGAGGCGGTTACATCAACCCCTACGGATAAGCCAGAAACTAGATTTTCTTGCGCAAGGAGTAAGGCATCCTGTCCCCGGCTGCTCATACTCAATCGAAAGGATCCATAAACTCCAGCGGTTGAATCGCTAAATGAAATTGCGCGTCCTACCGGTTTATCCTGTTGATGCTGCGCTAATAATTTAACAGATGTTGCATCTGGTATAGCTATAGAGCCACGCTCAAACATAACGGGCCCGGCGCTTGTGTGTCCGACCTCGCCGTAAGGTGCGACTAGCCCTGAGACAATACGTCTCTCGGTATCGGCGGCTTGTATTTCTTGGCTAAACGTTAGTAACACTTGTATCTCCTAGCGGTGTGAGTTGCTCCATTTGTCTAGCTTGGTTTACGTCGATTAAATCTAGGCTTAGCATTTTCTCAATAATCTCTAAACGTTCTTTTGCATCTACTCGTAAGAAAGTGTCGTCTACTGCAAAACGCACCTGATTAGCAGAATTTGTTATGTCATTCATAGATAAACGATCTTCAATCGCGCAGATATACGGCTGTAGTGAATAAGCCATAAACTCTTTTCTACCGTCTAATATATTTTGGTAGGTCGTAGAGTTATTCATATCTGCGCTAATCATGTACGCCGGTACGTTCATGGCTCGTGCTATTTCTGTAGCTAAGTATTGCGATGCTTCGTTATACATCATTTCTTTAGGAGAAAATCCGATATTTTCTACTGATAAAGTGCTAGTCAAATATGCAGTACTACGCGATGCGCGAGATGCTTTCCATGATGCAAGTAATCCCTGTATCTGAGCCTCCGGTAAATCTGCACCGTTATTTTTAATTACAGAGGTAGCCATCGGAGTAGCTGCACTTACGGCGGCGGCTTTTTGTATATCGTAAGCAGCTTTAATAGTCGTGCCGGCAGTATCCAATACACCTGGTATTAATCCTTGAAAAGTTACAAGCGAACCGATCCCACTCATTGGTACTTTAATACCGTCTACAAAATAATCTTCAATCTCTGTACCGAATTTATTTGTCGTATATGTAACGCGATTGTTAGCAATCCACTCAAAGCCGCTAGGTCGCCCATCATCGGCATAGAGTGAACTCGTTCTCCAATACGCACAATTATAAAAGATGAGGCTGTCCACTGTGGCCGAGATAGTTACACTTCGAGGCTGTCTTTGATCTGGCTGCTCTAACCAAATAGGTGAGCCGAGTTTTTCACCGGTAGATTTTTTGTAAAGTCCCAGATCAATTCCTGAAATAACTCCGGCGATTAAATTACGGCAACGGGCAACACTGGCAACTTGTAGAGCAAAATTTCTATCGATACCGCTTGAGTTATATCCATAAGTAGAACCCGTATTAAAAGATCCATAACCGTAGCCGGTAGACATAACGGCAGGTGCGTACTGCGCCTCTACAGACGGCTTAGCAGCCGGCCTCAGTCCCAGAGTTTGCAATAATCCCATAGTGGGATATTTTCACTATGTCAATCACATTTGAGATAAGCCACAACGTATTTAACTATAGACTTTAGCCTCGGCCATGGGCTGAGTAAGTACATGTACGACCATCGATAAGCCGATAGCAATATCAACGGGCCCGGCAGATTTACGGCGGACTATTCTCCAGCTAGCGTCGCTTTCTTTAGCTGCACAATTAGCCATAGAGGTAACTAGCTCGTCTTGGCCAGAATGGACTAGCCGCTTATTAGATAGGGCCTCGTAAAGATCGCCGCTAGCTTGGTAGCCCTTTGTGCCGGATACGTCGAGGATCTGTATACCGTTTACCTCGAGGCGTTTAGCGATTGATGCGGTCGTATATTTATCGCAGGCAACGGCCCTCGGGTAGTAAATCTTGCACCATTTAGCAATCGCATTAGCTACAAAGAGCTCGTCTATAGATACGTCGGAGTGAAATATCTCGAGCACTGCTACACCGATACGACCATCGGCGAGGACTTGCCCCATTACGAGACTGCCGTCCCTTCTCGACGGTGCCACGTCAAAAGCAAAAATAGTAAGAGGCCCGGGTACAAGTTTTAGATCCTTGTCGCCCGACTCCTCTACCGACATATGCGGCCACGGGCTCGCCGTACTAGATATCCACTGGCATAAGAGCTCGGTTTTTGTAGTTTCAATCGGCTGTGTAGCTACCGCCTCCTCGAGTGCCTGCTCTGTGACTGTATATCCGAGTGCCGGATTAGCCATCGCCCACGCGGCGCGATCTGTAATCTTGGCAAAAGATGGAGCTGAGTATTCGTAAAATCCAAAAGTCGGAGGCGGACTAGATAGAGCTCTCTCGCGTAAGTCATTGAGTACGACGCTAAAAGCATCCCCAGCATTTGAGGTTAAGAGAGTCTGAGCATTAGCTTTAGCGCGAGTAGTTGGAGTAGCTGCCCGGTAGCCCTCCTCACTGATCTCTCGGATCTCATCAATGTAAAGAAATGATGCGGTACGTCCACGCGATCCATCTCGAGTCGCTGCAACTACATCTAGCCGGTGCCCGTTTTTTAGCTCGATCGACTCGGTGCCATTGGCGTATCGGATCTGCTTTACCTGTCTACTCAGATCAGCTGAGCCCTCGATCGCGTAGCAGACTTGCCTAAAGGTATCTAAAGCCATTGATCTATTAGAGCTCATCATAAGTACGTTAGGGGAGTCAAATAAAAACATGTGGCCTAGCATCATCATCCGAGCTAGGTGCGTTTTACCCTGTTGCCGGGCACAGAGTACGAGGCTTGTCTTACGTATAAATAAATTATCGTCACCTATAGAGGTCATGTCTCTAATTACAAAATCTTGCCACGGTAAAAGGGGCAAGCCGATGGAGTCTGCGAGCTGGGCGATCTCATCTCCGCGATTAGGGCCCTTGATGTAGGGACTATGTAGGCGAGGCTCAGTAGCCCCCATACGGGGCGGAGTCATCTGGGACATATAGGGATCAATCCTGCTCAATCTGGCCCACACACGGACCTGCTGGGACCCTTGAGGAGGTTATCGGGGAGGTTTGGATCGGTAAGGCAGGGGGGGTAGCCAAGCGTGCTAAAAAAAGGCCCTGTGAGCGTGAACCCTTAGCGCTATTGCAGCGCTTGCAGCAAGCCAATAAGTTCTCTGGATTAATCGGATCTCCCCCGGCTTTGATACTGACCACATGATCCACGGTCGTAGCATCTTGACCACAGTAATAACACACATAACCATCTCGAGCTAAGACGATGAGCCTTACTCTTTTATAGTCTCTACTTACTCGAGGGTCTTGCCTACCTCTGACCATCTTAGTAGTGACCATTCATCTTATGATATGACCACGCATTACATACAGTCTTATAGCGTGAGGCTATGTACTTAAGGCCAAGGTCTATCTGTACGTAAGGGTCATGACTCTTAAGCTTAAGCAGCTGAGGTATACCGTAGGCAGTGGACTTAGGGTTATCGGCTCGAGGATTCCATTTACTCTCTTTATCCCATAACATCTCTAAACATCGATATTGCTTAGCATCTATTATCTGTATATGAGCATATAACTTATAGCTATTAATATGATTGTTATTAACGCCCAGTGCTGGGCTTATGTTTAACCCCGTTAAACAGAGTACGCCCCATGAGATAGTTCTCCGCGAGCTACACCGCCACAGCGGCTCTCGTCGAGAGAGTGATCGTAGCGGACGTGTCAAGTACCTATTCATGCTAGACACGCCCAAAGTTATCAACAGATGTTATACACAGATATCCACACCCTGTACATTCGAGTACATGCACGTAAGCCGGTAATAATTCTGAAACTACGCGTATTTGATGATTGATCTCAGTCTTGCATATTTTGCAATAATGGCTAATGCACTGCATAAATACTCCGAGCAAGATCACCGATAGGCGCTAGATCATCTTGATTAATCCAGTAGCTACCATCCTTACGCCTGCGCTGGGCTACCTTGGCACTCTTAATCGGTATCCATCCAGCTATGTAGTAGGTAGGGGATTTACCCGTGACAAGGATTGCAATATCGGAGGATCTATCTCGATCAGTCAGGATCAGGTGAGCATCTTTATAGCTAGACCACTTAATCTCGATATTGCCACCTATATCGGCATGTAGCTTAAATGTGTTTACACCCGGCTCATAGTTTTTTATCCCGAAGTAATAGGCGACCACCATTTCAGCACCTATTGACTCAGCATCTCGAGCAATACCCTCATGTAGGTTTACCTTTTGGAATGATCGATCGATCTTATTAGGAGACTCAAAGGCCCTGCGAAAGGCTATTGAGGCAGCCACAAACTCATCATCGCGCTGTAAGCGCTGCATAATCATTTACGATTACACTCCAAACAAATCCAGAGCTGACTAGGGCCCTCGCCGGTATAGCCGCCATGTAAACGGTTGGAAAAGTGTTCGCCCTTGTCACACCATTCAATCGACGGAGGAGTGACGGTATCCCGTAACTCGGTGCCGTCCATGTCGATACGTAGGCGTTCACCTGTCGATAGATTGATCATTTCGAGATCGCCTGTCATTTTTCCCACCGAGGAGGACACTGCACATCGCGGTTACTCTCAGTGCAGACAAATCCTTTATATGGTTTCCCAGTCTTGCCGTTCACGCCCTCTTTATAGGCCATAGCCCCATGCCGGCAACTTGGCACATCGAGGACAGCTGTAGGGGTCACTAGCTGCTGGCCCACGTTTTCAATCGCTGAGCCAAAACTCCAAGGATCTCGCTCCTCGGTGACAGTCATAGTCACACTGCCTACAGGCGGTACGACAGATAAACCGACCCGGCGCATCTCCTCAAAGCTAGGCCGATTGGCATTTTCGCTAAATTTAGATATGCCGCCAGTGTGTAGGGAACGCCCTATAGATGATGTAACACAATTCTCCATAGGAAAGCGATTAGATGAGCTACGGATCTCCTCAGCGAAATCACTGGCATAAGGGATCATGTCCTGTACATCTCGGTATAAATCTGTCTGGACAATGTAACGAGTACCGTCTTGATAGACGAGCTTTGTATCTATGCGACCGGTGGGGTAGTGGAGCCAAAACTTCTCTATACGTTCAGCTACAGATTCATAGCCCTCGAGTGGATTAGCCATGGTTGGTCTCACGCTCTGATCCGATTCTCATACCAACAGATCGACCGCGCCAGTATCCGTCTTTCTTACCGGCTGAGTGGCCGAGTGTGTAAAAGATTGTGGCCGATGCGAATGTATATATAACTATCCATACAAATAGCGTTTCATAATTCATAACTTTTGCCCCTTAGTGTTATGGTCGTAACACGGGAACAGATCAAGTTATGTAAAGCTAGTAGGAGCGGATCACGCTCAAATTAACTTGACATAATGTAACGAATCGGATGGAAAATAATTATGTGTTTTTCACCACAATTTGTCTTGACTTGCTCCTCAGTTCGACGGTTGAATGAGTGGTAACACTCACTTGCTAAGACTCTAGGGGATACCCCAGACACTAGGCAAGTACCGACACGCGGACGCTACAGAAATGGGGCTAAAATGTCTGCACCTAAAATGCACCCTAACGGGTTTGTGAGTGTCACTAGTACGGCCAATATGCAGGGCAGAATACAGCTATTTGGTTATGGCTTTCATGAACAAGCGGTAAACCCGGGGGACCTAGTAATCGTTACTACAGATTATCTAGTCGAAAATGCCAATAGACAAAAAATAGAATTTTGTCTAAAGGTACGCGGTAGGGACATGCACCTATTTGAGGCTGCATCACATACGGCGCGGTTGCTCTGGGATGATAATAAACATTGGCTTACGGCGGCTAACGGTACGCTCGGCCTCGACATGCGCGGTAAGAGTGAAATACGCCTATCGGAGTCACTAGCTAACATAGCGGCGTTTTACCCCCCCTCCGACTAAGTGATTATGCGCTAGCGGCCTGAGTTTTCGACCACGATCACATAAAGGCGATCGAGTCGCTCCTCAATTCTTGTTACTTGGTCTTTCATGGAATTACCGCCATTAGGTAAGAGCTCACGCATAATAGATTTAACCAAGTACCTAACCAAAAAAAAGAATGAGGAGATGAGCGTAGCGATAGCTACGCCCATCCCGGCCCATTCAGTCGGAGTCACTTCCCCTTGACTCCGAAAGCTGCATCGTTAGGGTTTAGCCAGCGCAGCGCTACAGGTACAAGGGCTGCAACTCCGCCCATGGCTAGTTTTTTTGGATCAGTAATGCCGGCAGCGTACATACCTAGCGCAGCTGCTAAAAATGATCTGGCCCATGAGGCCGCGGTCTCTTTTAATTCTTTCATCGTTTTAGTCCTAACTTAGAGATTAGCGCCTCGACTTTTGCCGGTGCGATTTCAACCTCGAAGTGCATCTCGTCGATCCTGCCCTTGTAATCGCCGCCCCACTTGAGGCCGTATTTTTTAGCAAGTGCCCTAATCATCGGTACTTTCTCAGGCGGGAATGTGCCCACCTTGCCTAGAGGATGTTTAGTCGCGTTAAGGTCGATCGCCGTGCCGGATGAGTGACACGAAAGGCGATCAGTAGATCCGCGTACATTTCTAAACGCGTACGCCCAGTCATCGTAAACGCCTTGATCTATCGGCTCTATTAGCTCATGAAACTCAGAGGCGAAAGCTGCAAGTAATGGCCCTACACTCTCGGCACATTTAAGTTTACGATCCGTACCCTTTACCGGGTAAGAGGTAATTCTAATTTCATCTGGGTCTTTACTGGCCGGGTAGCCATTGTAGCTCCGCAACGTGTTCTGCATTTGAGCACTCCCATCGCATTAAATCGTTAAGTACTATTTCAGAATGTCCGCACTTTGGCTCAGGCGGAATAAATGCATCAAAAACTTCATCGTATTTATAACCGATTCCGGCATAGTTATATCTAATGTTGCCGTTATAACTTGTACGTTTACATACTTGTCCTCGGATTTCTCCGTACGCCTGCTCCCAATCAGTTATGCCGTCTATGATTTCCCACTCATCGCGGCCTGTAATAACCTCGGTAACGATATTATTCTCATCTAAAAATGCATAGTGAGCCATTAGACAGTCACCGTTCCCGTTCCAGATGTGAATGAGTAAATCTTAAAACCACCTGTTGTAGTCTTTGTGTAAACTAGTGTTCCTGCAATTGTAGTCAAATCTGGGAATGTATCGGCGTAGCGAATTATCACAATTCCCGATCCGCCATTACCTCCTGAACCTGCGAATGAACTTTGATATGCAGCTCCGCCTCCACCAGATCCAGTATTTACTACACCTGCTGCGCCTGAATTATTTGTACCTGCTGCACCAGCGTTTCCACCAATACTGCTTCCACCGAGTCCAGCAGTTCCTCCTTGATAAGTCGCCGCGCCTCCGCCGCCTGCATAAGTTACGGATGCGCCTGAATAACTATTAGCAGTTCCTGCGCCGCCATTGCCGCCTGCAGTGCTAGTTCCGTTTGCACCTACTGCACTTGCTCCGCCGCCGCCACCACCACCGTAATTAGGAGCTGCACTATTGCCTGAACCGCCATTGTTGCCTTGAGAAGGTGAAGCACTCGGAGTGTTACCTGTTCCGCCGCTGCTCCCGTTATATCCGCCGCCGCCTGAACCGCCGTTGCCACCATTTCGTGCACCACTTGATGAAGCGAAACCTCCACCTGCTGAAGTAATAGATGAAAATACTGAATCTGATCCTACTGTTCCATCTGCGTTACCGATTGGATTAACTCCGCCTGCACCGCCAGCGCCAATTGTTACTGTAAAACTTGCACCGATTGAGAAACTTGCAGCAGTTCTAAATCCACCTGCACCTCCGCCTGCTGAACCACCATTAGCACCGCCGCCGCCACCTGCGACGACTAGATAATCTACAGAAGATGGGGGAACCACTAGGTTAGGTCTGCTATAAAATGCTAAGCAATTATTGAGCATTAGCCAATAGCCCCGACGACGTACCAAGCGTCTGTGCCTGTTTTAATGCATGCAGCGCTTCTATATTGTGCAAGCGTAGGCGCGGCAGGGACTGTGCCTGCCGAGAGAATTGTAGTAGTTCCTGGAGTCACTGCCGATATAGTACAAGCGCCTACGCCTATATTAAGAATTGTAAGTACTGTGCCAATTGGAAAAGCAACAGAGGCATTAGTAGGTATTTTAATGGCATTAGCTGAGGCATTAGATTGCGTAATAAGTACCTGATATTGGTCATTAAGTACCGTCGTATAAGTAGTGCCTGTCTGTGCATTGAGAGTAAAAGCTACTAAAGAATTATAATCTGCCGCTGTAAAGATATCTCCCGTAACGGCCGGCATACCTACAACCATCTGAACCCCCTAATATCCCATAATCGATTGTCCGATTATCCCGTAAGTACTTGATCCAACGATAAAAGCCTCGACGATTGGCTCGAGGGTAGTTACGGTGCATTTCATTTCGTTAGGGGTGATCTGCCACGCTAGTCCCTGCACCTGTAGGGTCTTAGTTATGTAACTGCCGCCGGGCTGCTCGTCGGTAATAGTGACGTTATCGAAATACTCAAGCCCGATCATCGTATCGGTAGGCACTGACGTATTTAATAAATCGACGGTCATGGCATCGATCCGCATAGTGGTCTCGGCTCTAGTAGCTACATAGATCCGGGCTATGTCTAGTACCTGTGCATCGGTCTCCGGGATCATCTCGGTAATTGTCGTACCGTGAGGGAAGTACTTAGCCGATGAGGTGGCATTACTTACTACTTGAGCACTGCCGCTAATCCGAGTCATAGAGGATTGATTGATAATTAATTTATCGTCAAAGGCGTATTTGAGATCACTTGCCGGTATCCCTGTAGTTTGGTTAAAGGCGATTGCGGCATTGGCTAAAGTGCCGGATACATCCGTGCGATCTCTAAACTCAGCCGTACCATCGGCCTTTATGTAAAAGGCCCCCTGCTCGGCAAACTCGGCCGCCTTGAGAGCTGCAAGCGATGTACGAGCTGTCCCCGGATCAGCCTGCACCGTCGTACTACCGGCATCGACTGTACGCATCGATGTAGGGAATGAGACTTGATCGAGGATCTTGCCGATACGTGTACCCGTAGTCTGACCAGCTGTAGCATCGGTAACGGTTGCCACGTTAGCCATCTGAAATAATCTAAAAGCATCCGAGCAGACAATATCTACATACCCTAATTCTTGGCCCGTTGGATAAGAATAGTTATATGAATCGACATAGCCTGAAAATAAAAACTTTTGGGATGTAGAGGTGGTTGCAGCTACGCGGATCTTTCTTAGGGGAGTGAGGTAGCCGTAATACGGGCTAGCCGTATTCTGAGGATTGAAGTCTCCATTTTGATCGATCACTCTTACCGTACAGGTGCCAGTCTCGTAGGTATCACGCATGACGTTACGGCCACGGCTAATTTTGATTGATCTAGTTTGGTCGCTCAGATCGACTACAGGCTCTGGCACTTCACTCGAGGCGAATTGATTTACGCCGATAACGCCGTACTTAGAATCGCCCACTGTAAACGGATAGCCGAATGTAGCGCCTTGGCTGAAATCGAATGACACTGAGATCGTTGCAGGTAAGGCCATTAGGTAGCTACCGCTCCTCTAAAGTTGCCTCTATTAACCGTGTTAAAAGATCCAGATAGTGAGTCATTAATAGAGGAGTCACGGATGGCTCCACCTACCGTTTGACCGTCGAGCTCTACGGTTATATTGATCGGCGGTGTATAGCTAGGTTGCCCAGTAACTCCAGCGATTACGCCTGCTCTTAATCCGCCGCCGGGCCCAAAATCTCTCACGCTATCGCTAGGCATATCCGGTACTAGGTTGGGCGGGTAAGGCCCGTACGGGTTTTTAACCGATGGTGGATATTGTGGCAGGGTCACACCCGGAGGTATTGGCGTACCAAAATTAGGCGGGTACCAATTACGGTACGGGTTAGGAGCCTCAGGCGTAGCTAGTAATAAAGCGTTTAGATCGTTTTGCCGCTTTACTGCCTCCGTTAATTGACCGGCTAACTTAGTAGCGGCTGTATCGTTTTTATCTAAAAGTGCTAGCTGCAAGTTAAGGGATAGGCGATCAGTCTCGCTAATCTGTCCCTTAAGCGCAGCGGCTATACCAATACGCTCTAAGTCTAAAATTCCAGCAGATTTTTCTAACGCGGCCTTTTTCTTGGCCTCGGCTAAGCCTTTGGCCGTAAGAGCTGCTAGATCCTTTTGCCGTTTGAGAGCATCCGCCTCCGCCTTTTTTCGCTTAGCCTCCTCAGCCGCCGTAGGATAAATACCGACCGCCATAGATCCGTAGTATCCCTGTGTAGGTATAGTACGAGCCGCGGTATATTCTGCGCCAGATTTACTTAATTCGTCTAATCCCTTTTTGATTACACTTATAGCAGTAGCAAAAGGTGAAGAATATCCGGCAACTTTGCCGCCCTTACCGCCCATACCAGGAATCTTATTTAATTTATCTATAAGTACGCCCGTACCTATAATTGCATCGCCTACATAGGTACCAAAATCTTGCATAGAGTCCGCTAAAGGTTGGACGGTATTACCTTCACCGGCTAATAATTGTAAAGCGGTTACTAAGCCCTTACCTATACTCTCTTTAGCCTCACCGGCGGCGGTACCAAGTAACTCTATTTGACCTGCATAAGTAGTTAGATATGCGGCACTAGCACCGCTAAATTGTGCAGTGAGTTTACTCTGCACGTCGGAGAAACTCATCGTCTTGAGTTCAGCGTTAGTAAGTCCTAGAGAATATTTTTTAAGACCCTTAGTATTACCTACATACGCGGAGGCTAAATCGCCTACTACGCTCTCGTACTCGACACCGGATCCCCGACTTATGTCTAACGCTTGTGTAAGTAATTCTTGAGACTTAGTAACTGAGCCCGTGGTCTGTAATAGTTTTTGCATAGACGGCCGAAGCATGTCATCGGCTACCCCTGAGGCTTGAGATAACTCCGATATAAAACGCTCGATCTTAGGAGTCTCAAATGCTAAACCTAAATTTTTTACGGATACGGCTAACTGAGAGGCGGCTTTTTGATCTGCTATAAAAGCCTTAGCTGCTTCCTTACCGAATCTAATAATGGCATCAACACTAAACGCGGCGGCAAGTGCTCCAGCCGCTTTTTTTGCGCCTTTCTCAAAAGACGATATTTCTTTACTGCCCTTTTTTAGCGCCTTGCCATCGAAGGTAGTTACAGCGCTTACGACTAAACTAGGTAACGTAGCCATCATGCAGCCTTTGTGTAGTTGCCTTTATTAAAGGCCGCTATCGTGTTTTCGATCGCTTTAATGACTGCCGCCTGAGCCTTGCCCTCATCCTCAGCCCACGCTCTAAAGATCATGCGGCCTCGCTCCTCGCGCTTGCTACCGTAGAGCTGTCCCATTCGACTCACAAAATGATTGCCGGCCTCAGGGTTATTTGATCGGTAGCCTTTACGCGAGCTATTTTCAGCTCGTCCAGCCGTCTCATAGATAGCACCGGCAGCCGATTTGTTACCTACGTAATACAGAGCTCGCCACCCGTTGCGGTTACGTTCACCGGCAGGCTGAGCATAAAAAATACCTTTTTTTACGGTTGCATAGTCATAGAGTGGAAAGAGTCGGACTCGACCCTCAGTATTAAAATTTCTAAAGGCCGAGTTTTTTGCCGTAATAGTCTTGCCCTCAGTATTTTCATTCCACGCATAAAGATTATCCGGCTGAGGAGATGGAGCATATCCTCGAGCCTTATCTCTAATTGGCAGCATGATCGCTTTTATTTGTTTATTCATTTCTTTGAGCAGCTCGGGATCTACTTTACGGATGGCTTTAATAGTCTGCTTAACGCCTTTTACTTCTATAGGCATCCGCTTGCTCCTTTGCTCGATCCTTTAATGCTTTTAATAACATTTGTAACATTGACGCATCTAAATCTATTAACGCTTGAGGAGGGATAGCCGTCTCAATACTTAATCGAGCTATGAGATAGTGCAGGCTCTCCCTGTCTAAGCTAAAGGGTCTGACTCGGCAACCTCCACACTTTTTAAGGTGTCGAGGTAATCTGGGCCAAAAGGTTTAACTACTACGCCGCTTAGGCGTAGCCCCTCATGCGATAGGGCATATACATCGCTTTGCTTTTCGTCATCCCGAAACGCTTTATGAAAGCCCTTTTTAGCATAAAGTTCGAACCAATACTCAAGCCTTGGCGTGATCTCGATATTATGTACTGATCCGTCGATCATCGTAACGATTAGCTTTGCCATGATGTGCCCCTTTGTTTAATTGGATTATGAAGTAGTAATTGCTACGGTGCCTGAGACTGTCCACGTTACAGACTGAGTACCTAGATCGCCCACCGCACCGTTAATATCGGTGAGGTTATTGACAAGGCAGGTCATTGTGTAAAGTGGATTAGTTGCAGATGTAGCCGCTGAGGTCTGCTTGAGTGTTACGCTTACGTTAGTACCGTAAGCAGTCTGCAAGGTTTGTAGTACGTTTGCGGAGGCCGTGTCATTGAGAAAGTCAATCGTTAGAGATGATGCTTCCAACCCTTTAACGAATGTGTGACCACTCTGGCCCATCGCTGTAGTCTCAAGCTCATCGAAGGTACGGTTAAGTGTTACAGATGTAACGTGGTTAGATAGATCAACGGAGTTTACCGTGACTACTACTCCATTATTAAGAAATACAGCCATGGTTATTATTCCTCGTCTTTCTTAGTAGTTATTGGTTTAGGTATTGATTTTGTAACTTGACCGATTAAAGCCAAGAAATCGTTATTTTCTTTATTCCATTGATCCATGTCGGTCATAGTTAACTCCAGCTCGTTAGTACGGATATGTCAAAACTGGCAGTAAGTAAGTCGCCGCTCTGTACGCTAAGCACTGAGGGAGCCGACATACTGCCAACATTCATTACGATCGTTGAGGCGGCTAGCTTGTTAAAGACTGCAACCGCTAAAGTTTCAATACCGTTCAAGTTCCCTTGATTGTCTAACATCGGTACTGTCATAATAATTTTAAGGTTTGCTAAAGGTGAGATCGTGTTATACGTATTATTATTAGGAGTTATGTAAGGATCGCTAGGAGCCACGATTACGCTATTAGCCGTAATAGTTGAAGGCGGAAACGCGTAGGTATTCCACACACTCGCATTAGCAAGGGCTGTAGCTAGATTAGCTCGTAGGGTAGTAATGGCCGCTGGCATCTTTAGCCCACCATCGAGTTAGGATTTTGATAGCCGGCAATGAGTCCGCGGATTTTCCCAATCATGGCGTTTCCCATACGGTAAGGGCT
>Ga0209296_1001208_pt1 | contig 20385 bp, 14 predicted proteins | sample S_130206_EF_Meta_FD_187319 | JGI IMG/M metagenome (GOLD analysis project Ga0209296, IMG submission 187319) | Freshwater microbial communities from Lake Simoncouche, Canada to study carbon cycling - S_130206_EF_MetaG (SPAdes) (version 2) | ecosystem: Environmental > Aquatic > Freshwater > Lake ...
TGGCCTGGAGATTGATTAAGTTGCCTGGAATGAATCCGCCCTGCGTTGGGATAATATACTGAAAGGTGGCCGAGGCTTGATAGGGGGTATTTGAAGTGTATCCCGCCGGTTTAACGTTACTCATAAAGAGCGGCGTGTAGTAGTCACCGGGGCCGCCCGTGATAATACAGTTCGTGGATCCGGTGCAGACGAAATAGGGGCCGCGCAGCGTCGGGTCAATCGGATTACCGATGATAATCTTATTTGCCGTGAGAGTACTGGTGAATATGCTGCTCGTATTCAGGGACGTCGTAGAGAGGTTTGTTGTTACTAGCTTGGAGGCATTGATGTTGAGCGTGGCACCAGTGCTGATGAAGCCGCCGATGTAGAGGTTACTGGTAGTTATGGAGTTCGTCGACAGGTTCGATGTAAGTATCGTGTTGGCCGTTATGACCGCATTCGGAATATTGAGGGCCGTTATATTGGGCCCGGAAAAGGTGCCTGTGATATTGACATTATCGACGGAGAGGAATCCGACCGCGAAGTTATTCGTAGTGATGCTGCTTCCATAGAGTGTTGTTGTTGATAGACTATTGAGACTCGCCGAGTCCATTACTACGCTTCCTGCAATGTCCAGATTACCGTTTAAGAGAATAGTGGAGATTGCGAGAAGCTGCGTATCGATGACGTTCGTGCTCAGTGTATTGGTAATCAGGGAATCGGCGACAATGTTCGAAATCGATAGATTGCCATTGGGGTTTATGATCTGGGCAGAGGAGAGCTGCATGAGTTGGAGCGTCGGGGCGATAATCGAGTTGCCGACATTGAGGGTGCTTGTCTTGATGGTTGAGGTCGTTATGTTCCCTGTGCTAATAGAGGGTGCCGCGATTCCTCCAGTGAAGGTTAGGCCCGAGTTCGGAGTAATGGTGAAGCCGCTCAGATCTATACGACTGGTGACATAGAGGGAGCCAGTGGAAAGGGCGGAGGTCGACACCCGACCGGCACTAACGTTTGCGCCAACCGTTATAGTTGACGCTGTCACTGTGCTAATAACGGCCGTTGCCGTGCTAATCCTGTTGGTGCTGACTGTCGCATTCGGGGCGTTGATGTTGCCGCCTACAGTAAGATCTGTGCCGACTGTGACTAGGCCGGTGGCGTTAATAGGGCCGGCCACGAGACTTCCAGTACTCAGCGTGGCTGCGGTAAGACTTCCTGCAATCGTGGTATTTGCGGCCGTCATGTCCCCGTAGATGCTAGTGGTGGTGCCTGGGACGAGAGTATAGGGCGGGCCGACCACAAGAGTACTGTAGGCGGCCGAGCCGTAGCAGATGATGCTGGAGTTGGCCACGAGATTATTTGTTTGCAGGGAGCTTGTCGTTAAGGAGCTGGTGGCCAGATATCTCGTATTCAAGGTGGCGGTTGACAGGGAATTCACGCTGGCGATTACCTGACTCTGGGGGAAGCCAAATGAGTTGGTGAGAATCCAGGAGTCGGCGTCGCGGCTAGTGACGGTGATGTAGCCATAGGGGTTAGTGATCGTTACCGTGCTGGTCCCGTCGGCAAAGGTCATTTGCGTGGGATGGTCAGGGACGCCGATTGTGCTCACCACGATGGTTTGGGGTGTAGAGAGATAGCCGGCAGAGTCACGAATGGTGACGGTGCGACCGGGCGGGACACTTTGGAGATATACGACCGCGGTTCTTAAGGGGGGTATTAAGAGGGAGCTGTCTATGAGGACGGCGGAGGTGCTTGCGGTGACGTAGACCTCCATTCTAACGTGTTGTGCCAATATTAAGAACCGCTTAATATTGGCCTACCGGCAAGTGCCAAAGTTAAGCGCACCCGAAGGGTGCACTTAACATGGCCTACTTGCCATAGTAGTGTTGTAGGCCAATGTTAAGCGCCCCTTTAGGGGTGCGCTTAACTTTGGCACAACACGTTACAACACTACTATGGCACTTGCCAGTACTGGGTGGACTTTAATCATTTTTAAAACAAAAATACCGGTAGACATGGCGACGACGGGTGCAGCGAACTCCTTTGTCCTAAATATCACCGAGCTCCAAAACGTTATTACAAATGCCGGCGGGGCAGCCCCAAATCTGTCGAACGCAGTGGCCCAGATCCAAGAGATGGTTCTCTACGACACGAAGACGATCAAGGCGAATATCCTTGGATCCTTCAATACTGGCACTGTTCAGATCACCGACCCCCTGAGCACGACGACGATTGCGGGGCAGCTGATTATTTCTGCCGGATCTCCCGGGGTCGGAAAGTATCTGACCTGTATGGATTCGGTCGGCACGGCTGAGTGGACCACTTTCGCCACTCCGTCTGACAGAGCATGGAAACGGGATATACGACCCATTGAAAACGCCGGGGAAATCCTAGAGGGGCTGCATGGAGTCCGCTTCAGATGGAGAAGTGGATTTCCAGATGTGGGTGTGATTGCCCAGGATGTGCAGGAAGTCTTGCCTGAGGCCTTCATTCCTGGAGGCGAGGGGCGACCGGCGCGCGTCGAGTATCATAAGATCATACCAGTTCTTATTGAAACCGTTAAGGGTCTGGAGCGGCGGGTTAGGGAGTTAGAGGCGCTTACGAGTGCCGCCACCCCCTCTCTTTGAACGCGAACTCGATCTCCGAGGCTTGGCTTTAGGCGCTGTTTTCGAAGCCTTGCGCTCAGCCTTTCTTTGCTCTGCTAGCTGACGGGTGCGCTCTTGGCGTTCTTTCGCCATTCTTGCAACACGCCGTGCTTGAATCTTGGAAAAGTTCCGGGTATATTCAGCTTGTTTCTTATTTATCTCTTCCTCAAGTTCTTCTTTTTCTGCTTTTAAATCTCTGTATTCCTTGATCATAATCTCTTGTTCGTTTCGACTGAAATCTCCAACCGTCGTGCGAAGTTTATTAAACTTATTGGTTACCTCATTAAGACGCTTATAAAGATCTACCATCGTTTTTTCTCTTCTCTCATCTTCCGCATTAAGATTTGACATGTTTCTAACTAGGATCTAGATATTAACGGCGGGTGCGCCGATTACGCCGAGTACGCCGGGTGCGCCGATTACGCCGAGTACGCCGGGTGCGCCGTTTACGAGTTCGACCACCCCTATGTCCGTTCAATAACTTGATCGTCATTACCATATCTTCCTCGGTAGGATAACCCTCATTTCTATTATGTTTCTGTCGTTTAGAAAATATAATTCTACTTTGTTCTGCAATCATTAACGGAGTTTCACCGTCATTATTCTTCTTATCTACAACAGCACCAGCTGCAATAAGAGCTTTTACAAATTCTACGCGACCCATATTACTTGCAGCATGAAGCAGGGTATCATTGTTATCATTAATCGGTGTAGTTGCTAAACATTTATCTATTAGGCCTATTCTTTTAGTATTATTATCATCAATCGCATAGAGTACATCGTCGATATTTACGGGCTCCATAACACTATTACAGTTTCTCGGCGGCATCTACCAGAGTCTAAGAACTTACTTATAGAACCCCATAGATGATACCCTTTAGGGGAATAGATACACAGCCTCTAGAAAGTCGCCAAGTTATCCTCTTGGCCACGGCCACCATCACCGACGACAACATCTTCGCCAATGGCCTTTTCCAGAATGTCCATACTCTTTACCGCATGTTCGACGCCATGGGATACGCGCCCATACTTCTTATTAATACGAAACCCACCAGCCTCGAAAAGATACCCGGGCCTCTAAGAATCTGCCGAATGATAACCACCGAAGATCTCATGAGACAGCGCGTGAAGAATCTTCTCGGAATGATCGAAATCGGCATGAGCCTGGACGCGGGTGTCCGGAAGTTTATCCGGACTCTCGGAGGAAAGCGCTGGAAACTCTATCTCGGGAATATTCTCAACATCGATATCGAGACCCCGATGTTTTATCCGAACCACTTTTTCCCGCACCACGTTGCCGGAGAGCTTGATGCCATTTGGGTATCTCCACACTACTTGCAGCACGCCGAATATGCAGCATGCATCAATGGGCTGGCGCCGCCCGCCGATCTTTCGACGATGATCGCTCCCTATGTATGGGATCCGAGCATCTTTGATATGGGAGGGAAACGGGAATGGGAGAAGGCTCTAGCCAATGAAGCCATCGTCATCATGGAGCCCAATATCTCCTTTCAGAAATCGGCCTTCGTGCCTCTCCTCATAGTTGAAGAGTGGCGCCGAGCCAATCCCAAATGGAAGGGGCAGGTCATCGTAGTCAATGGCGATCGTCTTCAAACGCCGCACTTCAAGGCCTCCGTGGCGCCACTTCTGGGAGAAATTGTCTATCTTCCCAGGCAGGATATCAGATCAGTTCTTTCAGAGTTTCCCTCCGCCACCTTTATTCTTCACAACGTCAATAACGAGTTCAACTACATGACTTTGGAACTGATGTGGGCCGGTTTCCCGGTCATCCATAACTCTCCCACCTGGGCCCCCTATGGCTATTACTACGGTGGTATCAAGGAGGGCGTGAAGCAGCTAGAGATGGCCACGAACCACGGGGACCGCCTCGAAACTTATAAGGCGCATGCGGCCGCCATTGCCTGGCGCTACTCGCCCTATAATCCCGAAGTACAGGCTGCGTGGAATACTCTTTTAAAATAGTGATTTATCGTTGTAGTATGGGGGAGTCCCCCGTGGAAACCTGTATAAGGCTCTTGGAAACGGAGCACTGCGACTATATCTGTGAGGCCACGGCCATCGCTGATCTCCTGCTACAAGATGTGAGTTCAGAAGTCGAGATTATCCAAGAGGATATCGATACGATTCGCGGAATGAGCCAGAAGATCACCGGCGTTTTCAAAGAGATTCTGGCCGCTATTTCAGAAAAAGGAGAGATCACTTTGAACTTTCCATTGCTTATCAAGGGCACGGCTGATCAGGGAACCGCACTAGCAACTCTCCAGCGCCTTCTAGAGGAAGAGAAGGTCTCGCCTATTAGGCGCGCCGCCGAGCGAGCTCGAGCTAGGGCACCACCGAAAAGGCTCCGCTACGCAACTCGGCGTCAGGGCCGAGAGGAGTTCACGGGGGTTACTCGGCGAGCCAGAAGCATCTAAAACATCTGCACACATTCCTTTTAAGAATGCGCGTAGGCGTCCTGACGGCCATGCAGCACTCCATGTTCAGTGGAGGTGTGCATGGCCTCTCTATAACCATGGCCGAGGCCCTGGCCGCCCTCGGCCACGAGGTCGATCTCATTAACACTACGGAAGCGGTCTGGTGGGACGATTGTGCGGAGCTCGCGGCCGCCTGGAAGGTTGTTCCTCTGGCCGCCGCCACTGGCTACGACCTCTGTATTGAGCCCGGACCCGTCATGCTAACCAAGGCCCAGAGAGTCGCAGCGCGCCACGTATGGGTCCTCGCCACTCCTTTTCTGCTGAAGGAAATCGAGCTCTCCATCTTTCAGCTGGGGGCGCCCCAACGTGAACTCCCGCCCGAGGCCTGGCTAATGAAAGAGGTAAATACGGAGGAGGACTGTGAGGCTCTACGGATCCTCGGCGTCAAGGCCCAGCTCATTCCCTATATGTGGTCCTCCAGCCTCGTTGAGACATACTCGGCCGGCTTTCCCGCCTGGACTCCCGGACCATGGCGAGCCCATATCATAGAGACACACACATCGAACACAAGCAGCTGTGTTCTACCCCTCGTAATCGCCAACGAAATCGTAAAGAGTGGCGCAGTCATTGAGAATGTCCGCGTCCATAATGCCGAGGCCGTGTCCAAGTCCCAGTTCTTCAAAGAGAATACGCTCGGCCACTGCCGTCTCCCGATCGACTTCCTCGGCCGCCAGCGCCTCGCCGATTTTCTCGGGGAGCTCGGCAGCTGCGTCATTAGCCACACGCGCTTCAAAGGAATGCGGGCGGCCCTCTTAGACCTCGCCTGGCTGGGCATCCCCTTTATTCATAATCTGCCAGCGCTGCGGGATATTGAGGAACTGGCTCCCTTCTACTACGAGGGTAATCGTATCGGCGAGGCCTGCGCCGCCTTTTCGAGACTCGGGGGCCGGCCCAGCCTTGGCGCAGTGCGCGCCGCCCTCGGCCGCTGGAGCCCTGCCCGTCTTCCTATTCCAAGACTTCTTACGCTTCCCGAGGCCAGACCCTTCCGCATCGGCTTCTGCGACATGTGGGAAAACTTCAACCCCGAATACAATTTCTTCACCCTCCTTCTTTCTACGGTGGATCCTGAGCGGAGAATCCTGGGTGGCCCAGCACAAGGCGACGAGGACGTGGTCATCTTCGGCCCCTTCGGGACCAGATGGCAGAGCCTGCCTCCCGGGCAGCCGAAGGTCCACTTCACTGGGGAGAATACTGGACCGCTCCCCGCGGATCTCAATCTCGGTTTCCAGCACCGGGATATGGATCCGAACTATCTCCGCTTTCCCCTCTGGCTTCTCGAGATCGACTGGTTCGGGGCGGATCCGGGGCGAATCCGGAATCCTGTGCCGATCCCTTTTGAGTCATGCGTGGGCCTGCCCGTGACCGAGAGGCCAAAGTTCTGTGCCTTTGTGGCCTCCAATCCGAGCAACCCTATCCGGAACGCGGCCTTCCAGACTCTGAACGCCTGGAAGCCGGTTGACTCCGCAGGCGCCCTTTTCAATAACATGGGTCCGGGGCTCTTTGCGGGTGCAGGAGGTGGTGGGGGCGAGGCCCGCAAAGTTGATTTCCTAAAAGACTACCGCTTTTGCATTACATATGAGAATAGCTCCGCACCAGGTTATTGCACTGAAAAGCTGCTGCATGCAAAGGCGGCGGGATGTGTCCCGATTTATTGGGGCGATCCGCGGGCCGAGCGCGACTTTAACCTCGAGGGATGCATTGACGCCCGGGCCTTTAGAACACCTGAGGAACTGGTTGCTGCTGTACGTGCCGTCGATGAGACGCCTGGTGAGTGGGAACGGCGGGCCTCTATACCTGCCCTTGACGACTACAAGGTCGAATGGGCGCGACGAACGATGGCAGAGCTAGCTAGGCGGATTTTCAGCCTTAGGGCACAGCCCAGAGAGCTGCCTGTTTTTGTGATCAATCTCGATCGGCGCCCAGATCGTCTTAAGCGTCTGGGCTTTCAAGCCCAGCGGTGGCCGGCCGTGGACGGGTGCGCTCTGAAGCTGACGCCGGAGTTGCGGCAACTTCTGGCGCCCAACGACTTTTTTTGGAAAAAGGCCGTGGCCGGCTGCGCCCTCAGCCACCTCGGGCTCTGGAAAAAGATTGCGGCTGAGGGGTCGGCGCTGGTCCTAGAGGATGATGCCGTGCTTCTGCCCGGCTGGCAGGAGGTCCTCAAGGATCTTCCGGCCGATCTCGATATTCTCTATCTCGGAGGAGTTCTCCCACCCAATAGGGTTGCCTTTGAGAAGGGGGTGGAGCCTTGCGGCGAACGCCTCGGTCGTATTAAGGCCAACCAGTTCTTCGGGCAGCCGAGCCCGTCACGCTATTTCCACTTCTGTGCCTATGCCTATTACCTTACGGCCAAGGGAGCTCAAAAGGTGGTTGCCGCGGTTGCCCAAAAGGGAATATGGACGAGCGCCGACCACATCCTTTGCAATCCGGATTTGCTTACAGCCTACGTGGCGCGGCCTCTTGTGGCCGGCTGCTACCAGGACGACGACCCGGCATACCAGGCCTCCAAATTCAATGACTTTAGCCGCATTGATACCTTTGATAGTGATCTGTGGAATAATGACGAGCGGTTTGATTTGGAGGTGCCTCAAGAAACGGTTATAGCCTGCGTGGAGCCTCTAGAGCTCAGTAGCCTCTATGAATACGAGTGGCTGTGCGATGTACTAGATCTGAAGGCACCCTTGGCCGTGGTTCCCCTAAAGGATGCCCCCGCGGGAGCCCTAATAGTTACCCAGGGCCCCTACATGGAAAAGACGGCAGCTGTCCTTGCGGGTCGCCAAGCACCTTTCCGGCTTCTCCATCTCAGTGATGAAAGATGCATGGACCCGATTGACATCTACGACCATCCCGCCTGCACCCAGATTATTCGCAACTACCATCGGAAAAAGCCAACGATCATAACACCGGGGGGAGTTCATATTAAAAGAAAGTATGACACCAACACCGAAAAGAAGATAATAACAATCCCGCTCGGCTACCACTGGCGCCCCTGCCCGAAATCCGTGCCCAAGCTCCCCTTTCGAACCAAGATCTGGAGTTTCGTAGGAACGGACTGGAACGGTCGAGAGACTCTTCGGGAGCTGCCGCCCGAGCGGAGCGTGCTGCGCCTTTTTAGCCGATGGCAGGACCCGGCCAGCCTGGGTCGTGAAGAATACCTTGGCCTTCTCCTAGACTCCGTCTTTGCACCATGTCCTTCGGGGAATAATCCAGAGACGTTTCGAATCTACGAGGCTCTCGAGTGCGGGGCCGTGCCCCTCGTTGTTGGGTGGACGTGGTCAACTCCCTTAATGCCAGAGGCAACTACATGGGCCGGCCTCCCGCTGCTCCCTCTACATTCATGGAAGGAGGCTGGTGAGTGTATGGCGCATCTTCTCAGTCATGTGGATCAGCTCGAGGCCTACCGCGAGAAGCTGTTTGGCGCTTGGAACGAAATGAAGGCGCGAGTTTCGAAAAGCATCCGAACCACCTAGAGTACCAGGGCCGTCGGCCGAGCGCGCACCAGTCGTAGAAGGTATAGGTGTTTCCCATAGACAGATTGCAACGGCTGCAGATTGGATAGAGGTTCTCTAGAGTGGTAGGGCCGCCCTTCGATTCCGGAATATTGTGCCCGGCCTGGGCCGTGTAGACATTGATCATATTCGGGCACCAGATTGTAGCGCATTTATTTTCAAATACCTTCCCATTATGCTTTAGCCACATGGCTTCACGTAGCGCCTTTGGGATCGACTTTTTCTTGTAGCCCTTCATTACATATTATACGCGATTGAAGTTTAGATGCTGCGTTTAAAATCGGGGGGTAATGTATAGATGCCGGTTAGTACCTATAATGAAAAGAGGTTTGCTCAGCTGATGCGTGATAAAAAAGAGGCGCGCTTAAAGAGAGCAGAAGCCGCGCATAGAGCTAGACATACAGATACAAGAACAGAAACTGAAAGAAGAAGAGATGAAGATTTAGAAAAACTTGGAGAGCTTATGGAAATGCTCACAGCGGATGAAGAAGAAGAGCTACTAGCCGCCCAGAAAGCGGCAGTAAACTCTGCGCCAGGCCTTAGTAAGCATGATAAAACAGATTTGATTATTGCAGTATCTAATGAATGGTTTAACAAATATACAGGAACTGCTGGCGGTAGCCGTAAGACCCGCAAGACTCGCAAGACCCGCAAGTCCCGAAAGACCAGACGTTAAATAACCCCCTATTAGTATGATTAACATCATCCCGATCGCCTTCGGCCTTGTCATGGCCGCTCTAGACATCGGTATGATGTCAATAACAAAGCTGACCAGTATTGGTAAAATCGAGTATCTGCCCGGTCTTCTCGCGGCAACGGCGATCTATGCGCTCCAACCCTTTATTTTTCTTAAGGCCCTCAGCATCGAATCAATGTTATCTGCAAATCTCATTTGGAATATGACGAGTAGCGTTGTTATAACTTTACTCGGCATCTTCTATTTCGGAGAAAAGGTCAAGGGCCTTCGGCTCGTAGCAGTTGCCATGGGCCTCTTTTCATTGGGCCTGTTCGCCATTACGGATTCTTAAGGCGATCTAACGTGTTGTGCCAAAGTTAAGCGCACCCCTAAAGGGGCGCTTAACATTGGCCTACAACACTACTATGGCAAGTAGGCCATGTTAAGTGCACCCTTCGGGTGCGCTTAACTTTGGCACTTGCCGGTAAGACTCAGCAACGGCAGTATAATAGATGGAACGACTCATATGCAGATCCTTTATGGCCTACTTTGTTGGATACAAGTTAGGCAATGAAGTATTCAGACTCAAGTATCCAGATTCGAGTTACAGGCCGCCGCCTTTATTGTCGTGGCGATTATTTTGATGCGCTTCGCGCCTTTGTCCATACAACATATGCCAAAAAGACTCCGAAGAAGTTTTTAGCAAATATATCCAATATGTTGTATCCAGTATTCTTAACCGTGTAGCTCATGATGGCAGCTACACCATATAGAGCCCAGAAGAATACAAACCAATAAAATAGGCCAATCTTAAATGGATCTTGAGAAGAAGCCAAGAATGTGTCTTTAATATAGTTGAAGTTAAATGCGAACGGGATGAATCCGAGCGCCGTAGATATATAGTGACTCAAGTAGCCGAACTCGCCCAGAAGCCCACAAACTAGCATTGCCGCATTTAAGACCACGATTTTTACGATTGAACCCTTATTATTCGATAAGAAGTCGCTCAATCTGTTCGTGTTAGTTCCATCATGCTGTAAAAAGGCCGATAAGCTGATCAACATTAGGGGTGTGGTGATCGCCCAGTCTAAGTAACGAACAGGGGTGATATTTCGGGATACTTTACTGAAGTGGTAAATCAACCAAAGATAAAAGGTAAACTCCACAATCTGAACCGCAAGTTCCACCTTTAATAGATCCTTTAGAAGCTCATCTTTAGAGTTTACCTCTATCTGGATTGCTAGATAGTCAATAAATCCAACTATCACCTGAACAACTAAAGAAAAGATGCCACTTGCATAAATCATCCTATTAAAGCGAGATAATGATCCCCGCATAAAGTCCACGCACAGTCTATCTTCTAGATGGCTGTGCCTGGATACCTTCAAAGCCTCGAGGCGATTCTGGCGAAACCCGTCGATAAAAAGCCCGCACAGGGCTTCCGATTCATGCTCGTGAGCACGCACGCCCACCAGGTCACGGGCTACTCCAAGGTCAGCTACGGAATCCTAAAAGAGATTGCCAAGGAGTCGATCGACATCACGCACTTCGCCTTCCAGAAGTTTCACGCTACGCCGCCGAACTTTCGCCCCTATCCCCCAGGCGTCGACGTCATCGATGTGGCGCCGCTCGATAAAGGCGGACCGGGCTTCGGCTACGCCCTTCTACCGGACGTCATTCGTAAGAAGCAGCCGCACGTCGTAATGATCTACAACGACATGTCGGTCGTCACGCAGTTCCTCGAGGCCATTCGCAAATCGGGGATTCCGCGCACCTTCAAGATCTGGGTCTACTGTGACCAGGTCTATACCACACAGCTCCAGGCGTACGTGGATGTCCTGAACCGCGACGCCGATCGCGTCTTCGCCTTTTCTTCCGATTGGAAGGCCTGTCTCAAGGCCCAGGGCGTTACTAGACCCGTCGACATTCTCATGCACGGCTTCGACTCGGACGCCGCCTTTCCAGTTCCAAAAGAGTTGGCGCGGAAGGCCGTGCAGCTCCCAGAGGATATCTTCCTTTTCCTCAATCTCAATCGCAACCAGCCCCGAAAGCGCTACGATATTCTCATCATGGCCTTCGTGGAACTCATTGTGAAGAATCCGACGAAGCCGCTGTATTTGCTATGTGTATGTGACCGGGGCGAAAAGGGGGGCTGGTGGCTCTTTGAGATCTTTGCGCGCGAACTGAAGCTGCGGGGCGTGGAGTTGGAGCCCTATGCCCAGCGACTCATCGTGACGGCGCAGAACATGAACTTCCGTGACGAGGATATCAATATGTTCTACAATGCGGCGGACGTGGGGATCAGCACGGCCGACGGGGAGGGCTGGGGTCTCTGCCAGTTTGAGCAGATGGGTGTCGGCGTGCCCCAGATCGTCCCGGCCATTGGTGGCTTCAATGAGTTCTGTAATAGCGGTAACTCGATTATGGTGAAGCCGACCGTCCGCTACTATCTGCCCACCGCCTTCAGCCCCGTGGGCGGCGAGGCCCATGCCTGCGATCCCCACGCCGTCTGTCTGGCCATGGAGGAATATGTGATGAACTCGAAGCTTCGTGCCGAGCATGGCGATTCGGCCAAGATGACCGTGAATGGCTATACCTGGTATAGGGCCTGCGCCACACTCGTCAAACGGCTGCACGATGAAAAACAGGATCAAGAGTAAGATGAAGCGGGACTGGATAGGTCTCGGCCTGGCTATGATAGCCTGCCTCCTAGTTCTATATATCATAGGAAAGGCTCGACCGCTCGGGCCCCGCCTGATAGAACCCTTCGTGGCCGGCTCACCAGGCGTCACGGGAAAGGGGCTCTCGACGCCGCCCGCGACGATTCTCTGCACAAAGTTGTCCCTGAATGCAGTAGCAGGAACCAGCCTCACAAGTAGCGGCGGCCAAACCTGGCTCTGTAAGAATCCGACCGAGGCCAAGAAACTCATCAAGGGCGATATAAACCCCTATTTGGCGCGCAATGATGCTGTCTGTATCGATCAGGAAGGCGATAAGAAGTTCTACACCTGCCTGGATCTGACGATACCTATAGACGAGGACGAGACTCCTGATATGTCATATTCCGACTACGATACGGCCTGCAAGAACTACGAGAAGAAGTACTACGATCTCAGCGGAGCCCTCACGACCCTTATGGCAATGAAGGACTCCATTAACAGCAACTCAATCCTTCTCGGATCATCTTTTACGACCCTCGACACCATGTATACACAATATAAGTGCGACTCCATCACCGATTCTACAAAGAAGATCATATGCAATGCCATTACGCAGTCGAGATTCCTGATATCGCAGAATAAGGACAAGGCCAAGAAACTAGAGGATCTGCTCATGCCGGCCATTCAGCCGGCCCTGGATTCCCGGAACGGCCTCATTACGACGCTGAAGGAATATCAGTGCAAATTCAAGCTTCCTAAATCTTAACTAGGACAAGATGAACCGGTTACATCTGATTCTGATAATCATCATAATCGTATGTATCGGTCTAGCCTTCATGCAGTGGGAACGGCAAGAGGGATTCGAGGATCCTGTATCCGGTCTCATCTTTACGGATGCCCACTGTGGCACCCTTTTGAACCAGGCCAAGGGGATGGAGGAAAGTATTGCCAAGGCCCAGGCTGATAACAACTTCGGCCTGATAAACTCCTTTACGGCGATGCTGGCTGCCACAAAGGAGCAGATTGCCAAGATTGGCTGTAGGGGATCGGAGCCGCCTTCTGCCGCACCCGTCGCAGTTCCATCAACAATGTCGGCGGAGGAGGTGGCGGCTTCAAAGGTACCTGAACAGGTCGTGGTGGCACCGTCAGAGGCCGTGGTGAAGTCGGCAATGGCGTTGGCGGAAAGCGTAGCAGAACGCTCTGGAGGAAGTATGGAAAGTATAGCAGACGGGGAAGTGGTACCGGCAAGTGCCTAAGTTAAGGACGCCCAAAGGGCGCTCTTAACTTAGCCTACTTGCCATAGTAGGGTTATAGGCCACGTTAAGAATCCCCTTTCAGGGGATTCTTAACTTTGGCATAACGCTGTACCTACCGTATCAGCCACTGTGGAAGGAACCCCACCTTTAAAAACTTGATGAAAACTAGCGAGTATGCCATGGGGCAGGGTCCTACCCATTATAATACTTTGTATACTTATTCTGATATGCATATGTATACTGTGGTTGAGGCCAAAGGAGGGCTTCCAAGCACCTCCTCCTTTTGCCTGCACGGCCGGTGAAACCCAGATCCCCTGTCCCGATGGGCGCCAGGCCATCTGTTGCCAAAACAACGGTGACTATAGCATCTACAACAAGATTCGAAAGGCGGATGGGCCCGCTCCGAGTGCCCCAGAGCCCAGTCGTCTCTTGATCAACGAGAAGCCGGTCGATACCCTTTCCGAGGCCTATAAGGCCGATACGGTGACGAGAGAAGCCTACCAGGAATATCAGGACGGAATAGACGAGGCCGACGCGGAGAATGATGTCGACCCGACGATCGAACCTCCACCCGAAGCCCTGCCCGACGTTGGTACTTCTCTCGGCACTCTCGACTCCTCTATCAGCAAGGTTCCCTGGGATTCCGACAACTCATCCATGCTTCAAAAGGACACCGTCTGGGGCTACGTGAGCCCCGAGGCCTCCAAGTCAATCTGGAATAAGGCCTACTATATGAATCTCTTTGGAGACCTAGGCAACATCAGTACGGACGACAGCGGCAAGTTCACATATCAGTCACCTGTCTTAGGAATAGAGGTGAATGACAAGAATGCAGGGGCGGCGGCCGCAGTCGGTGACTTTCTCCTTATGAGTGTCGTGGCCCCCGCCATCCAGAATCGCCTATCGACCCCCATCGAGTTGCAGCCATCGACGCGTACACTAGATAAGCCAATCACCAAGGTCCAGAAACCGGTGGGCCCCCATCTGAAGACTAAGATGGGAGCAGGCAAGTTCAAGATGCTTCGAAAGGCCATGTCGAATCGCTTCACCAAATGGTTCGCCAAGAAGATGCAGACCTTCATCGCCAAGTTCATGATCAAAAAGGCCGCCCTCATTGCCTCTCTTCAGGCCGCGGCAGTCTCTATAGGTATTGCTACGATGGGCGCCGGCCTTCCACAGGCCCAGAGCGTCGTGGCAATGGTAAGCGCCGTCCTAGAGGTCCTGGGCAATATTACGATGGCAATCAGTATTGTCATGGCGCCTGTTCTGGAACAGCTCATTGACGGTGAGGGAATGTGCCCCAACGACTACAAGGCCCTGGATAAAGTCATTCCAGTGCCAGCGAATACATTCATATCAATGTTCATTCCAGTCATTGGAGATATCGTGGATCTCTTCTACCCTTACGTCTGCTTCAGAAAACCGCGCGATGAACTGACCGCCGGCCTCGTGTGCTTCGTGGCCGGCCAGTTCCCATACGCGCTCGCCCTCTTCATCACGGCGGCTGTAAAGGATGAGATGGAGAAGACGCCATGGATTGTAACAAAGAAGCGGCTCGAATCGCAGCCCTATACGGAAGATAACACCTTGTCGGTCGCATTCACGAATCAGATCCAGCCCGCTATCGACGGAAACGGGGTGGGCATTATACCGCCGCCTCTTGAGAACTTTCAGATCCAGGCTCCAGATGGTTCAAAGAAGACCCGTGACTGGTGCAACTTTGCGGATCCCATCATGCTCGATCGGATGGCGAACTTCTACTATAAGCAGGCGAGCGCCTACAGGGAAATGAACGATGATGGTACGGTGACGTATAGCTATATCTCCAGATTTTTGGGGGTGGTTGCGTCTTCCGAGCTCTCCTGCGACGTGGCCTGCGCCATGACGACGGTGACCTTCGATCCCGCGCAAGGGAATAAGGTCGATGTGTCAGTAGACACACCCTTCTATCGCCGCTTCTACTTTATAAAGGATCCGACCGATACACAGGGCTATTTCACAGTGACGGGTTGCACGCATGAGGATGAAACTGCCCCAGATGCGACGGCGGCCTCGGCGGACGAGGGGGCGAACTACGTGCCGTCACTGCCCAAGGTCTTCAATGTTCGTCGCATCACACCGGCGGTCAATGTCAGTGCGATTCTGGCCGGCGTAGGCACGGGCGTCATCGGCTACGGCCTCCAGGCTTACGGCGGTCTTATGGGCGCCGTTGCAAGTGCGGCTGGAAGCACATACATTAATCAAGGTCTTCTGAAGGCGGCCGACTTGGCAATCAAGCCCGGCCAACCCTTGCCAGAGGGGAGCTATATCTATCAGAAAGCGCCCAATAATCTCATTTTGCAGTCGACGAGCGAATACTTCAACGTTGATCGTGGAGCCGTGATCGAATCCGCCTACGGCTATGCACCAGAAATCAACTTCTGCACCGGCTCCCAGCTAAGTATGGAACAGTGCACGGATCAGACACGGCTGCGATCGGTAGTCAACAAGTACCATGCAGAGAATCCTACGCGCCGGATAAAGATTATCCGAACGATTGAGCCTCGGGGCACCGATGCCTGCTACTACAAATGGGACGAGGCGGCCTACACGGCCGATACGAACGACGAGAGTATCGACTACCAGTCGAAGGAGATACTGCTTTACTATAAGATCATGGATACGACTACGTGTGTGTGGGGCATGGATAGATTCGGACCGTATGAGACCGCGCCCGAGGCCTACAAGCAGCCGCGGACGATCCCGATCCCAGTGGCCGCGCGCAAGCCTGGACAGGGCATCTATAAGTATCCGACACGGAAGGCAGTCGTGGATAAGCTCGGAAATACCACCTGGGTTCCCATGCACCCACCGACGCCCTTTGTTGTTCCTCGGCCCCTACCTCCGAAGACGACCTTGGGTGGCGGGACAGCGACATGCGACAGCCGAAAGCAGATCGATAAGTGCATCACGGATTTTAACTCGGCGCATACCGATCGCAAGATTCAGGCCGTCAAGGCGGCCTGGACGGCCAAGGCCGATCGCTGCGACTATCTCGTCGACATGCTCCGGGTATCGGGTGATAAGCGTGTCATTCAGCGGGAATCCGTGTCGATTCAGGTCGAGCCCTCCAGGGCTGGTGTCACTAGATCTGGAACTGTAACCGGCGACTCCGGTCTCTTTACGCGCGTATCCGACGGCAGTGACAAGATCAACTCGGGCACCTTTATCCAGCCCGAGACGCCCCTTCTATCGACGCCCGACACTTCGGGCGGCATCCTCGGATACAAGGCCGTCATCGCGGCCCTCCAGACAACCTTTAATAATATCATTAAGCCCATTGTTCTGCAGAAGCCCGAGGCGAAGCTGCCCGAGATCGCCACGGCGGCCAATAAGAGCATTGAGACATTATCGCAGCTGATCTTCAATAATCAGACACTGAAGGCCTGTCCTGCAAAGAAGTGCTCCGATCCCGATATTATAAAGGCCATTTACACGACTTACAATACGGACAGCATCCCTACGGAGCAATACGAGGTCGATGTGCACACTATGACGAAGATTCTGAAAGCCGGCGTGGCATCCGAGACAGAGTGCGACGTCATTTTCCAGGATCAGAACCAGAGTTATGAGGATATCCTTTTTGAGCCGACGAAGATTGTCAATACGGGCAGATCATATCGCTTCAAGCTGACGCCGACGGGTGATGCATGTACCGGCGTGCCCTATAAGGTGCTCCCGAATGACTACAAGGATGTCTCTGGAGCGGCCATAGGAGTCCGCTCCGACTCGACGACGATCTACGACGCGAATACTCAAAACATCGGCTTCCGTGTGCCTTTAACGACGGTCGACTGTCGCAAGGCGGCCATCCTATCCGGTATCAAAAACTATCTCAATAAATACAACGCTGAGAACAATATCGGTGAAACACACACCTACAAGACCTTCGACTGGAGCTTCAATGTGGGCCAGAATACCTGTGAATATAAGGTTACGAAGGATCTGAAACGTGGTAGGACAACTGACAAGAATCTAGAGACATATCTACGGGTCGATACGGCGGCTATGGAGGTTGAAGAGTATAACTTGGAAGATATTGACATCGATGATGACGGTTTTGCTAGCCAGGACGGAGAGGAGATTACACTGCCATTCTTAGCCAGCTACGATGACACTACAATGAGCTCGAAGGTGAATGCAATATCGATAAACTTTCCTTAATGTAGTTATGCGCTGGGCTGAAAAGGGCCTACGTATATGGGTCTTGGCGGCCCTTATATTGGCGATATGTATTACTTGGCTGCTTTATAGGAAAGAGGGATTTCAGGCGGCTCCTGTCCCTCCTGTTCCTGTCCCCCTACCTGATGCTCGCGCAACGGCCTGCTCAGAACTGCAAAGTCTCCGCCAAGCATTTATAAGAAAAATGGCAGAGTTGAAGGTAAAAATGAACGATCTCAGCGGCACGGAGGTGCTGGGCGTGGCTCTAAAGGATGAAAATCTGCGATACCAGAATCGCTATACCGCGAACTGTGATAATCTTGTGAATTCTACACAGGGCACTGGCCTGACGGATATTCAAAAGGGAGCCTGTATTGGTCTGGCGAGCCAGGATGATCCCTTATTTAATAATGTACTGCCGGCATATGATATGACCAACACGGAGCTCTATAGACAGGACCTGACTATCGGTGATAACGTTGATGTTATCAACGATACGATGATGCTGATACAGTGTGATATAAGCGGCGTGGATTATAATGTCGATGATGACGTCGGCACGATTAATGTGGAAGAGATACAGGCGAAGCTGAACGAGCTGTCCCCATACTACATATCGTCCGGCACGCTCGACTACGTCACGAAGTACCTAGTTGGAAACGGTATTCTCGACACGGCACTTTATTCATCGACCCAGATTTTGAGGGAGGTGAATAATACTTTGACGCAGGCAAAGGTGCTTTCGGATAAGATATTTTTGGGTTGACGGGTTTGATGCGCTTCTAAAGGCTAGAGTGATTTTCACAATAGCCTATAGATGGGTCGATCGTGGCTCGTAGCCCTAATAGGGATAGGGGTTATATTATATGTTGTATGGACCCTGTATAAAGACGTGAAGGTTGAAAACTTTGACGCTCCATTATTTCCAGTAAATGATGCTGTTGACGATAAAATGGACCCAACTATTTTAGGTCGATATAAATGGCTAGTCGTAGGCGAAGGTAATACTCCCAGATGGAGCACACCTTCAGGAAAAATAGAAGCCGCACAAATAAAACAGGACTATTTGAATGCAAGAGACCAGATTATTTTTAGTATGAGTGTTATACCAATAACAACCGTTCCAGTCCTGACTGGAGGTTCTACTACGTATCAGTTCGATGATGTTAATAACGTGTTCGTTGATAAGGGAAATACTACGTTAAACGTGTATTCATTGAAAAGATATGTTGCAAATGCCTATGCTGCTCAAAATAACAGCGTGTCGAGTATTATTACTTCCGCAACTAGCGTGTTAAATAATTTGAATAATGAAGTAACTGGATATGAAAATACGTGCGATACTCCTGCGTGCATAACAAAACATAACGCTTGCGATCCTGGACGGCCTCATAAGCAACGCTGTGAACGTATCCGTGGCACTTTGATAGGAAATACAGATGGTATTATCAATTATTTTAATAACGTTAGATCAACTTTATCTGGCTCGCAGTCAGACTGGTCAGATATGATTTCCAGTGGAGTGCTGAATTTTTTAGATAGTATTTATATTGAGCCGATTACATTAAATGCGCTATCAATCGACGGTGAAATCAAAAATAGTATAACAGTGCCACCTCTAGCAAATGTGACACCAAGTTTAACAGATCTATTATCGAATAACCCTATGATTCGCAATATGAAAGTAGTAGGAGGACTTACCGATACAAATCGAAGAGAAATGTCGGCCAGCGCGTCACTTACCAGGCGCCTATGGCTGGCATCTCCAGCGAACTTGGAGAAATATATCTATGTTTCTCCAACTAACTTCAAGGCATATCTGCGCAAGGCCGATGCCGGCTCTCCACTATGTCAGCCAATCTTTAAAAAGGTCGGCACAGACTACGTTCTCGACCCACTCGCCGTGGAAAGTAACGATCAAGTATGCACGACTGAGATCACACCTGATCTGCTTGCGCTTATACCGGTCCCCGCACAGAACTTCCTTACGCAATATATCGTCTCGCGTACTAAGCGCATTCGGCAATACGCCATGCAGAATGATCCTGATTACAAGGCGGCTGTGAACGCCTTTTATGCTTATCAGCGCGATATTTCTACTACGAATAGTGATGGAACGTCGAAGGCGGCCGCCCAACCCAGTCGCGCCTTGCCAGCTTATACGGCCGATAAAATGGTACAGGATTATTTTGGGGGAGGCAACGCTGCTGCCAAGGCTTATCTCACTGCCATGTTTAACACGCGGACAGATGCGATCTACGATGCTGCAGGCAGCCCCTACGTGGTCGCTGGACAAACGCAAATGAAGCCGACGCCCTACTTCAGCATCTATGTTAAGAATCGGAACAGCCTCTTTGACCAGATAGCCCAGGGATTCTACGATTTTGGCGATGGATCCAAAGCCATGGGCTATATCTATGACATCTTTCCTATAGGATCATCAATCCTTGACGTGCGCTTCGACTTAGTTAGCCATAGCCCTATCACATATACCGAGGAGGACATTGTTAAAGCAATATCTGATTATCGTATTGCTATCTCAACAGTGACTTCCGCAGATAAATATGAACAAATCACAGCCGCATATAAAGCAAATGGAGCTATTATACAGCGTGAAATAGATGTTCTAAAGGCGGGCTATGCTACAAAGATTGCATCGAGCATTTCACAGACAGAATATAACTCTGTGACAAACGACTTTCAGAACGCCTACGACGCCCTAAAGATTAGGCAGGATGCCGCCCGAACCACCGTAACAGGCGCCACGGCCCGCCTCTTTTACACCATGAACAACGGAGTTATCACAATCACTGGCGTAGCCGAGGACCAGATTGCGGCCGGCTCCTTCTACACGCACTACAACTGCGGCATGGAGACTCCTCAAGAGGACTCCCCAGGCAAGGTCAACTACCTACCAATAACGACCTACTATAAGAACGCCGCCCCTGCGCTGAATTGCTTGGATCCCGTG
>Ga0209296_1001209_pt1 | contig 20382 bp, 16 predicted proteins | sample S_130206_EF_Meta_FD_187319 | JGI IMG/M metagenome (GOLD analysis project Ga0209296, IMG submission 187319) | Freshwater microbial communities from Lake Simoncouche, Canada to study carbon cycling - S_130206_EF_MetaG (SPAdes) (version 2) | ecosystem: Environmental > Aquatic > Freshwater > Lake ...
ATCGCCCTGGTCAGCCACGACATGGGCGTGATCGCCGGGCTGGCCGAGCAGGTGCAGGTGATGCGCCGGGGGGAGATCGTGGAAGCCGGTCCGGCAGACGACATCTTCTATGCGCCCCGGGCCGACTATACCCGGATGCTGCTGGCGGCGATTCCGCGGCTGGATCGCAGCGCGCCGCCACCCGTGAGCGGCGAAACCCTGCTGGCGGTGAACGATCTGAGCGTCACCTTCCCGATCCGGAACGGCCTGTTCCAAAAGCCGCGCGAACTGCGCGCCGTCGATGGCGTCAGCTTCGACCTAAAAAAAGGCGAGACGCTGGGGATCGTCGGCGAAAGCGGCAGCGGCAAGTCCACCCTCGCCCGCGCCGTGCTGAAACTGCTGCCCCAATCGGGTGGCCGCATCGTCTGGATGGGCCGCGACCTGTCAGAGGCCGACCGCGCCGCGCTGCGGCGCCTGCGCGGTGATTTCCAGATCGTCTTCCAGGACCCGCTGGCCAGCCTGGACCCGCGCATGCCGGTGGGCCAGTCCATCGCTGAGCCGCTGCAGGCGCTGGAGCCGCATCTGACGCGCGCCGAACTGCGCGCCCGGGTTCGCGCCATGATGGACCGGGTGGGGCTGGACCCCGCCTGGATCAACCGCTATCCGCACGAATTGTCGGGCGGGCAGAACCAGCGCGTCGGCATCGCCCGCGCCATGATCCTGTCGCCGAAAATGGTGATCTGCGACGAGGCCGTCAGCGCGCTGGATGTTTCCATCCAGGCCGAGATCGTCAGCCTGATCGGCGACCTGCAGCAGGAAACCGGCCTGTCGCTGCTCTTCATCAGCCACGACCTGGCGGTGGTGCGCCGGCTCTGCCACCGCGTCATGGTGCTGTATCTGGGCCGGGTGGTGGAGATGGCCGATGGCGACAGCCTGTATCGCGATCCCCGCCATCCCTACACGCGCGCCCTGCTGGCTGCCGTGCTGACGCCGGACCCGAAGGCGGAGCGCGCCCGCAAGCGCGTGCTGCTGACCGGCGACACGCCCTCACCGCTCGACCCGAAGGCGCAGTTGCGGTTCCTGCCGTCCAGGCTGGGGGATGAAAGCTATCGCCCGCGCCTGCTGGAAGAAGCGCCCGGCCATTTCGTGGCGGAATACGATCCGATTACCGGACGCGGCTGACCTTGTAGAGAATGCCTTCGCCCACCGAGAGATTGTAGGTGGAGCCGGCGCCATAGGCGACGGTGGCGACCAGTTGCGCGCCCTTGTTCCAGCGCGCCCGTGCATCATCCATCGCGACCTGGCGCCAGACCTGGCCGTTTTCCAGCGTGATGGTGGTCAGGCGCTTGGTCTGCGCATCCTGCTCATAGCCGGTGATGCGGGCCGCGATGTGATCGACGCCGTTGGCCGCTGTCGGCGCATCGGGGAAGCCGAACCGGGCTTCCGGCACCTTGCGGGTGCTGATGCCCAAAAGGCCACCGATCATCGGCAGGCTGGTGGGGCCTTCGCCGACCACGCGCGGCTGCGTCGGCGGCAGGAAGGCCTGCTGCGTATAGGCGGTCTGCGGCACCAGGTTGGGACGGCTGGCATCCAGCGCGCCGACGCGTTGCGCCTGCGGCAGCGACTGGGTCAGCGAGAAGAGCGGCGCATAGGTGGCGGCCTGCGGCGCGGGCGCCAGGCCCAGTTCGGCGCGCATGGGCTGCACGGCCGCATAATAGCAGTCCATATATTGCCGCGTGTCGCCGATGGCGGTGCAGCGGGTCAGGCGCAGCATCACATCTTCGCGCGTCGCGGCGGCCTGGGGCGTCAGGGTGCCGCCCTGCGACGGGCTGCCGCCCAGCGAGAAGAGCGGCTCATAGGTGGCCGCTTGCGGCGCAGCAGCCAGGCCCAGCTCGGTGCGCAGGGGCTGCACGGCGGCATAATAGCAATCCAGATACTGCCGGGTCTCACCGATGGCGCTGCAGCGGGGCAGGCGCAGCATCACCTGCTCGCGGGTATCGGCGCGCGCAGCGATGGTCAGCGCGGGCAGAGCCGTCAGGCAGAGCGCGATGGCCAGGCGAAGTTTCATGTCGTTCATCCCCAAACTCGTGGTTGCTGCGTGGCCCTGCCCCTGACCCGTCGCCCGCGCATTCGGCGCTGGGCGAACGGATGGTGCGCATATTATGGTATTCCGCAGGGCTGGCAAACTCAGGCGGAAATTAACGAAATTGCGCAACGGCGGACAAGGTTTCTGGACCAGGCGGACGGCGCTGCTGGGTGGTGGCGCCGTAGCGCTGGGGGCGGTGGGGTATGCCGCGTTGCGGCCGCAGCCGCAACGCAGCCGCCGGGTGCAAGTTCCCGCAGGCACTTTCCGGCGCGGTAACGGTGCCGAGCCAGACACGCTGGACCCGGCCCTCTCCAGCGCCCATTGGGAAGACACCATCATCAGCGATCTTCTGGTGGGCCTGCTCACCGACGACGCTGCGGGCAAGCCCATTCCGGGCATGGCGGAAAACTGGACGACATCGCCCGACGGCCTGACCTGGACCTTCAAGCTGCGCGAGGCCCTGTGGTCGGACGGTGTGCCGGTGACAGCCGGGGATTTCGTCTTTGGCTGGAAGCGCCTGCTCGATCCCAAGACCGCAGGGCCATACGCCTACTTCATCCATGTGTTCAAGAATGCCCAGCCGATCAATACCGGCAAGATGCCGCTCGATGCGCTGGGCGCGCGCGCCATCGATCCGCGCACGCTGGAGATAACGCTGGAGCATCCGGCACCGTACCTGCCCGAAATGCTGACCCATGTGACCTGTTACCCCCAGCCGCGCCATGTGATCGAGGCCAAAGCCAAGGGATGGGCACAGCCCGGCAACTATATCAGCAACGGCGCCTACATCCTCAGCGAGTGGCGGCCCAACGACCACATCACGCTGGTGAAGAATCCCCGCTTCTACGATGCCGCGAATGTGCAGGTGGAGCGGATCATCCTGACCCCGACCGTGGACTATAATGCGGCGTTGCGCTCGCTGCGCGCCGGCGAACTCGATGTGCAGGACAGGCTGCCGACCCAGCAGATCGGGTGGATACGCAGCAACATGCCGGAACTGCTCGACCAGGTGCCGCAACTCACCCTCGACATGATCGTGGTCAACCACACCATCAAGCCTTTCGATGATGTGCGGGTGCGCCGGGCGATGAACCTGGCCATCAACCGCGAGGCCATCACCGACAAGATCATCCGCGCCGGCCAGGTGCCCGCCTACAATCTGGTGCCGCCCGGCATTTCCAACTATCCCGGCAACATCCTGCTGGACACCAAGGCCGTGCCGCTCAACCAGCGCGTGGAAGAGGCGCGCAAGCTGATGCAGGCGGCGGGCTATGGACCCGACCGGCATGTCCGCGCGACGTATCTTTTGCGCTCTACCACCAGCGCCAGCCGCGCCGTTGCGGCGGCGTTGCAGCAGATGTTGGCGCTGGCCTGGATCGACATCACCATTGTCGCCAACGACCCGCAGGTTTTCTACAACCGCATCCAGATCCACGATTTCGAACTCTGCAACCCGGGCTGGGGCGCCGATTTCGACGACGCCTCCACCTTCCTGGACCTGCTCAAGGCCGGAAACGGCAACAACTGGGGCGTCTATGCCAATCCGGCGTTTGATGCGGCACTGGCGGCGGCACAACGCGAGACAGACATCGTCAAGCGCGGCCAGATGCTGGCCCAGGCCGAGCGTATCGCCATGCAAGACCAAGCCGTGATGCCGCTTTATTTCTGGGTGACGGGCAACCTGACGCGACCTTACATCCGGGGATGGAAGGCCAATGCGCTGGACCGCCATCGCAGTCGCTGGCTGTCGATTGACGAAGCGGCACGGCGCAAGGTCCTGGCGGCGGTATGAAGCGGCTCCTGGCCGCGCTGCTGTTGCTGCTGGCGCTGCCCGCACAGGCGGCGACACTGGCGCGCGGCAATGGCGCGGAGCCGGAGACGCTAGATCCGACCTTCGCCGCCACGCAGGCCGAGGACAATATCGTCGGCGACCTGATGGTGGGCCTGACCACGCTGGATTCGGGCGCGCGGCCCATTCCCGGCATGGCCGAACGCTGGACGGTGTCGAAGGACGGCCTGACCTGGACCTTCACTCTGCGCAAGGCGCAATGGTCGGATGGCGTGCCCGTCACCGCCGATGATTTCGACTTTGCCTTCCGGCGGCTGCTGAACCCGAAGACGGCGTCGCGCAACGCCGCCAATCTGTGGATCATCAGGAATGCGCAGGGCTTCAGCAGCGGCAAGCTGCCCCAAACCGCGCTGGGCATTGCGGTGCCCAAACCGACCACCCTCACCCTGACGCTGGAGCATCCCGCGCCCTATCTGCCCGAACTGCTGGCGCATGTGTCGGCGTCGCCCCTGCCCCGGCATGCGATGGCCAAATCCGGCGCGGGCTGGCTGCGGCCCGGCGCTTATGTCAGCAACGGGCCTTACCGCCTGACGGGCTGGACGCCCAACGACCGCATCACCCTGGCGAAGAATCCGCGCTTTTTCGATGCCGCGCATGTGGCGATCGACACAGTGGAATATTTCCCCACCAGCGACGCCGACGCCGCCCTGCGCCGCTTCCGGGCCGGCGAACTGGACCTGCAGAGCCCTGCGCCGCTGGCGCAGATCGGCTGGCTGCGCGCCAACCTTGCCCCGGCGCTGAAGATTACGCCGTCGCTGGCGGTCGCGTATCTGGCCATCAACCTGTCATCGCCCAAGCTGCAGGATGTGCGGGTACGCCGCGCCCTCAACCTGGCCATCGACCGCGAGGCCATCACGCAGAAAATCCTCAAGCTGGGCGAGCCGCCTGCCTATGGCATCGTGCCGCCGGGCACAGCCGGTTATGCCGGTGGAGTTTCCTTCGATTTTCGCAAGCTGCCTTTCGCCGCCCGCCTTGCAAAAGCGCAGAAACTGATGCGCGACGCCGGGTACGGCCCCGCCAACCGGTTGGCGCTGGCCTATGCGACCACCACCAGCCCCGACAATCGCCGCCTGGCCGCCGTGCTGCAGGCGATGCTGAGCCAGGTTTATGTGAAGCTGGAGATCGTCGCCGCCAACGGGCCGATCCATTTCCGCAACCTGCGCAACCGGCAATATGAGTTGGGGCTGGCCAACTGGTATGCCGATTTCAACGACGCTTCCAACTTCCTCGACCTGCTGCGGTCGGGTGCGGGCAACAATTATGCGGGCTACCGCGATGCTGCGTTCGACCGGCTGATGGACAGCGCCACCGCCGCGCCCGAGACCGGGGCGCGCGGCCAGTTGCTGGCCCGGGCGGAACGCACGGCACTGGCGGCCTATCCGTGGGTTCCGCTGCGCTTCGCCGCCCAGACCGAGCTTGTATCACCGGCCCTGCGCGGCTGGAGCGCCAACGCCCGCAGCCTGCATCGCAGCCGCTGGCTTGCGAAATGAGGCGGTTTCGCGGCATACGGAACGCGCTGACCCCATAGCTCAGCAGGATAGAGCGGCGGTTTCCTAAACCGTAGGCCGGAAGTTCGAGTCTTCCTGGGGTCACCATTTTTCCGGTTCCACTTTTGGCGCGCATCCCGCGTCCGGCTGTTGCTTTGGCGCGAAGAAGCCTAGACTCGGCAGCAACGAAAACAGTCCAGGGATGAGCCATGCCGATCTATCGCGCTCCGGTTGAAGACTATCGTTTCCTGCTCGGCGAAGTGTTCGAGATCGAAAAGGCCCGCGACCTGCCGGGCTTCACCGAGTTGTCACCCGAACTGGTGGACGACATCCTGAACGGCGCAGCGCGGCTGTGCGAGGATGTGCTGCACCCCCTCAACCAGTCCGGCGACGAGGAGGGCTGCCATTTCGAGAATGGCGGCGTGCGCACGCCCAAGGGTTTCCCCGCAGGCTACAAGGCCTATTGCGAAGGCGGCTGGAACGGCTTGAGCGCGCCCGAAAGCGTTGGTGGCGCGGGGCTGCCGCCGGTGATCACCCTGGCGGTGAGCGAGATGGCGATGAGCGCCAACCAGTCGCTCGCCATGTATCCGATGCTGACCCAGGGCGCCTATGGCGCGCTGCTGGAAACCGGCGCGCCCTGGATGAAGGAACAGATCGCCACGAAGATGGTGTCGGGCGAATGGGCCGGCACCATGTGCCTGACCGAGCCGGGCTGCGGCACCGACCTTCGGCTGATGAAGACCAAAGCGGTCGAACAACCGGACGGCACCTACAAGATGAACGGCACCAAGATTTTCATCTCGGGCGGCGACCAGGACCTGACCTCCAACATCATCCATATGGTGATCGCCAAGATTCCCGACGAAAAGGGCCAGATCCACGACGATCTTTCGACGGTGAATTTCTTCATGGTGCCGAAATTCCTGGTCAAGGAGGACGGCACCATGGGCGCACGCAACGGCGTCAACATTGGCGGCATCGAGCACAAGATGGGCATCAAGGGCCAGGCTACCTGCGTCCTGAACTTCGACGACGCCATTGCCTGGCGGCTGGGCCCCAAGCCCGAGCCCTTGAAGCCGGGCGAGAAACGTTCGTCCTCGGCCGGCATGGCCGGGATGTTCGGCATGATGAATGCGGCGCGGCTGGGCGTGGGCATCCAGGGCATTGGCCTGGGCGAAGTTGCCTACCAGAACGGCTATGCCTATGCCCATGAGCGCCGGGTGGGCCGCGCCCTCACCGGCCCCAAGGAACCGGACAAGCCAGCCGATCTGGAAATCGTGCATCCCGACGTCAAGAAGATGCTGCTGCAGGCCCGATCTTTCGTGGAAGGGGCGCGCGCGCTGGCGGCTTGGACGACCTTGCAGATGAGCATCGCGCAATCGACGCGCCCGGAAGCCGAAACCGCCGGGCTTCTGGCGGATTTGATGACGCCCGTGATCAAGGCCTTCGGCACCGACATGGGCTTCGAGGCCGCCAACCTTGGCATGCAATGCTATGGCGGCCATGGCTATATCCGCGACAATGGCGTGGAGCAGTTCGTGCGCGATGCCCGCATCAACATGGTCTATGAAGGCGCCAACGGCGTGCAGGCGATGGACCTGGTGGGCCGCAAGCTGGCGCGCAAGGGCGGCGCCGCGCCGATGGCGCTGTTCGCCCTGTTGACCGGCTGGATCGCGGAAAACGAAAAAGACGATGGCATGAAGGTCTTCGTGGCGGGCGTGAAGCGCGGTACCGAGACGTTGCAGGCCGCCACCATGTGGCTGGCGGCGAACGGCATGAAAAATCCCAACGATGCCGGTGCGGGCGCCACCGAATATCTGCGCATGATGGGCATCACCGTCACCGCCCTGATGTGGGGCATGATGGCCAAGGTGGCGCTGGGCAAAAGCACGCCGCTGCACAAGGACAAGCTGATGTGCGCCCGCTTCTGGATGGAGCGGATGGTGCCCGAATGCCCCATGCTGCTGGAACGCATCCAGGCCGGCAGCGCCACGATCATGGAACTGGAATAGGTGAGCCAGACGCCATGGGAGCCACCGGGTCCGAAAGGCCCGCGTCTGGGACTCTATCTCTGGCTGGGCGCGCTGGCGGGCATCGCCCTGCTGGTGTTCCTGCTGATGCGCGCCTTCCCGGGCGAGAGCCTGGCCAATCCTGATCTGATCCAAATCCTGGCGGTTCTGGCGCTGGTGTCCAGCAGCCTGCTGTTCGTGCGGCAATTCAATGTGAAGCAGACGGTGCGCAATATCCTGCTCTGGTTGGGCGTGGGCGCCGTGCTGGTGCTGGGCTTTTCCTACCAGGAAGAATTGATGAGTGTGGGCCGGCGTCTGCGCGCCGACCTGATCCCCGGCACCCCGCTGCAGACCGAAGCGGGCGAGATGGTGATTTCCGCCGGCGAAGGCGGCGGCTTTCACGCCAATGGCATGGTGAACGGCACGCCGGTGCGCTTTCTGGTGGATACCGGCGCCAGCTCGATCGTGCTGAGTCCGGGCGATGCCAGGCGGCTGGGCATCGATCTGGACAGCCTTATCTTCAATCGCGCCTATGAAACCGCCAACGGCATCGGCTATGGCGCGTCGACAGTGGTGGACGAACTGACAGTCGGTCATATCCGCCTGACCAAGGTGCCGGTCTCCATCAACCAGGCGCCGATGCGCTCGTCGCTGCTGGGAATGACATTCCTCAACCGGATGAAATCGTTCAATATCAGCGGCCGCAAGCTGGTGCTGCGCTACTGAAGGGGTTCGCCATGAAACAGATGGTCAAAGGCGCGGCGTTGGCCGCCCTGCTCGCCTTGCCAGTCGCTGCCCAGGAACAACCGCGCACCCGCGTGACGCAGGGCGAACTTGCCGGAATGCGCGATCGCGGCGTGGATGCGTATCTGAATGTGCCGTTCGGCGCCGCGCCGGTCGGCGAGCTGCGCTGGAAGGCGTCCACAACGCCACCGGCCTGGAACGGTGTGCGCGACGCCGGAAAATTCGGCCCCTCCTGCATGCAGCCGGACGGCAAGACCATGGGACCCTGGTCCATCGAGTATTTTGCGCTTCCTCCCTATAGCGAGGACTGCCTGACCCTGAATGTCTGGACCACCGCCAGCTCCGGCGCGGGCCAGGCCGTGCTGCTGTTCGTGCCGGGCGGCGGTTTCAATTCGGGCGGCGGCGGCGTGCCGATCTACAATGGCGCCAACCTGGCCCGGCAGGGCATCGTCGCCGTCACCATGAATTACCGCCTCACCGCGGCGGGTTTTCTCACCCATCCCGAACTGACCAAAGAGGCGGGGCATTCCGGCAATTACGGGCTGACGGACGTGATCGCGGCCCTGACCTGGATTCGCGACAATATCGCGGCCTTTGGCGGCGATCCCGCCAAGGTGACGGTGATGGGCCAATCGGCGGGCGCCAGCGCCATCCATGCGCTGCTGCGCTCGCCGCAGGCGGCGAGACTGTTCCGCGCCGCCATCCTGAACAGCGGGGTGCGGGCGCGCGCGTCTTTGGCGACCAGCACCGAACGCGAACAGGCGAGCACCGAATGGGCCACAGCCAAGGGCGCGACCAGCCTGGCGCAGTTGCGCGCCCTGCCCGCCGCCGCGCTGGTGCCCACCGATCGCACGGCATTCAGCTTCCGGCCCACCGCCGACGGCCATGTCGTGCCGTCCGCGAACGCGCCCATCGTCATTGATGTGCCGATCCTGACAGGATGGAATCTGGGTGAAGGCGCCACGCCGCAAGGCAAGCTGCTCAACCAGCCCGTCAGCCGCGCCGAGTTCGAGGCCTGGGCGGGCAGCGGTCCTGAGGCTAAGGAATTGCTGGCACTCTATCCGTCCGGCGGCGATGCCTCCGCCGCGATGCACGCCGCCGGTCACGAAGGCCTGGTGATGAGCAGCCTGGCCTGGGCCGCGGCCCGTGGCGGAAAGACGCCGGTCTACCTGTACGACTTCGAGCGCGTGACGCCGGGCGCGCAGGCCCTGACCTATGGCAGCTACCATTCCTCCGAGCTGCCTTATGTGTTCGATACCCTGCACACCCTGGACCGGCCCTGGACCAATGCCGACCGCAAGGTGGCGGCGACAATGCAGGCCTATTGGGTGAACTTCATCAAGACGGGCGATCCCAATGGGGGCGGCCTGCCGCGCTGGCAGGCCTTCGACGCATCAAGGAACAATGTGATGGCGCTGGGGATCGCGCCCGGAATGCGTGCCGTGACCGATCCGGCCAAAGCCGCCTACTTCCGGCGGATCAACACCCAAGGAAACTAGGACCCCCTGAAACGCAAACGGCGCGCGGGAGACCCGCGCGCCGCTGCCATATCGCAGAACGCCCGTTTTACGGGTTGGTGGTGGTCGGCGTAACGTTGCTGTTGCCCTGGGTGGTCGAGGCCAGCGCGGCAATGCCGCCAGCCACAACCAGAATGCCCAACACCAGCAGCACGCCGCCGGTTTCGATCTGGGCCTGCTGGATGCCAGCGGGCTTGCCGGCCGACAGCGGGCCCATTTCAGGCGCTTCCGCCTGGGCGGCGCTGGAAATCATCATGGTCGTCGCCAGGACGGCCGCACAAATCGCACGCATGTTCGCTCTCTCCGAATTCGATGCGCCCATTGTGGCGGGGGAGTGTTAACAAACCCCTAGGGCAGGCGTCGCCGCCGCGCCAAATTTCCAGCTTTTTCGGGGTTTTTTTCCGTTACCAGCTAAAGGCGCCGCGCCACGGCGGCCTGCGCGATGGGATTGACGCTCTGCGCATTCAATCCCGACTGGGTCATGATCACCCGATAGATCGCCCCGTCGGTAAGCGGCATGTACACCGCCGAGCCGAAGCGGCGCTGTTCGGCCCTTGTGTTGTTCATAAGCCAGTCCACCAGCCCAGGCGCGTAGGCATTCACGGACGGTGATGGCCCTTCCAGGTCGCAGGCGGTGATGGCGCGGCCATTGCCCCGCGCGGCGGAGAAATACTTGTTGGCGATCTGGTCCAGCGTGTAGGTGGCATCCAGTCCCAGCACATTCGCCCAGTGCCGCCACTTCTGCACTGCGGCGCTCATCATCCACGCGTCGCCCTGGATGCGGCAATCCATGACAAGGCCAGACCCGTCCAGCCGCCGCACCGTGACCCGGTACTGCTGCAGCGCCGGATGCAGCGCCGCCACCGTTACTTCCGCGACGGGACGTTCGCTGGCAAGGCGGGCATAGGTCTGGGTGTTCAGCACCACCAGGCCCAGGCACAGGGCCACCAGACCCAGCACCAATCCGCCGACGGCCTGAACACCGGCTGGCACAAACCTCGCCCGACCCAGATGGAAAAGCCCCCGTAGAATCAGCAGAGAAGCCAGCACCGCCACCGCCAGCGGCGCCATCACCCAGTACCATTCTAGGGGAGACGTGAAGGACATAATGGTCCTGAGAGGAATATCCCATCATAACGCGCCAGTGACGCGTTACGATCCCACCAGTGGCGTCGACCGTCCTCTGGCTCTAGGCGAGCCAATTATCCAGTTTATGCAGAATCGCGGCGCTTTCACCCGCCAGATGCAGAATCTTCACGCGGCTGGTTTCGCCGGAACAGATCGTGATGTCCGCTTTGCGCAGCGACAGCGTCTTGGCCAGAAAAGCGATCAGCGCCTTGTTCGCCGCGCCTTCGACGGGTGGCGCAACAAGCCGCAGCCTGAGCACAGGACGCCCTTCCGCATCATCCGCGATTCCGTCCACGCCATTGCGTGAGGCGCGCGGGGTCAGGCGCAACGCCAGCCGCACCCCATCCTTCGTCGCGGCATAAGGCTTCATGCGGCTTGTGCCATCTTGGCCAACTGCCCCAGCAGCGCCTTGGCGCCCTTGAGGCGGTCCTCGGGCGTGGGCCAGTCGCGCACGACCACGATCTTCTGGTCGGGCCGCACCTTCATGGTGCCGCTATGCTGGTTGATGAACGCGATCAGCTTCATCGGGTTGGCGAACTGGTTCCCGCGGAAGGCCACGGTGCCACCCTTGGGGCCGGCATCGATCTTTTCCACTCCGGCAGCCTTGGCGAGCTGCTTGATGGTGACGATTTCCAGCAGGTGCTGAACCTCGTCAGGCAGCGGCCCGAAGCGGTCGATCAGTTCGGCGGCAAAGCGGTCGATATCCTGACGCGTCTCGATGCCTGCCAGACGGCGGTAGAGTGACATGCGGACATTCAGATCCGCGACATAGCCTTCCGGGATCATCACCGAGGCGCCCAGATTGATGACCGGCGACCACTGGTCGGTGACTTCGGCATCCCCGCCTTCCTTCAGGCCGGACACCGCTTCCTCCAGCATCTCCTGATAGAGCTCGATGCCCACTTCGCGGACATGGCCGGATTGTTCCTCGCCCAGCAGATTGCCGGCGCCGCGAATGTCCATGTCATGGCTGGCGATGGAAAAGCCCGCGCCCAGCTGGTCGAGGGACTGCAGCACTTCCAGCCGCCGGGTCGCGGTTTCGGTCAGTTTCTTTTCGGCGGGCGTCGTCAGATAGGCATAGGCGCGCTGCTTGGAACGGCCGATACGGCCGCGCAACTGATACAATTGCGACAGGCCGAACATGTCGGCGCGCTGGATCACCAGCGTGTTGGCGGTGGGAATGTCCAGGCCGGATTCCACGATATTGGTGGAGACCAGCACGTCCACCTTGCGCTCGTAAAAGGCGGTCATCACCTCTTCCAGCAGGGTGGGCGACATCTGGCCATGGGCGACGGCCGATTTCACTTCCGGCACCACTTCCTTCAAGAAGATTTCGGCGTCGCGCAGGTCGGAAATTCGCGGCGCGACGAAGAAGGACTGGCCGCCGCGATAATGCTCGCGCAGCAGGGCTTCGCGCACCACCAGGGGATCGAAAGGCGTGACGAAGGTGCGCACCGCCAGCCGGTCGATCGGCGGGGTGGTGATCAGCGACAGGTCGCGCACGCCCGACAGCGCCAGTTGCAGGGTGCGCGGGATGGGCGTGGCGGTCAGGGTCAGGACATGGACGTCGGCCTTGAGGTTCTTCAACCGTTCCTTGTGCACCACGCCGAAATGCTGCTCCTCGTCCACGATGACCAGGCCCAGGCGCTTGAACTGGATGCTTTCCGCCAGCAGGGCATGGGTGCCAACCACGATATCCACCGTGCCTTCGGCCAGCCCCACCTTGGTTTCGGCGGCATCCTTGGCGGGGACAAAGCGCGAGAGCTGGCGCAAGGTCAGCGGAAAGCCGGCAAAGCGTTCGGCGAAGCCGCGGAAATGCTGGCGCGCCAGCAAGGTGGTGGGCACCACCACCGCCACCTGCTCGCCGGCCATGGCGGCGACGAAGGCGGCGCGCATCGCCACTTCGGTCTTGCCGAAACCGACATCGCCGCAGACCAGCCGGTCCATCGGGCGGCCCGCCGCCAGGTCGGCCACCACTTCGCCGATGGCGCGTTCCTGATCCTCGGTCTCCTGATAGGGAAAGCGCGCCGAGAATTCGTCATACAGCCCGGCAGGCGGTTCGACCGGCGGCAGGGATTTCAGCTGGCGGGCGGCGGCGATCTTGATCAGCTCGGCGGCGATGGCGCGCACCCGCTCCTTCATCTCGGCCTTGCGCTTTTGCCAGCCGGCGCCGCCCAGCCGGTCAAGCTGCGCGCCTTCGTCCGAGCCGTAGCGGGTCAGCAGTTCGATATTCTCGACGGGCAGGAATAGTTTGCCGCCGTCATATTGCAGTTCCAGGCAATCATGCGGCGCGCCCAGCGCGTCGATCGCCTTGAGGCCAAGGTAGCGGCCGACACCATGCTCGATATGGGTGACCAGATCGCCCGGTGTCAGCGATGACGCCTCGGCGATGAAATTCTGCGCCCGCCGCGCGCGGCCCTGCGCCCGCACCATGCGGTCGCCGAGCACGTCCTGTTCGCTGAGGATAACAAAGCCGGGCGCCTCGAAGCCCCGTTCGATGCCCAGACAGGCAATGGCGAAGGCGGTGGCATCCAGCTTCAGTGCGTCGGCCCAGTTTTCGACCTTGCGGATCGGCGTGACGCCATGATCCGACATCACCCCGCCCATGCGTTCCGCCGAACCATCGGTCCAGCTTGCCACCAGCACACGCTTGCCGCCCCCCTGCTGCGCCTTGAGGTGATCGGCGGCGGCCTGGAAGACGTTCAGGTTTCCGCCCTGAATATTTTTCTGGCGCTCCGGCGCGAAGTCGCGGCCCTGACGGCCGCCAGCATCCACGCTGCCCGTGCTTTCCGGCGCCTGGAACGGCGTCAGGTCGCGCACGATGTGACGGGACAGCGCCGCTTTCCAGTCCGCGTCCGCCAGATACAGCGTGGCGGGCTTCAGCGGCTTGTAAGGCGGCCCCTTGATCGCATTCTTCTCATTCTTGGCATGGCGGAATTGTTCGCGGGTCTCGTAATAGTCCTGGATCAGCTCCAGCCGCGCCGTCTTGGACTCTTCCACCTGATGGCCCAGCAGCACCAGCGAGCGCGGCATGTAATCGAACAGCGTGTCGAGATGGTCGTAGAACAGCGGCAGCCAGTGCTCCATGCCCTGGGTCTTGCGACCAGCGCTGACCGATTCATAAAGCGGATCGTCACCCGCCGCGCCAAAGGCCGCGACATAGCCGGTGCGGAAACGGCTGATGGCGGCCGCATTCAGCGGCGCTTCACTGGCCGGCAACAGCGCCACCTCGGCCACCACCGTCTTGTCGGACAGTTGCGTTTCGGCATCGAAACGGCGGATCGCATCCAGGGTGGAGCCGAAGAAATCGAGCCGCAGCGGCTGCTCCTCACCCGGCGGCCACAAATCCACGATGCCGCCGCGCAGGGCGAAATCGCCCGGCTCACGCACGGTGCCGGCGCGCACATAGCCATTGCCCGACAGGAAGGCGACCAAAGCGTCACGATCCACCTCCGCGCCGTTTTTGGCCACGAAGCTGGCGCCATGAATGACATCCCTGGGCGGCACGCGCTGCAGCAACGCATTGACAGTGGTGACGATGACGCAAGCTTGCTCGGGGCTGCGCGCCAGGGCCGCCAGGGTCGCCAGGCGGCGGCTTTCGATATCGGGCTTGGGCGAGACCCGGTCATAGGGCAGACAGTCCCAGGCCGGAAAATCCAGCACCGTCACTGACGGCGCGAAGAAGGCGATGGCGCGCCCCGCCGCATCGGCCTGAAGATCGTCCTGCAAAACGAACAGCACCGGACCATTGCGCCGCCTTGCGGATTCCGCCGCCACATAAGCGTCATAACCCTGCGGCGCGCCCGAAACGGTCAGGCGGCCCTGCTGCTTGGCGATGTAATCCAGCCGGTCCACTTATGATCCCCAGCGCGGGTTCTTCTGTTCGCACACCGCCTTGAGGGCCGCGAAAACCGGATTGTCATATTCCGGTGGGACCGGCGCGGCGCCCCGCAGCCAGGCATAGACATCCTGGTCGGGGGCGGCGAGCAGCGCCTCAAACTGGTCCAGGCCCGCTTCATCCAGACGCGCCAGATTGCTCTCGGCATAGGCGCCGAAGATCAGATCGACTTCCTTGAAGCCGCGCCGTTGGGCCCGAAACAAAAGCCGTTTCCGGCGGTTCTCCGAAGAGCCACCCTGTTCCACGTCATCCATGGGCGGCATATAGCCCCGGTTTGGCGCGTTAACAATGGTATACGGGGCCGATTAACGCTGCGGCCCAAAATCGTTCCGCCAGTGCGCCGCCAGCGCGTATCCTGCGCGCATGTCAGGATACGGCCTCGTCATCGGATGCGGATTCGCCATCATGCTGCAGGCCTTGACCGGGCTGCTGGTCACGGCGCAGCCCCAGCGGCTGCGTGCGCCGCAAACGGCGCGGTTTACATTCCTCTGCTTCGCCGCGGTCGGCCTCCTGACCCTGGGATGGGCTAGCCTGCGCGCATGGGATTTCCATTATGACCGTCCGGGCGTCGTGAATATCGAACTGTCCTCCGACCAGTCGCAGGTTCAGCTCGAGCGCATCGCCTCGCTCCTGGGCGTCAACACCCGTCAGCCGACGCCGGCCATGGCCGACGCCATCGTGGACCGCCTGCCGTCGCATGTCTGGCGCATGCCGGTGGTGCAGCGCGAGGCGTTCGGGCTGGCGCTCGACCAGGTTCCCGCCAGCAAACGTTTCTCGGTCGTGGTGCGCAGTATCCCGTCCAGCGCCAATTCCGTCGCTTTTTCCGACGACATTCTGGCCGTGCTGCGCCGCCATGGCTGGCAGGCCCAAAGCATTCGCGACCTTGACGTCAATGCCAAGCTGACCGGGATCGCGGTCGCGGTGTCGCCGATGGTCAAGTCCAACGCGCAGGTGCCACTGAATGCCAAAAGGCTGATCGTGATGCTGCAAAAGGCCGGCATCTCCCCCTATGGCGCGCCGCAGCCGGGCCTGACGCCCCGCCAGTTCGAACTGGTGATCGGCAGCGGCCCGCAATAAAGCGGCGTTGAAGGCGCGGCACACCGCCCGGTATCGTGCCTGCCATGCGGCCCGCGATTCTGTTCCCCCTGTTCGCCGACATCCGCACCCTGCCCGGGGTGGGCCCCAAGCTGGAAAAACTGATCACCAAGGTCGCCGGGCCGAAGCTGGCGGACCTGGCTTTCGACCTGCCGGTCGGCGTGGTGGACCGTTCCTATCGTCCCAGGCTGGCCGCTGCCGAGCCCGGCCGCATCGCCACCGTCGAGGTCAATGTACTGGACCACCTGCCGCCGCGGGTCAAAAGCCAGCCTTATAAAGTGCGCGTTTCCGACGACAGCGCGGTCATGGAACTGGTGTTCTTTCGCGCCCATGCCGACTATCTGACAGCGCTGTTGCCGGTGGGCGCCAAACGCCTGCTGTCGGGCCGGATCGAGAAATTCAAGGACCGGCTGCAGATGGCGCATCCCGACTATGTCGTGGCGCCGGAGGAGATCGCATCCCTTCCCCTGCACGAACCCATCTATGGCCTGACTGAAGGACTGACGGCGCGTCCCATGGCCAAGGCGGTGCGCGGGGCGGTGGAAAAAGTCCCGCTCCTGCCGGAATGGCAGGATGCCGCTTTTCTCAAACAGCGCAAATGGGACAGCTTTGGCGGCGCGCTGGAAAAGGCGCATGCCCCGGCGCATGACAGCGACCTGTTACCGACAACGGCGGCGCGCCAGCGCCTGGCCTATGACGAACTGCTCGCCAACCAGCTGGCGCTGTTGCTGATCCGGAGCCATTTGCGCGGCAACAAGGGCCGGGTGGTTTCGGGCACCGGCAAGCTGAAAGCCAAAGTGGTGGCCGCCCTGCCCTTCGCCCTGACCGATCCGCAACTGGAAGCGCTGGCCGAGATCGAAAAAGACATGGCATCCGAAAAGCGCATGCTGCGGCTGCTGCAGGGCGATGTCGGATCGGGCAAGACCATCGTGGCGCTGCTGGCCATGCTGGGCGCGGTGGAGGCGGGATTGCAGGCGGCGCTGATGGCGCCCACCGAACTGCTGGTGCGCCAGCATCTGGCGTCGCTGGAGCCTTATGCCAGGGCAGCGGGCGTGCGGCTGGCCTGCCTGACCGGGCGGGAAAAAGGTGCGGGCCGCGAAGTCACCTTGCAGAAACTGGCGGCGGGCGAGATCGACATACTGATCGGGACCCACGCCCTGTTCTCCGACGATGTCGCCTTCAAGGATCTCGGCCTGGCGGTGGTGGACGAACAGCATCGCTTTGGCGTGCATCAGCGCATGCAGCTTCAGTCCAAGGGCAAGCCGGCGGACGTGCTGGTGATGACCGCCACGCCCATTCCGCGCACCCTGGCCTTGACCGCCTATGGCGACATGGATGTCTCCAAGATCACCGGCCGCCCGCCGGGACGCAAACCGGTGGAGACGCGGGTGATGGGCGCCGCCCGCCTGGACGACCTGATCACCCACCTGCGCACGGCGCTGGACCGTGGCGCGCGCGCCTATTGGGTCTGCCCGCTGGTGGAGGAATCGGAAAAGATCGATCTCGCCGCCGCGCAAGACCGCGCCGTGATGCTGCGCCAGGCCTTGGGCCTGAATGTCGGCCTGGTGCACGGAAAGATGAAAGCAGCCGAGCGCGACGCCGCCATGACGGCATTCAAGGCGGGCGAAACCCAGCTGCTGGTCGCCACCACCGTGATCGAAGTGGGGGTGGATGTCCCGGAAGCCACCATCATGGTGGTGGAGCATGCCGAGCGTTTCGGCCTTGCCCAATTGCACCAGCTGCGCGGCCGGGTCGGACGGGGGACGGGAAAATCCAGCTGCATCCTGGTGTGGCATGAACCGCTGGGCCAGACCGCCAAGGCGCGGCTGAAAACCATGCGCGAGACCGATGACGGCTTTGTCATTGCCGAGGAGGATTTGCGCCTGCGTGGTCCTGGGGAAGTGCTGGGCAAACGCCAGAGCGGCGCGGAGGAATTCCGCATGGCGGACCCGGCTGCCCATGCCGATCTGCTGGCCGTGGCCCATGACGATGCCCGGTTGATCCTCACACGCGATCCCGATCTCAAATCGCCGCGCGGCGAAGCACTGCGCACCCTGCTCTATCTGTTCGGGCGCGACGAAGCGGTGCGGTACCTAAGGACCGGCTGAACGGCCGGTCAGGCGATAGACCAGCAGGCCCAGCCATTCATGCAGTGCGTAATCGGTGCGGCTCAGGTTGCCGGAATATTGGAAAAAGCCCGATATGCCGGAGGGCGTGGTCATGTAGTCGGTGGGCCAGGGACGCACCGGCCAGCCCAGCTTGCGCGCCACGCCCATGGCACGGGGCATGTGGCTGGCGGTCGTCGCCAGCAGCCAGACTTCGCCGGGTCTGGGCTGCGCGATGTCGCGCACGAACAGGATATTCTCATAGGTGTTGCGCGAGCGCTGTTCCAGGATCAGGCGTTTGCTGTCCAACCCCATCTGGGCGAAGACGTAACGCGAGCCTTCCGCTTCTGACATGGCCGCGCCGCCCAACACGCCCGAACCGCCCGAGAAGATAACCTTGGCATCGGGATAACGCCGCGCCACCTCATAGCCCCCGACCAGCCGGCCCTTGCTCAATTCCATGGCCGGCACGCCGCGTGTCCGCAGCATTTCCAAATTCATGCCGCCGCTGAGGATCAGCACGCCATCCACGCGCGCGGGCCAGCCCCCGCGCGGATATTGATTTTCCAGAGCGCGCAGCATCACGTCCTGGACCGGCAGGATTCCGATCAGCACGAACAGCAACGCCGCTGCTATTCCCAGCCGGCGCGCCGCCACCCGCCAGCGCAACAAAAGGCACAGGCCGGCCGCCGCCAGCAGCAACAGGATATTGCTGGGCGCCGCCAGCATCCAGAATATCTTGGACAGCAGGAAGAACATGTGCCGCATAGCGTCACAAGAACGCCACCAGCACAAGGCGACGGATTGCGACCGCGGCGATTTCGGGGCAAGAAACTGGCATGGGAGATTTGCAGGCGGATGTCGCGGTAATCGGTGCCGGTGTGGTGGGACTGGCCATCGCCCGCCAGATGGCGCGCGCCGGCCACGACGTGGTGATCCTGGAAAAGAACGATCATTTCGGGATGGAAACCAGCGCCCGCAACAGCGAGGTGATCCATGCCGGGATCTATTATCCGCAAGGCTCCCTGAAGGCCAAGCTTTGCACGCGCGGCAAGGCGCTGCTCTACGAATTCTGCGAAAAGCACGGCGTGCCGCACAGGCGTATCGGCAAGCTGATCGTGGGCCATGGCGGACAGGAGCCGCAGATCGCCGCCATCGCCCAGGCGGCATCGGACAATGATGTTGAGGTCACGCCGCTGGCCCGCGCCCAGATCGCCGCCTTGGAGCCGGAGGTGCATGCCGATACCGGACTGCTGTCGCCCTCCACCGGCATCATCGACAGCCATCAGTACATGCTGGCGCTGCTGGGCGACCTGGACCTGGTGCGCGGCGCCCATCTGGTCGGGGCGCGGCGCAGCGGCGAGCGTTGGCATCTGACCGTGCAGAGCGGCGGCGAGAAGCTCATCCTCTCCACCGCCATGCTGGTGAATGCCGGCGGGTTGTGGGCGCAAGGCATAGCCCATTGCATCGAAGGCCTGGCCGAGATCCCGCCCTTGTTTCTGGCAAAGGGCAACTATGCGGCGCTGTCCGGCAAAAGCCCGTTCCGCCATCTGGTCTATCCTGTACCCGAACCGGGCGGGCTGGGGGTGCATGTCACCCTGGACATGGGCGGACGGGCGCGGTTCGGACCCGATGTGGAATGGCTGAACCTCAACAGCCCCTCAGCCCTCGATTATGCCGTGACGCCGGGCGTGACCGCAAAATTCGCACCGCTGATTGCGCGCTGGTGGCCCAGGGTGCGCGCGGAGATGCTGACGCCCGACTATGCGGGGGTGCGTCCCAAGCTGGTGGGACGCGGCGCGCCCAATGCCGACTTCCGGATCGACGGCCCGGCTGTTCACGGGCTGTCCGGCCTGGTCAACCTGTTCGGGATTGAGTCGCCGGGGCTGACCGCCTCGCTGGCGATAGCGGAACATGTGGAGCAACTGCTGCAATGAAGCTCGGATTGGGCACTGTGCAGTTCGGACAGGCCTATGGCGTATCCAATGCGCGCGGCCAGGTCTCGCAGAACGAGGTACGCGCCATCCTGGCTCGCGCCGCCGCGTCCGGCATCCGGGTGCTGGACACCGCCGCCAATTATGGCGAAGCCGAAGCCGTGCTGGCGCGTCAGGACACCGCGCCCTTTCGCATTGTCACCAAAACCGTCAGCGCCAAAAACGGAGTCGACGCCGTGGTGGCGCGGGCGCGCCAGTCGGCGCGGACGTTGAAGGCCGATACCTTGCTGGTGCATGCGGCGGCGGACCTTCAGGACGACGCCTTGTGGCCGGCCCTGCAGCAACTCAAAGCAGATGGCACCTTCAAACAGGTCGGCATTTCCGTCTATGTCGCCGAAGACCCGAGCGCGCTGGCGCAACGTTTTCGCCCTGACGTGATGTGACCTGACCGGGTCTTTTTGTACCAAGCGGTTTGATAGAAACTGACTTGGAAAGGAACCTGGTTATGCCGAAGAAGCGTTTTAGCGCGGAGCAGATAGTGATTTTGCTGC
>Ga0209296_1001210_pt1 | contig 20372 bp, 23 predicted proteins | sample S_130206_EF_Meta_FD_187319 | JGI IMG/M metagenome (GOLD analysis project Ga0209296, IMG submission 187319) | Freshwater microbial communities from Lake Simoncouche, Canada to study carbon cycling - S_130206_EF_MetaG (SPAdes) (version 2) | ecosystem: Environmental > Aquatic > Freshwater > Lake ...
AAACTGAATACACACGCTATATGACAATTGGCGTAAAATAGAACACCTACCTTAGGACCCTTGTGGTTTTGGTGTGGCCGGCTGCTGGCCCAAAAGGAGTAGGAGTCGTGCCCGAAACTTTTGAAAGTGAGCTCTACCAAAATATCGTTGACTTTTTAAAATAAACCTGTATAATAATAAAACTTATACAGGAGAACTCAATGTCAAACAGTAGAATTTTTAGTGGAGCGGAGCAGGCTAAACTTACCCAAGTGATCAACGAAGGCATGCAGGTCATGATGGAAATTGAAACCTTGACTGGTGGTCTCAATGACACAGTCAAAGCCATTGCCGAAGAAATGGATATCAAACCCAATGTCCTCAAGAAGGCCATCCGATTGGCACACAAGAGTGAATTTGGTCGTGAACAACAGGATCATGAATTGTTGGAAACAATTTTGACTTCGGTGGGCAAAACATTATAAATATTGTTTTCAAAAACAATCGAGTCGTTCACGTTACGAACATGAATCATGGTCAACCGGCCATAAACGGAGAAAAATTTGAGTTATGTAGATGCACTATTTGATCGTGACCACGATCGTATTCATGTAGTTGAACGCAAGGATGGTCTAAGACGCTATCAGGAATATCCAGCCAACTACATTTTTTATTACGAGGATCCTCGTGGTAAATTTACCAGCCTATTTGGCACGCCTGTCAGCAGATTCAGCACACGCAACAACAAAGAATTTCGCAAAGAAATTCGCATACAGAGCAGCAAGCAACTGTATGAAAGTGATATCAATCCAATCTTTCGTTGTTTAGAAGAAAACTACAAAGGTCAAGACGGTCCCAAATTAAATGTAGCGTTCTTTGACATTGAAGTGGACTTTGATCCCGAGCGTGGCTTTTCACCAACTACAGATCCATTCAATGCCATCACTGCTATTTCAGTGTATCTACAATGGCTAGAGCAAATGGTTACCTTGGTTGTTCCGCCCCGGCACATGAGTCGTGCGACTGCGGATGAGATTGCCCAGGAGTTTGAAAACTGCATTGTGTTTGACAAAGAAGAAGAAATGTTAAAAACTTTCTTAGATCTAATCGAAGACGCTGATGCAATATCGGGTTGGAACAGTGAGGGTTATGACATACCTTACACAGTAAATCGTGTCACTAGAATTCTTAGCAAAGACGACACACGACGTTTTTGTCTGTGGAATCAATATCCCAAGAAGCGTGTGTTTGAACGCTTTGGTGCAGAAAATGAAACCTACGACTTGATTGGTCGTGTGCATATGGACTATATGCAATTGTATCGCAAATACACCTATGAAGAACGTCACAGTTACTCATTAGATGCCATTGCTGAATACGAACTGCAAGAAACTAAAACAGTGTTCGAAGGCACCCTGGATCAATTGTATAATCAAAACTTTAAAAAGTTTATTGAATACAACCGTCAAGACACAATGATTTTGGCCAAGTTGGATCGGAAATTAAAATTCTTAGATCTTGCCAACACACTGGCACATGAGAATACTGTGCTACTACAAACCACCATGGGTGCTGTGGCTGTAACCGAACAGGCCATTATCAATGAAGCACATGAACGTGGCATGGTTGTTCCTAATCGCAAAGAACGTTATAGCGATGAGGATACCCAGGCCGCAGGTGCCTATGTTGCATTTCCAAAGAAAGGCATACACGAGTATGTGGGATCTATTGATATAAACAGTTTGTATCCTTCGGCGATTCGTGCGCTAAACATGGGTCCAGAAACTATTGTAGGACAACTCCGTCCCGTAATGACTGATCGTTACATTGGTGATAAAATGCGAGGTGGCAGTAGTTTTGCCGGAGCATGGGAAGGTTTGTTTGGAAGTTTAGAATACGAAGCAGTAATGGCTACAGAGCCAGGCACAGAAATTACTATCGACTGGAAAGACGGTGAAGAGTCAGTTCATAGTGCCGCCGATGTATGGAAGATCGTTTTTGATAGCAATCGTCCTTGGATGATCACTGCCAACGGTACTATCTTTACCTATGAAAAAGAAGCGGTTATTCCTGGATTACTAAAACGCTGGTATGCCGAGCGTAAAGAAATGCAGGCCAAACTTAAAGAATGTAAAAATCCAGAAGATGAAGAATACTGGGACAAGCGTCAACTTGTTAAAAAGATTAACCTTAACAGTCTCTATGGTGCTATTCTTAATCCTGGTTGTAGATTCTTTGACAAGCGTATTGGACAGTCCACAACTCTTACTGGTCGTGCTATTGCCCGGCACATGGATGCTCATGTAAATGAATGTATCACTGGCAAATATGACCATGTGGGTGAAGCAATCATCTACGGTGACACAGACTCCTGTTACTTTACAGCATATCCAGTGTTGCAAAAAGAGATAGAAGCAGGCACCATGCCTTGGAATCGAGAAATTGCCGTTCAACTGTATAACAGTATCGCCGATCAAGTCAATGACAGCTTTCCAGGTTTTATGGAAACTGCATTCCATGTGCCACGCGAGATGGGTAATGTTATCAAAGGTGGTCGTGAGATTGTAGCCAGCAAGGGTTTGTTTATTACCAAGAAGCGTTATGCTGTCATGTATTATGACAAAGAAAACAAACGTGTGGACACACACGGATCACCCGGCAAAGTCAAGGCCATGGGTCTTGATCTTAAAAGGTCAGACACACCCAAGGTTATTCAAGAATTCCTAAGTGAAATTCTCAACGAGGTACTAGTTGGTACAAGTCGTGAAGATATCATTGAAAAAATTCGCGAGTTCAAATACATATTTAAAGAGCGTCCAGGTTGGGAAAAAGGTAGCCCCAAGCGTGTGAACAACTTGACCAAGTATGGCAAGGAAGAAGAACGCTTGGGCAAAGCCAACATGCCCGGACATGTCAGAGCCGCACTGAACTGGAACAATCTGCGTAGGATGAACGGCGACAAGTATAGTATGCAGATTGTAGATGGCATGAAAACTATTGTGTGTAAGTTGAAACAAAATCCACTGGGATGGACCAGTATCGGTTATCCCACAGACGAAACACACCTGCCACAATGGTTCAAAGAACTTCCATTTGCCGACAGCGAGATGGAAGCCACAGTAGTAGATCAAAAATTAGACAACTTGCTAGGCGTATTGGATTGGGATCTGGCCAGTGCCACCAATACAGAAAACACTTTCCAAACCCTGTTTGAGTGGTAACATGAACCTAACTGAATTAATACGTCTACATAATCATTTAGAAGAGCTGACTATGCAGGATCTTCAATATGAATCTAGCAATAGATTCGAGTTGATCATTGACCGTGTTGATGTACCACAGGCCGGAGTTGATTCAGGATTTCAACAAAGACTCAAAGAAAAAAATCATGCGTTACAATCAGTATTTGTTAGCATTGATGAAGAACTAACCGATTTAAAATCAGAGGTAGAACAATCAATTGCCGATCAAGGCCAAACATGGCTACATCGAAATTATACCGAATATGAACGGTACCTTGAAACCAACTATGCACAGACCGAAGACTATCTAGGATTGCATCGTAATAAACCATTGCGTAGAGATGCAGATACAGAATCAGTGTTGAAGAGTCGTGTGGCCAATTACTGCGATTGGAAGCATCCGGCTATGATTATACATCCGATGCTAGAACCATTCGTACACGAGATGACGGCCAGCGATCCATTGTATCTGGTCGACGAAAGTCATTACTTGTTAGACCCTGTCATACAACAATTCAATCCAGTTTATCAAAATAGACTGCGTCCATATACAATTAAAGAATCATTTAATCATCCAATTTTAAATCGATTGCCCGATCAGCAAATTGGTTTTTGTTTGATCTACAACTATTTAGATTATCGTCCGTTTGAGTTGGTAAAAATATATCTTGAAGAAATTTATCAAAAGCTGTTACCTGGCGGAGTATTGGCCATGACATTCAACGATTGTGATCGGTATCAAGCCATGCAGGCAGTTGAACAAGGCATCACCGGCTACACGCCGGGCTTGTTGGTCAGAGGCTGGGCCAACTACTTGGGATTTGAAGAAATATTTTGTCACCAAACTGGTAGCCCTAGTGTATGGATAGAATTTCGAAAGGCCGGACAGTTGTCGTCACTGCGTGGTGGCCAGAGCCTGGCAAAAATATTACCTAAACCCGTTGCAAAATCTAAATAACCACTGTATAATCAAACACAAGGAGAATTACATGAAAGATCATTTACTAGACTTAGTAGAACACACATTGAAATTGGGTTGCATTGACCTGGTCAAAATCACCGGCGACGACAAGTCCACGGACATCTTTGGCGTAGCCGAGGATCGTAGTGTAGTGGTAGAGGGCAAGTATGCCAATCCAGTTCCGGAATTCATTGGCTTGTTTGGCATGCCAAACTTGGCAAAACTTAATATTCTTTTGAACTTGCCAGAGTATAAAGAAGGCGCTGGACTTAGTGTTACAAAAAAAGCCACAGGTGAACCTGATGGTATTAGTTTTCAAAATGCCACCAAGGATTTTAAGAACACATATCGTTTTATGGCCAGTGAGATTGTAACTGAAAAAGCCAAGACCGTTAAATTTAAAGGTGTTAATTGGCACATTGAATTTGAGCCCACTGTGGCTGCTATCCAACGTCTCAAGATGCAAGCACAGGCCAATGCTGAAGAAACCAATTTCCAGGCCAAAACTGAAAACGGTGACCTAAAGTTTTTCTTTGGTGATCACAGCACACACGCCGGTAACTTTGTATTTCAACCCGGTGTAAGCGGAACACTCAAACGCACATGGTCGTGGCCAATTAAAACTGTAATCAGTATTTTGGATCTAACCGGTGACAAAGTCATGCGTATCAGTGATGATGGCGCAGCACAGATCACAGTTGATTCAGGCTTGGCCACTTACACATACATTATTCCAGCACAAAGCAAGTGACCCAAGATAACTTAACCGCCAAGCAGAATGATTACGCTGTGTTCTTGCCAGCTATATCGGGCTTTTATGCTACTTACATAGGCAAACAACGTGATCCGGTTAATGGTCCTTATGTGGATCCGGCACGTATGCCCAAGGGCATGAAAGACATGGAACAGATGAATTGGCTGAACAGCGCCAAAGGTCTGTTTCCATACCGGTGGAGTTTGTATTCAGGTGGTCATGCCAATTTAGATCTAAACAAGCAAGACTGGTCCGAAGACATGGTGCGTAACCGTGAAGCTGGCACAGTGATGTTGGGCGACTCGGGTGGATTCCAAATTGCCAAAGGCCTGTGGGAAGGCGAGTGGCGCGATCCAACTAGCGCAGAGGTTCAAGCCAAGATGGCTGAACTCCGAGCCAAAGGTATTGAACATCGGCCAGATCTCAAACCTGACGGCACACCCAAGCATGATAAAAATGGCAAAACCAAGTATATCAAGATTGATCATGCAAAAAATTATCAAAACTTGTTGGATGCCGCACAAAAGAAACGTGAAGCTGTGCTTAAATGGTTGGATGGTGTTGCTGACTACGGCATGACATTAGATATTCCAACCTGGGTCATACACGATAAAAAGGCCAGCGATGCTTGTGGTATCACTACCTTGGATGAAGCTGTGGCGGCCACCAAATATAACAACGACTACTATATGCGGTACCGTAAGGGTGCTCGCAATGGTGGTATGAAAGTGCTGAATGTGTTACAAGGTGCCAATCATGCTGACGCCGATCGTTGGTATGAAACCATGAAGCACTACTGTGACCCTAACATCTATCCAGACACACACTTTGATGGTTGGTCAATGGGTGGTCAGAACATGTGTGATGTGCATCTTGTATTGCGTAGACTAGTGGCATTACGGCACGATGGCTTGCTTCGAGAAGGTGTTCATGATTGGATGCACTTCTTGGGCACAAGTAAACTAGAGTGGGCTGTGCTACTTACAGACATTCAGAGAGCCGTAAGAAAATATGTCAATCCTGCATTTACTATCAGCTTTGATTGTGCCAGTCCATTTTTAGCAACTGCAAATGGGCAGGTATATCATCACATTGATCTACCCCATAACGACAAGTGGTGCTATAGAATGAGTCCCATTGTGGATGATAAAAAGTATAGCACAGACACAAGACCATACGGACAGGCAGTGGTAGCAGATAAGTTGGTTGATCATTTTGACGAAAGCCCGATCAGTCTACAACTGCAAATGAAAGACATTTGTTATTACAAGCCCGGTGATCTAAACAAGATCGGTAAAGAAGGTAAGACATCGTGGGATAGTTTCAGTTATGCCCTGCTGATGGGTCACAATGTATGGATGCATTTGGAAGCAGTTCAACGTGCCAATCGTGTGTATGATTCAGGGTCGTTTCCTGCCATGATGTGGAACCAAAAAGGTGACCATGCCAGATTCAAAGACATTGTAGATGCCATCTTTGCCACACCAGATCGTGAGGAAGCCGAAGCCATTATCGAACACTACGATCGTTATTGGATGGACATTGTGGGAACTCGCGGCTTCAAAGGCAAAAAAGCCAAAAACGCACACAGCCAATTCAATGCGTTATTTGAAGAAGTTGCGGTTGACGACGAAGCCCAAGATAATATACAATTAGATGAAGACTTTAGCCCGGACCAACTGGCCCGATTAGATCAACTAGAACAAGATCAAACTCGATGAATAGAGATGGACACACAGACGTCAGTTTCTTTATAGGAACTGAAGTTGAACATACCCCTGCCTTTGGCCGACGCACCTTATTTGTGGTGGGCTTACAAGATAGCCAAATTGTCAAACAAGAAGCCATGAATAATGATTGTGAACACATTTACTTTGGTGCCAATCAAAGTTTTCCAGCATTGGCCATCAATGATGCAGATGCCTGGCGTGATTGGGAAATGATGATACAAGACTGCTTGGACGACAAATGGCTATGCACTCTCGATTTAGACCACGCACAGGCCGAAGGCTTACTAGAATCCGGCCTAGTAGAGTCGCACGATTTTATTCCAATGATTTCGGTCAAACTGCCTTACATTCGACAATTTGGTTACAATGCTACTCTCAAACTGGACGACAAGGACTTTGCTGCTACCAACCCCGGAGTGTGGTGCTACAGCCTACACGACTTACAAAACCGCGACCGGTTTACAGACTGGTCTAAATATACCAAAGATGAGGTAATAAAATGATTAGATGGTTATGGTCAAACTTGATGAAATGGGGTTGGGATTTTAATCGCGACATTAGAGGATTTGAGGAAGAGCCCAAGGTTCGTCTAAGAGGACGCGGTGCCGTGCCTAGTTCTCTCGCTATATGTGATAATGAAGGCCCTGTCATTGACCTGCCGGATCCTATTAGGTTCAGTGTGCAGGCTGTTAATGGTGGCACCATCGTTGAAACTCGTTGGTATGATCCAAAGAAAGATGAGAGCCGTGTTAAACTTCATATCGTCACCGCTGATCAAGACTTGTCAGACGCGATTGGTAAAATTGTAACTATGGAGTTATTGCAAAGATGATACAGGAACAAAGAGAAACCATTGAACGTATTAAAGCCGCCGCGGGTCGTCAAATTTGGGTCACATTCCGCAAGGAAGGCATCCACTGCTACCCAGCTGCCGCAACTGATCCACAACTGGCCACTGGCGACGAATATGATGTTGGCTTTTTGGCCAGCCCTCATCGCCACATATTCCATTTTAGAGTGTCAATCGACGTGTTTCACAACGACAGAGATATCGAATTCATTCAATTCAAACGTTGGTTGGAAAACTTATACAAAGACGGTGTTTTACAACTCAACTACAAAAGCTGTGAAATGATGGCCGATGACCTGTATGTTCAAATTGCTGCACGTTATTCCGGTCGTTGTGTTATAATCGAAGTGTCCGAGGACGGTGAAAACGGATGTTCAATCGCTTATAACCTCACCCGTCCTTCTCAATCAATTGTAATTTAAATGAAAATATTGATCTGTGGTGATAGTTTTGCAGCAGATTGGACTGTTAAATATCCAGGCCAGGGTTGGCCGAACATGCTGTCGCAACAACATGAGATTGTTAATTTGGCACAGGCTGGATGTAGCGAATACAAGATTTTAAAACAACTTGAATCAGCAGACTTAAATACTTACGATCGAATTATTGTATCACATACAAGTCCTTACAGGATCTATGTCAAACAACATCCGGTGCATTACAATGATATATTACACAAAAATTGTGATCTGCTATATGCAGATATAAAAGCACACTCTGTCAAAAATAAGAATCTTGTTCCTATTGTAGATTACATTGAAAACTATTTTGATCTTGATTATGCAAAAGACATACATAGATTGTTGTGTAAGGAAATTGAACAACTGCTTGAATCTATTGCAGATCGAGTGATCCACATTGCCAATATTGATTATAAAACCATTTATAGTTTTAAAAATATGATCGATTTTAGCAATCTCTTTGCATCTAACGGTGGTTCTACCAATCATTATGATGCCAAAGGCAATGAAGAAGTATTTAAAATTTTATCAACCTCCCTTAAAAGGAACTATCATGGGTAAATCCCAATATCGTACAAATCCTAGAGCTCTTCAAGCATTTGAAGATTTATCAAACTACTTGGAATTCTGTCGTGATTACGGCTATAGGTACCGAGAGGAAGACTTGTATAATTTCCGCAGTTATGCCTGGCAACAATATAATAAATTTGCACAGGGTAAACATGCCAAGAACATGTGGGACGAAGATAGCCGCAGATTTGCAGGACAACGTCGCTATGCGTAAACTATTCTACATGGGACTTGAGAGTTATGAGGCCCGCTACACACTACAACTTACCGAATGGAATCGACGTGTGTTTGATCGTCGTGGATTAGACATTGTTTACGTTCCTGGCACTACTATTGACAATACACAAAGTATCAGTGTAGGACAAGTGCTGGATGCACATGGTCGCAGTTACTTTGGCATGAGCCAAATGATGAATCTAGTTCAAATGATGCGTAATGGAGAAGTCACACATGAAGATGTTATCTACTTTGAAGACATGTTTCAACCCGGTATCGAGAGTCTACCTTATATTATGGACCAGATTCCTCAAAATGCTCAGCCTCGCGTGTTTGTTCGCTGTCTTGCTCAATCCATTGATCCTGATGATTTCGTACATGTATGGGGTATGGCGCGATGGATGGGACTCTACGAACAAATGGTTAATGAGTTTGTTACAGGAGTTCTCGCCACGAACGAAGAGATGGTTGCTCATATGCGGATTGCTGGATGGACTGCTCCTATATATAATATTAGCGGCCTAGCATTTGGCAAGGCAGAAGTGCTAGAGCGTATTGGTGGCGTTCAGAACATCAAGCCGTTTGATCAACGCAAGATGCGTGTGGGCTTTGCCGCAAGATTTGATCAAGAGAAGCAACCTGGCTTCTTTATGGATCTCATTGAAATGTATCATGCACAAGGTCGTCACAAAGACATAGAGTTTGCCATCTTCCAAGGTGGCCCATTACGCAGTAATAATCCTGAGTATGTGGCTCGTGCTCGTCAGTTAGCTAGTGAAGGCAAACTGACAATCTATGAAAACTTAACTAAGAACGACTACTATGCTCTCCTTAACGATACTCGTGTGCTGTTCAATTGTGCTCTGCAAGATTGGGTCTCGAACACTGTGTCTGAAGCAGATACCCTCGGAGCCAACGTTCTATATCCTGCTTATCGCAGTTTCCCTGAAACTTTTGCAGATGACCCTAACCGGCTCTATGTTCCCTGGTCAATAGATGATGCCTATCACAAATTGGAAAACTTGTTGCAGGCACCACATCACAATATGGGTTTGATCTCAGATTGGAACGATGGAACCATTGATCGTATCTGTGACATTATTGAAACTGCTGGTACCATTGTGGAAGGCTCTGCAGAATGCAAGGCTACCAAGTGGAATCGTTCAGGCAATAGATATCGTGATCATGTAAGTCAAGCAAAATATACGGTGAGGAAAATTAAAGGATGAACACCAAGTTATTGGTCACTGGCGGTTGCAGTTTTACAATGCCTGATGAAAATTCTCCTAGGAAATGGCCAATACAACTAGCTGATCATTTAGATGTGCCATTTATAAACACAGCCCTTCAGTCTCAAGGAAATGGAATGATCAGTAGAAAGATCATACATCAAATTACTGAGATTTTGAAAACCAACAACGCTTCGGATATTTTAGTTGGTATCATGTGGAGTGGTCCAGATAGACACGATTTTTATCTAAATAACAATGATAAAAATATTGATAATCATCCTGATTATCTCCACACAAGTTTATCACCCACTACAAATAAAAAATGGATTATACTAAATGCTCATTGGAAAAATCATTATGCCAAGTCCTATTACAGCACATTCCATGACGATATAGGTTCACTCATTTACACTTATGAGCACATACTTAGAGTGCAATGGTTTTTGAAATTACATAAGATTCGATACTTTATGACTACGTATATGGGAACTGTGTTTTATAATCAAAATAAGTTGTTTCAAAATAAAATCTTAAGACATGCTGATACAGCACATCTATACAATCAAATTGATCATGATCAGTTTTTGCCAATTAACGGACAATATGAGTGGGCTGTAGACACAGGATTACCATTTTTTCCGTGCAAGTATGGAGTTGATGATCATCCTACCACTGAGCACAACGAAAAATTTGTCAATGAAATTATTATACCGTTTTTGCTGAGAAAAAATTATATATGAGAGTCATTGTAACTGGTGGTGCTGGATTTATCGGTGGCGAAACAGTTCTTAAATTGCTAGATGCTGGACACAGTGTCTACGCAATTGATCGTGTCGTACCCAGTGAGCGGTTACTTAACTCGGGCGCCAAATGGCTCACCGGAGATTTCAGCGGCGATGTCGCGCTGGATTCAATTGTATTGTTTAATCCAGATGCTATCATTCATTGTGCTGGCACAAGTCTGGTAGGCCCTAGTGTTTCTGATCCACAACAATACTATGACAATAATTTTGTTAAAACTAAACGACTATTGGATCGGTTGATACAATACAAGATCAGTGCCAGATTTATTTTTAGTTCAAGTGCCGCAACGTATGGCAATCCTATCATGACTCCAATACAGGAAGTTGATCCTACTGAACCTATTAGCCCGTATGGCGAAAGCAAGTTAATGACAGATTGGATGTTGAAGAGTTATCATCAAGCCTATGGATTAGACTTTGTGTCGTTCCGTTACTTCAATGCTTGTGGGGCTGACAGTCAAGGTCGTCATGGACAAGCACCCGGTGCTACCCACATTATTGCTAGACTGTTAGAAAGTGTTCGCGACGGCCGCGACTTTACAATGTATGGCACCGATTACCCTACTGAAGATGGCACCTGCGTTCGTGATTACATCCATGTAGAAGATTTAGCTGAGGCACATATTGCGGCCATTGACCTTACTATCAAATCAGACATATACAATCTAGGCACTAACCAAGGCCATAGCAATTTACAAATATTACAAGCGGCATCTGCTGTGTTGAAACGAGACATTGCTTATCTACACGGACCAAAACGTGCAGGAGATCCAGCTCAACTGGTGGCTGATGCCAACAAATTTATGACCGCAAGCGGTTGGCAACCACGATTTGGATTAACTGATATCATACAACATGTATGGGCCTGGTATAGTCAATGAGCTTCAAAGCCTTATTTAATTTTGAATCAGCCTTGGCTGAATATACAGGTGCACCGTATGTGGTCGTAACCGACGGTTGCACACATGCTATTGAGCTGTGTATGCGATACGAACAGGTTAAAGAATGTCAATTTTCAGCTTATACATATATTAGTGTGCCAATGGCCCTGACGCACTTGGGTATAGAATACACCATGACTGACGAGGTTTGGACCGGAGAATATCAATTTCGTAATACACGAATTTGGGACAGTGCTCGTAGATTAGAACGCAATATGTATCGACCTGGCTCAATGCAGTGTTTGAGTTTTGGCTGGACCAAACCATTGCAGTTGGGTAAAATCGGTGCCATATTGTTAGATGATCCTAAAGCATATCGCATGATGAGTCGTCAACGAAGTGATGGCAGAGATCTAAATATCTCCTGGGTAAAAGAAACGGATTTAATAATCGGATGGCATTATTGTCCTACCTTGGAATTATGTGTAAAAGGATTAGATTTATTACCTGGTGTAGAACCAAAAGCACAACCTGGCATCTATCCTGATTGCAGAAAAATTACATTTAAGTATTGATTTAAATCTAAATAACTGTTATAATAGCAACAAGACTGGTCATCCACGACCCTAACTCGGAGAATAAAATTGACAGATGAAAACAACACAGCACTAGATGCTATAGCCGGAGACGGTGGATATCGCGAAGGAAAATACCTAGGCAATTTTCTTCGCTTCAAGATGAAGCGCGAAGGCAAACGCTTTTGGGCAGGCGACAACATCAGTGAATACATTGACAATGAACATGTCAAAGCACAACTGATTGACGAAGCCGCAGAAGCATTTGAAACAGTGCTAGATCGTCTGCTAATTGATCGCGAAACGGATCCTAACAGCCAAGGCACAGCAAGACGCCTTGCTAAAATGTATTTTAATGAGATAATGGCAGGAAGATATGAACCAGCACCCGATGCAACAGCTTTTCCAAACGATAGTGCGGATCGTTATGAAGGTATGTTGGTGGTTAGGAGTGAGCTTCGTAGTATGTGTAGTCATCATCATCAGCCTGTTGCTGGCGTTGCCTACATCGGAATCATTGCCGCCAACAAACTCATTGGATTGTCAAAGTATACACGTATTGCCCAATGGTGTGCCCGTCGTGGTACCCTACAAGAAGAATTGTGTAATGACATAGCTCGCGAGATTATGCGAGCCACTGACAGTGAAAATGTAGGTGTTTACATTCAAGCCACGCATGGTTGTTGTGAAAATCGTGGTATTATGGCACACAGTAGTTTAACACAGACCACAGTATTAAAAGGTAGTTTTGCCACAGACTCAGGTACTAAGAAAGAGTTTATGGACAATATTAAACTGCAACAAGACTTTGCCCCAAGATAACTTAAAGGAAATACAATGACAGATATTAATAATTTAACCGCAGTGGCCATTGAACGAGCTAAGTATCTTCAAGAATTTGCTGTGTTCCGTGACATGGACACGATTGTGTTTTCTGGCAAACCAGCACCATATTCGATTCGACACAATATGGGCGAACTAGCAGAGATTACTGTTCCGGCTATGAGTCAAGACGAAGCCGAATCTCGGGTAGATGCATGGTTGCAAGGACAACGGGTATGACCTACGTAGTCACAGAAGGGTGTGTTCTTTGCAAACACACCGATTGCGTAGATGTTTGCCCGGTTGATTGTTTTGTCGAAGGTCCAAACTTTCTAGCCATTGATCCAGATGGATGTATTGACTGTGCTGTATGCGTTCCTGAATGTCCAGAAGATGCCATTTTTGCGGAAGATGATGTGCCCAAAGACCAACAGCAGTTCATTCAAATAAATGCCGAGTTGGCCAAACTTTGGAAACCAATCGTCAAATCCAAAGCCGCTATGCCCGGTGCAACCGAATGGTCTGGTGTTGCCAATAAACTACAATATCTCAAGCGCGATTGACCCAAAAATAGTTACCTGCTATAATAATTGCATGACCAATTATTCTTAGAGTAACTATATGAAAAAATCACGTGTAATTAAACAGACAGCTATAGCTCTTGCTGTATCTACTGTTTTCTTACTTACGGCATGTGGAGGCGGTGGTGGTGGTGGCGGTAGCAGTTGGCCTGCCAACAGCTCTAATCCAATACTTAAACCCGATACTCCGTATTACAGTTCCGGCACATTATACAGATACGGATTTTCTTCAGGATCTCGTGACACTGTTCCGTTTAGCACTCCTACCCATGTCAGCACATTTAATCCGTATACCAGCGATAGTACCAAAACCGCAGTAAGTCAACAACATGTGGTTAACAACCTAACAGGCGATGGTGCTGACAATATGATTGTCACTGGGCGTATGAGTCAACCAGCTACCAGTGGTGAGTGGGTCAACAGTAGCATACAACTATTCACTTGGAAGGACGGAAGTTTTGTTAATGACACAGCCAAGTGGTTTCCTAACGGTACAAATTCAATCCTAGGTGCCGAATACACAGGCGTTCATTTTGCTGACTTTTTTAAGACTGGACGAACAGACATGTTAATTGTTCCAGCCACTGACATGAACTACTATGGACCTACTGGGTCTAGTCAGGCTTGGTTGTTTAGCAATACCGGAAGTCAATTTAATCTCAACACCATTGAGTTGGGCGCACAGGTTTGGGGACATGGTAGTACCATTGCTGATTTAACCAAGTCTGGATGGCAGGATGCTATTATCACTGACTACGGTCCCAACACCACATTCTTAATGAATAATCGTGTAAACGGATTTACTGTATACCAGGCCCGAGGTAACAACGATTTGTTTTGGGGTGCAAGTAGCATTGCAGCCGCTGACTTTTTAAACAACGGTTCAACACAACTTGTAGCCACCGACAGTAGAGCCTGTGTTGGTGCCACTGCCTGGAACGGATGTGGTGCCAGCACTACCAAAATGTATACCTGGGCTATAGACTCAACCACTAACAAACTCAGCATCAATTGGGCCAAAGACTTGCCTGCTCCAATATTGGGCAATAGTAGTCACAATTATCTGGTCATAAACTATGATTTTAATAGCAGTGGCAATCAAAGTTTGATCTTGTTTAGCTCGCCTGGTACCAGCGGTGGCGTAAAACAATCAGCTATACAATTTTTACAAAATGATGGCGCAGGTAATTTTACCGACGTAACCACCTCTATGGTAACAGGTTATAATACCAATACTTACGGTACCTATCGTCCACAATTTGTAGATCTGGGCAACGGCTTTAAAAGTATGATCCTAAGTGGAACTGACTGGTCTGGAACCGCAAACAGTAGCACACAAATCTTGATCAAGCAAAGCGCCACTGGTCCTTATGTGGCGGCATTCCAAAATATCATTACTGACTTTGCCAGTCAGGCCAACTTGGTAGCCAGTACCGTCAACAGTGGTAACCAGGTGGCTGTGGTCAAAGATAAAAGCAACAACCTATATCTTGTTAGCACACTACAATGGCACAACGATGCCAACAGCCCTATGCGGATGTCTACTTATTTGAGTCTAATAGGCGGTCAAGTCAATCCAGTTACCGCACAAACAGCGTTCAATTCTGTCAAAGCAACATGGCCATGGATGAGTTCTGCACAAGTAAATCAGGTGCTGGCACAAACTTCCAGCACATATTTAACCGACGCCGGTTCAGGCTTGGTATTGAATCCTGACAAATTATTGAGTCCAATTGGTTCATTAAGCATTGCTACCCGGGCAGGTGCCGTACCATTGAACGGTATAACCGGTGGTGTTGCTGGCGTCAACATGTCAGGCTTCAATCAGATGCAGGCGTTTGATTCCTTAGGGCGTAATTACAGTTTAAATTTTGCCACCTCAAATTCAGTTGGACCCAATGGTTATACGTTCAACACTGAACATATTGATCAATACAATCTTACCAGTCACACTGAATACATGTTGAATGGCAGCACAAATACAGTATACAATCAACAAGGCATGGCTGTGCGGCTAGGTGCTGAGAATCGCAATCAATCAAACACGATCGGTGCTCCGTTACTACCAAAAGAGTTTGGCGAACAATCAGTGAGTATGTATCCAAGGCCAAGACCAACTAACCAATGGAGTTTTGGTTTACCGGAAATTTATAAACGTGGTAACTTCTCTACTGGTCTACAGTTTACCAGTCTCAACACCAATCCATGGTTAAATTTCACTGGGTCTTTTGGATCTGTCAACAGCAGTAGCACCGTAGAACAAGTGATGACTTATCGAAAGGATAGATTCACGGTGCAAGGTGCACTGATGATGACCACTACTAATTTTAAACCTGGCATAATAACCAACGTAAGTCCAATTGTAGCCGGCTGGGCGGAAATCGGTTATCGATACAATGAATTGGGATTTGGCGATCTTGGTGTGTATGCGGGTGTAAAGCCGGTGGTATTGAGCGGAAATATAACAGCTACTATACCAACCAGTGTTGACAGCGCAGGCAATCCAGTGTATACTAACACTAAGATGGGTGTTGTGAGTCAAACCACTCCGTATGTTCGTGCATTATATACCGGTGTTATTGATCGGCACAATGCCTACAGATTATCGGGTATGGCTACACAGGACAGGCAATATCGTACAATGGCTGAATACAGATACACATTTTGATTCAAAAGGACACACATGGTTATTGAATGTATTTTTATCGGCTTCTTGTCGGCCATTGGGTGGTGGGGTGCCAACTATTACGTTATTACACCTTACTTGCCCGAACCTGTTTTTAAGGAAAAAAAAGCCGAAATTAAAACACCCGAGGTTGAACGTTGTGACGGAACTTTAAAATGTTTGCCAACTGAAACAAATAAATAGATTAATAAGGGAAAGACATAATATGACAGGACTTCGCACAGTAAATTTGCCACAAGAACGAATTATCCAACTGCGGCTAAAAGATGATTCAGTAATTGAATTTAAGTTTTCGCCCATCGATGCCACTAGCAATCGACTTTGGCAAATGTTTGCCACTACCGAGGCGCTTGACACAGTGGAACAATTGATCAAATCAGCTGATACGACCGATGCGACAGAAACCAAGTCGGCTAGAAAAAAAGCACCAGATAAGAAAAAGTAATCTCAGCGGCCTATCGGCATCGTCCCGCTTTACAAACTCCGCCGCCTATGCTATACTTTAACATAGGAGAAAAACAGCATGACAACATTAAATCCCGTAGTTTACAAATACACCAGTACCAAAGAGTACCACGACGCATTTCCATGTGCGTATAGACAATGGCGAGCCGACAGCCACTGCAACTTGATACACGGTTATTCGTTTAGTATGAAGTTTTACTTTGGCACCAACGAATTGGATGTGCGTAACTGGGCCGCCGACTACGGTGGACTCAAAGAACTCAAGAAGACATTAGAAGACCAATTTGATCACACCTTGATTGTGGCACAGGATGATCCTGACATGGAGACATTCAAGTTGTTGCAAGAGCGGAACATGGCCAAGATTGTCGTGTTACCAAAGCTAGGTTGTGAAGGACTTAGCGATATGCTTTACAAATATGTCAACGGTGTTTACATTCCTGAGATGTGGGGACCAGGTGAAGCGGCTCGCTTGTGGTGTTATCGTGTAGAAGTGCGTGAAACACAAAGCAACATGGCGTTCCGTGAAGGGCACCGTGAATGGAATGAAGACCTTTTCGCATAATCTTCAAGATCTACTCAACGAAGAAGCCCAGCTTTCTAACAAGGGACTGGGCAATAGCAAGGAACGTGTGCAACTTCATACTATGATTCGATTGAAACGTGGCTCATAATCACCGTGGTGCTTTGGGCAAGACGACTGTAGCACCAACACATTATCACAATGTCCATGGCGTATAGATTGTGGTGTATGAAAAGAATCTGGAGACTTTGGGCCAAGTCCTTAGGTGAAAAAACAGGCAATACTGATGCAGAAGCAGATCGTGTTGCCTGCATTCGTACCGTGATTGTGTTAATATACATCATCACAAACTTTTTTATAATTGCAGGAGTTGTCCGACATTGGTAATGAACAACAAATTATCACTGAATAAACGGCGCATATAAATATTCGCACTATGCCACATGAATACAAAATAGCAATCATATTACCCACTCGAGGTCGTACCAAGACACTGACACGCAGTCTCGTTGGACTGCTTGAAAAAGCCGCAGATCTAGATTCGATACAAGTGTTGTTAGGGTTGGACACCGATGACACAGCAGGTTTAACACATTTCAAAGAATCATTACAGCCGCAACTGGACGAGATGGAAGTTTCATACACTGCTATGACATTTGAACCACTTGGATACAGTCGTCTAAACGAATACATCAACACCCTAAGTAAAAATTCAGATGCAGACTGGATATTTTTCTGGAATGACGATGCCCTAATGGAAAGCAACAATTGGGATTTAGAAATTGTCAAGCGCACCGGCGAGTTCAAGTTATTGGCTGTGCATACTCATCAAGACCATCCTTATAGTATATTTCCTATAGTGCCTAGAGCCTGGTTGGATCTCATTGGGCATTTGAGTCTGCACAGCATGACCGATGCATGGTTGAGCCAAATTGCCTATTGCGTAGATATTTGGGAACGCATTGAAGTAGATGTGATTCACGACCGTGCTGACTTGACCGGCAATAACTTGGATGCTACTTACAAAGAAAGAGAACTGCTTGAAGGAAACCCTAGTAATCCTAGAGATTTTCATAATCCCAATATGACTCGGTTGCGTATGCAAGAATGCGAGATTGTTAACAATCATTTAAAAAGCATAGGAGTGGCTTCTGACTGGTGGGATCGTATCAAAACAGGCAAACAAGATCCTTGGGAAAAGCTAAGAGAAAACGACATCAACGATCAAATGCGTCAATTTACACTAAAGGCCAACTAATCAACATTATGAAAAAAACTATACTAGTAACCGGAGGCGCTGGCTTTATTGGTCATCATATGATTCGTCGACTGCTCAAACACGACGAATACAATATCATCAGCATGGATCGTTTAGACTTTTCAGGAAATCTAAATCGTTTACATGAACTAAGTCAAGAGTTTGGCACTGATGCTATGAGTCGGTTGCGAGTGATTTATCATGACCTACGTGCAGAGATTAATCCGCAACTGGCCGCACAGATTGGTCCAGTAGACCTTATTATCCATATGGCTGCAGGTAGCCATGTTACTAGGTCAATTGAAAATCCCATGTTGTTTGTGCAAGACAATGTGGTTGGCACCTGCAACTTGTTGGATTATGCTCGACGTTATTTGCCCAATTTGGAAAAATTTATCAACTTTGGCACAGATGAAGTGTTTGGTTCGGCACCCGAAGGCGTAGAATACCGAGAATGGGATCGCTATAATAGTCGTAGTCCATACAGTGCTACCAAAGCAGGTGCAGAAGAATTGTGTGTGGCCTATGAAAACACATTTGGCATGCCTATCTACTGCACACATACAATGAATGTGTTTGGTGAACGTCAACTGCCAGAGAAGTTTATTGGTATTGCCATGCGTAAGATTCTAGCCGACGAACCGGTTACCATTCATTGCGATGAAGAAACCGGTACCGAGAGTGGATTGCGTCACTGGGTTCATGCAGCCGATGTAGCCGATGCTACTATGTTTATCATGGCGTTGCCACACAAAGGTTTTCCACTAGCCGATGACCATGGTGGTGCTACGTGTCCTAAGTTCAACATTGTAGGACAGCAAGAAGTCTCTAACTTTGATGTAGCACAAAAGATTGCAAGGATTCTCGGTAAGGAATTAAAATATACTATGGTTGGTTACGACACACAACGTCCCGGACATGATTTCCGCTACGCACTCAGTGGTGAATATATGAAACGGCTGGGTTGGGAACCTAAGTATAGCTTTGACACTAGAATTGATCAAATGGTCTCTTGGACGTTAAAGAATGATCGCTGGTTAAAATTATGAATCACGTAACAGAAAATACACACTGTTTGGCCTGTGGGTCAGATGATATTCACACAGCATTAGATCTTGGCCAACAGCCATTGGCTAACAGTTACAGAGATTCGGCCGATGCAACCGAAGACCGTTATCCGTTGGCGGTAAGCCTTTGCCATGATTGTTTTCACTTACAATTAAATCACACAGTTGATCCGGCAATTATTTATAAAAACTATTTGTATGCTACCGGCACCAATCAAACCATACAGGACTATTGCAAATGGTTTGCTGATTTTTGTTTAGAGTCTTGTATCGGCGTTAGCAATGTGTTAGACATCGGCTGTAATGATGGAACACAACTTAACTATTTTAAAAAAGCAAGAAATCAACAGTTGCAACCAATAAACACATATGGTATTGACCCTGCTGAAAATCTTTTTCTCCGTAGCAGTGCCAGCCATTCAGTGATTTGTGATTTCTTTGGACCTGCTGCTATTGAAAAATTAAAACAAGTCAACTACGACATTATCATAGCACAAAATGTCTGTGCCCATAATCCAGATCCGTACGAATTTATAACTTGTTGTGCTGAACTAATGACTGACAACACTGTGTTGTTTATTCAAACTAGTCAGGCTGACATGGTGTTACACAATGAGTTTGATACAATTTATCACGAGCACGTTAACTTCTTTAATGTTAACTCAATGAGCCGATTGGCTCAACGTGCAGGGTTAAATTTAGTTGATACAATTAAA
>Ga0209296_1001217_pt1 | contig 20277 bp, 26 predicted proteins | sample S_130206_EF_Meta_FD_187319 | JGI IMG/M metagenome (GOLD analysis project Ga0209296, IMG submission 187319) | Freshwater microbial communities from Lake Simoncouche, Canada to study carbon cycling - S_130206_EF_MetaG (SPAdes) (version 2) | ecosystem: Environmental > Aquatic > Freshwater > Lake ...
GTGCCACATTCCAAAAGTTCACAAGTATATCAAATACATCATATGCTATAACTTCATCTACAGGTAGATTATTTGCCCAATGTATTTCAAGCGAACATCCTCCTGCGAATGGAGATACTATGCGTTTTGTATCCTTTGGAATAAAAGGAGTGATTATTTTTATCGCACGAGATTTACCACCCGCATAGCGTAATATAGATTTAGTCATACTCATATATATCAGCACCAAGAGTAAATGTTATTTATATCTTCATTTTTGTTGACGTTTGGCAATAGTGATGTATATTTATCGTATGAACAGCAACGTGGGTCGGACCATATGCATTTCACAAAAGATTTTTGGCGGAGTAATGACCGTCTGAACATAATAAGTGGAGAGCCGCGATAGTCCGACCTATCGCGGCTTTTTATTTTTACACAAAAACACTATTATGAATGAACCATTTCTAAAAATACCACATTCTGTATTATTACATACAGAATTATCTTGGCTTGAAAAAATAATAATATCATATCGTTTATCATATGGAGAGGAAAAATACTTTGCATCAAATGAATATGTTGCAGAATACTTTTCAACTACTAAAAAAACTGTATGTGTTGCTTTCCAAAAAGCACGCAAACTTGGAATACTTCCACAAGAACAAATGCTTATGAATGTTATAATAAATCAAAGCGGTAGTTACGTACAGGTAACTGGTAGTTACGTACAGGTAACTGGTAGTTACGTACAGGTAACTGGTAGTTACGTACAGGTAATCAATGAGTTACCTACAGGTAACCAACAATCGGTCATTTTACCTATGAAAACTGATGTCCTATTAGATCAGTATATAAGATTAGATATATTAGAAAATAATATAAGATCAGTTAGATTACCAGAAACTGGATCTTTTATAAAAAGTAATAGTATTCAGAATATAAAAAGCAAACCTAATACAGAAGGTAAGTTAGATATTATAATTCAGAGTTCTAAACTTGGTTCTTATCATAAAGTACCTAAAGATTATCCAGATAGTCTCAATCAGAATAGTGTTTATTGTTACAGCAAAGGCTGGTGGCTGGGACTGTCTAAATCGGATTATGACAAAGCAGCAAAAAGCCTTACAAAAACAATATAATACAGAATATGAATACTATTAAACTAACTGATGAAAACCTTCACGCTCTTGGAACCAATGGTAAAGGTTTCAACAAGAAACAACTATCTGTGCTTGGCATTTCCTGGCCACCAAAAGGAGGCTGGTTGAAGAAACTGATTGGAACAGAAATAACAAACATACAATACCAAACCATACTATCGCTACGCAATGCTAAACAGAATGGATATATCTCAAAGGAAACGCCACTACAACCGAAACCAGAACAACAACATACAGTGTCTGATAAGCAATATATAAATTTGCTCAAGCGTTGCAAAGCAGAACTTATGTTTCCACTTGATGAACTTACTGATCTGCGTCAAAACATTATAACTGAAATAGACAATCTGTGTAAATAAAAATATAAGAATGGTCATAGTTATAAATCACTTATGACAATTGGACAAAAACATGAAGCAATAGCAGCACAGTATTATAAAGAATTAGATAAAGCCAATGCAACCATCTACCATTATAGCATATCCACAGATAAGCCAGACAAGCAGATAATCAAGGCATATCTAAAGAAAAGAAACTGTGATAGTCTTACAGATTTTCTGAATGCTGAAGAGTTGTTCTAACCTTTTTGAGCAATATCTTGCCATCTTTTACACTTGCAATAAACTTATCACCATCAACGATTTGTAGTTGTTCTGCTTTCAATTCGTCGTCAAACGCCAACGACCCATCAACAAGAAGAAAAAATGTGTAATCTAAAAACAACTGCATATAATATAAGTAGCAAGTGGTTATAAAAACCAGCATAATTGATCTTGAGTTTTATAAAAAGGTTGGTAGGATAGTGGAGTAATAAAAAACAACACATCTATGAAAAAACAAAACACAGTTATTATCTCCAACGGCAATATGGGCGAGTTCAATGAATTGCTTGATATTTTTCTTGAAGAATTGCTTGTATCACAGCAATTTATTTTCATTGAAACCATATCTGAAAATTATCGCACATTTACCAAAAGCGTCACTTTTACTACCGATTTTACTAAAAAGGAATTGCTTTCATTTGAAAGCCTTATGAACCTTGCTGACACATTTATTTTCAACGGAAAAAAAGTAAATCTTAGTCAATAATCTTGACTTTCTATAAAAAGTCCTCATACTCTATTCTGTAATCACTACTATTATGACAACTAAAAACAAAATCACTATCAAATTTGAGACGCTTGATGAAGCATATAACTTCCTTAAAACAGGTTATGTTGGGTTTGAGTTTGACAATCACAATATGGCTCTGCCAAATACATTTGGTGCTGATGTATCGTTTGATATGGACGACAGCAACAATAGCGTTATGGCATTCATTCAAAAGTTTATTCACGAAGGTGCTGCTGCTAATAGTCTTACAGTAAATGGTGAAGACATTGATGTATGCTATCTTACAGAAGTTGGCGACCCCGATGCCACTTATGACCATCACTACGCTAATCTATCCAAATAATCTTGACTTTCTATAAAAAGTCCGCATACTCTATTCTGTGATACCTACTATTATGACAACTAAAAACAAAGTAACTCTCAACTTCTCTTGTATGTATGACGCCGTTGGCTTCTACACCAACTTTCATTCTCGCTTGAGAAACGCCATCACTATATCAGATCGTGATGGTAATGTTCTCAAGGATGGCAATGGCAGCAAAGAAGGTCTTATTTATGGAGACAATCTATCTATATCTGAAGATGGAATTTACGGAGCACATCTGACCATTTCTACAGAATCTAATGTTGCCGAAATTATTGACTTTGTAGTATGCGGTATTCTTGACGATACATCAGGTCACAGTGTCAAACAAACTTATATCAATGATATAGACATCACTGAACTTGTTGATGATATTTACAACACCGTATCAGAATAATTCTTGACTTTCTATAAAAAGTCCTCATACTCTATTCTGTAATCACTACTAATACTATGGAAACAAACTACATCAGCCTACAAAAGTGCGCTACTCAACAGTTCACTGATATTCATTTTGAGTCAAATCGCATTGGCGACAATCTTTTACAAGTAATCATTGGAAAAGATACATATACCGTAACCAATCATCAAATCAGAACAAAGAATATGGGTAGAAAGAAAACTGATATGAAGGCAGGAGATGTGTTCAGTATGATTCACGATACTGACATTATTCATAAGATTGTAGGTGCAATATCATCATTTGATGGTAATGACACGGGTTCATTTGGTGTAAAGAGCAGATATAACCAAAATCGCAATGACTATTATATTTGGCAACTATTGGTGCAAGCAGACGACAATAGCGTAATAACTATGAAGGTAAGTAGAAATCCATTTCTTACTGATAGTTGGCGCTTTGGTCCAGGCGGCATATCGTGGTATGACATTGTTACAATCATCAAAACTAAATAATACAGATACAATAGAAGAAGAAAACAACTTCTTCATAGAATAGTTGACAATATACAGCGTATAGTTTATGCTGTATATATGGATAATCAGCACATAATAGATTATAATACATTCAATATAGAACAGATAGCTTGGTATGATGAGCATCAACAGCGATTAGCTCAACACACTATATGGCTAGAAGAGTTTATGAAAGACCTGCCATTTGAAGTTAGAACAGATATGTAAAGAATGTGGGGGTCACAGGGGGCTGTGCCCCCTATCCTAGCACGGCGTAGCGTGCCATAATAAGGCAAATAGATGACTAGACAGCCATAACACAATCTGACAGTCAGAAAACGCAAAGAAAGGTGGGGGGAGGTAAAAACATACACCATTTTATAAACAACCGATGGTCTCTCTCCTTTTTTTACACGGAATATCTATAACTTCAAGACTGCTATTCACAGTCTTGTCAAATGCTTATATGCTTTAATACACACACTATTTATTCGCCATTTTTTGTTCTTATGCTATGACACGATTTACAGAGGCTCATTAGATTATTGCTGTCATATTTTAATTCTGGATGCTCTGACAATTTCTTTATATGATGCACTTCATTAGCTGCTGTGTATATATTTTTTTTATAGCAATCAAAGCATAATGGATTGTTTTGTAAAATATGTGCTCTACATATATATACGCCAAATATTGTCATAGCCGCGTGAATAAATAAGTATTATAGTTTTGATTTGGCATAAATCAACAACAAAATGCTATATATAGATATACAAATAACTATATGCCCGGAAGAATTGCATCAATTGATAGTATAATGACATCTGACAAACGCCCAAAAGCAGTTGGCGACAATAACTTGAGCACACCACCAAAATGGCTCAATGCCAACGCCAAAAAGATATACAAGAAAACTAGCAATGAAATAAAGAAACTGGGCATAAGTGATAAATGTGACACAAACATCTTGGCAATATTTGCTGCTCAACTGGATAGATTGCAAACTATATCACAACTATCAGCCAGAGAACTATATCACGAAAGATTACAGAATGATTTGACAAGTAGTGTATTGAGTTTAAGCAAAGAGTTGGGCATCACTCCAAGTGCCAGAGCCAAGTTGCGTATTGCCAGAGTAGAAACATCAGACGACTTGGACGACTTGATGAACGAAAATGATTGAGTATCTGCACGATGATACTGTTCCAAAAAGAATAAAGAAGTTCTTTGAGAACTTTTTAACACACAGTAAAGGAACTCACGCCAACAAACCATTTGTGTTGTTGGATTGGCAATATGATATAATAAATCAATTATATGGTGCTCACTCAATGGATGGATTGCGAAGATATAGAAATGGATTGATACTTGTGCCACGCAAAAATGGCAAAACATCTCTTGCAGCGGGGCTGTGTATATATGAAATGTTGTTTGGCGAAGCAAGCGGTGAAGTATATGCTGTTGCCAATAGCAGAGAACAAGCACGCATCATATTTGGCATTGCCAGTGAAATGGTTGCACGCAGCAGCATTTTGAGCAAACGCATAAAGGTATATAAAAACGCATTATATAATCCAAAGAATCGCAGCACATTCAAAGTATTGAGCAGAGATGCCAACACTGCTCTTGGACTCAATGCTTCGTTTGTTATATTTGATGAACTGCTGGCAGCACCAGATGATGCACTATACAACAGTATGGTGACAAGTATGGGAGCACGCAAGCAACCTTTGATGTTGAGCATAAGCACAGCAGGATTTAGCAAAGCAAGTTTCTTATATCAACTGGTTGAGCACGGAGAACGAATCAACAGTGGTATTGTAAATGACGACACATTTTTTGCTCGTATATATGGACTGAAAGAAACTGATGATTGGACAAGCGAAGATGTTTGGCATAAATGCAATCCAAGTTTGGGTCACACAATCAGCATAGAGTTTTTTCGTACTGAATATAACAGAGCCAAAGAGTTTCCACGATTTGAAAATGCGTTCAAAACATTATATCTCAATGCTTGGATAGATCACGAAAAAAATTGGATTGGTGATAGTCAATGGATGTTATGTGGGAAAGATAGTGATATAAGTGAGTTCAATGGTGAAACTTGTTATGCTGGATTGGACTTGAGTAGCACCACAGATTTGACAGCATTGAGTTTATGTTTTTATAAAAATGAAAAATATTATATTTTTTGTTATAGTTTCTGTCCAGAAGAAAATATAAAATTACGAAGCAGAAAAGATAAAGTGCCATATGAGTTATGGAGACAACAAAATCATTTATTTAGCACATCTGGCAATGCTTGTGATTATGACTTTGTATTGAAAAAACTGGTGGATTTGAGTAAAGAATATAATATAGCATCTGTATATATAGACAGATGGAACAGCAGTTATTTGAGCAACAAACTAATGGACGAAGGATTTAATGTTACAAACTTTGGACAAGGATTTTCGTCAATGTCATCACCTACCAAAGCACTTGAGCGACTGGTGCTGGACCAAAAACTGGTGCATAATAAAAATCCAATACTTCGTTGGGCAATAAGCAATGTTATATTACAGGTGGATGCTGCTGGCAATGCCAAGCCCAACAAAGCCAAAAGCAGAGAACGCATTGATCCAGTGGTTGCGACTGTTATGGCGTTGGAAGGTTGTCATACAGCCAATCATAACAGCAACGACGCAAACATCTCTTGGGTGTAATTTGTAAATAAAACAACATAATTTATGTATGGACTTATAGTTATAGACACACATGGCACTATTAGACTTTCTTAAATTCAACAAAACTGTGGATGAACCAGTTGAAACTCGCAGCGACACGCTTGGTGGTCCAGTAGTTCTAAACTGGGATAGTGCTTATGGCTATGGACGCAACATTGACCGTTTGAGTGTTGTATATGGTTGCATCAATCTGCGAGCAAGTACTGTTGCTAGTTTGCCAATACAACTGAATCGTAAGTTGAATAGAGGACACGAGCCAGCCAAAGATCATGAATATTATGATTTGATTACCAAGCGTCCAAACGGCTTTCAAACAAATTATACTTTTTGGCATTGGGTTATTACACAAGTGGATATGTTTGGTAATGTATATATCCAGAAAATCCGTAATAATGCTGGAACTGTAATAGAGATGTTTCCGCTCAACCCAATCAGTGTTGAGGTTTTTATGAGCAGCGATGGTATGCCGTATTATAAAATGAACATCACTGGTGTTGATGGTGTGAACTATTACAAAGAATTTAGTTATGACCAAATCATTCATATCAAAGGATATAGCCGCAATGGTGTATATGGATTGAGCCTCATTGATACATTTCGTACATTATATGATGGCTATCTGGAACTGGAAAATGCTGGAACAGCAATAGCTAAGAATGCAGCCAAGCCAGCGGGTATTGTATATTATCCTGGCAATATGAAAGAAGAAGAATTGGAAAAGATGAAAAGTGGATGGAAAGCAGGATTCACAAGTGGCAACAGCGGCAAAACAGCATTTCTTCCAAACACAATAAAAGTTGAAACTCCAACTGTTGGACTTACAGCACAACAAGCAGAATATATTCAACAAAAGCAATTTAGTGCTCAACGTATTGCTGCTGACATTTTTAGAGTTCCATTGCATATGTTGGGATTAACCAATGCTCCAACATACAGCAGCATAGAACAACAAGCCATTGAGTTTGTGCAATATACAATCACACCACTTGTTACAAACATTGAACAACAAATACAAAAGCAATTGTTGGATGATGCTGAAGATGTATATATAAATTTTAATGTAAATGGATTGTTGCGTGGAGATATCAAAACCAGAATGGAATGGTATAGATTTGGTATTGAGCACGGCATTCTTACACCAAATGATGTGAATGAAGCAGAAGATACTGGATTATTTATTCCTGCCGAAAAAGGTGGAGACGATTATATTCGTCCACTCAACTTCACAGTTATTGGAGCAGCACCTATACAATCTACAGCAGCACCTGCTATTTCTCCATTATCTGCATCTATAGAAGGTCGTAGTTGTCCAGTAGAAACGCAAGACATAGGTGCTAATCTTGCTAACAGACAAAAAGCAATAAATGTTGCTCACTACGGACCAGCCAATCCACAATTACCAAATGAAGAATACTGGATGGCAAAGGCAAAACAGTTCAATACTAATATATCTGAAGCACGCACAATGAGATGTGCAAACTGTGCTGCATTCAATGTTAGTAAAAGAATGAAAGATTGTATCAATACTGGTATAGGTGCTGACGCAAATGAAGTGCAAGCACAAGTTGGAGAACTTGGATATTGTGAGTTATTTGACTTTAAATGTGCTGGTTCAAGAACTTGCGATGCTTGGCTGACTGGCGGACCAATAAGAAATGAAAACTCTGATTCATTAGCAAATAATGAAGTTTCAAGTAGTGTTGCTATTTCATCACCTATCTAACTATTTATATCTATGAACAACAGTCTTGAACACAGAGCATATAATATGATGGATGTCAAAGTTGACAAAACACAACGCATTATTGAAGGCAGAGCAGTTGTGTATAACAGCATGAGCAATGAACTGCGAACATCAAGTGGAGATAAATTTCGTGAAATCATACAACCAGGTGCATTGACTGATAGTTTAGCAAACAATGATATTTTAGCATACAAAGAACACAATCCAGCAATGTTGTTGGGAAGAAAAAGTGCTGGCACATTGATGTTGGAAGATAGAAATGATGGATTGTATGTAAGAATAAATGTGCCCGACACAAGTTATGGACAAGACACATTGGTCAGTGCTGAACGCGGCGATCTAAAAGGATTTAGTTTTGGCTTCAACAGTCCAAAAACAAAAAGTTACAGCCGCTCTGGAGAAAAGATTCGTGAAATCAGTTCATTGAACTTACGTGAAGTGAGCATTGTATCTAATCCAGCATATAATGAAACAACATTGAGTGTTGTTCGCAGTGAAGATTTTGTTGAAGAAACTAAAGAAGAAACTGAACGATCTGTTGTTATTGCTGAAGCATTGAAAAAAATAACAGATATGATGGAAAAGAAAGACGATATCAAAGACGACAGCAAAGAATACGAATATCGTTTCAAGTTCATAAGTCTAACACATAAATAATTTTGCCAAGGGCATCCCCAAGGCTTCAGATAAACAATAAAAAACAAAACATATGTCTAATCTATTACAAGATAGAAACACAGTATACGGGGAAATGAAGTCTATCATGTCCCTTGAAAACCGCAGCGAAGGTGACTTCGCTAAATATAATGAACTGGAAGCAAAATACTCCAGTCTTACCAAACAAATTGAAGCCGAAGTTCGCTTTGATTCTATCAAATCTTCAATGGGAGCAGCCCTTGACAAACGCGCAGTTGGCAGCAGCAAGACTGGAAATGACGAAGAAATTCGTTCTGCTTTCTTGAACTATGTTCGCACTGGCGATGTGTCTGAAATCCGCAATATCAACAGTTTCACATCCACAGAAGGTGGCGTGAACGTTCCAGTAATTCTTCTTGGTCAAATCCAAAAAGCATTGCTTGAAAACAGCGTAATGCGTCGTATTGGTGCTCGTGTTATTGGTACAACCAGCACAACCACGTTGCCAATCACCAACACTGCTCCAACAGCATTGTGGAAGGATCAAAATCCATCTGCTTCGTATGCTGAAACACCACAAACATTTAGTTCTGCTACACTTGGTGCATACAAACTAACGGCTCTGATCAAAATTTCTGAAGAAGTTCTTCAAGATGCTGCAACTGATTTGGAATCCACAGTGGCTTCCAACTTGGGAGTTTCGTTTGGTAATGCCGAAGAAACAGCATTCGTGTCTGGTAGTGGCGTTCTACAACCAACTGGTTTGTTCCGCACAACTGCTGCTGGCGGCAACAATGCTCTTTCGCAAAATCTTGGATCGTCAACTGGCTCTGCATTGTTGGACAATATGATTGCTGCGTATTACAAAATGCCAGGTAATCGTCGTCAAGAAGCTTGCTGGATTGTTGGCGATGGTCTTGCTTCGCAAATGCGTCAACTCAAGGCTAGTACCGCAGGTACATACTTGTGGGAAACATCTGTACAAGCCGGAACCCCAGACCTATTTTTAGGGCGTCCCGTTTATACAACCTTTGCTGCTCCTGCTTCGTGGCAATCAACAACTGGCGTAATGGGTGCTCTATTGTATCCACAACACTATGTTATTGGTGATCGCGGCGGTTATAGTCTAACTCGCTTGAACGAGTTGTATGCCGCTGAAGGCAATGTAGGCTACAAAGCATACAAACGTGTTGATGCAGTCTTGACAGACGGCAACTCGTTGGTGAAGCTGGTAGCGAACGTCGCATAAAGTTTGTTAGTTCTCTCATAATAAAGCCCCACTTTTTACAAGTGGGGCTTTTTATTGTATATAAAACAGCATATTCTATAGTATTCTTATAGTTATAGATATGAGAACTACAACCAATATATCTTCGTATGGACCAACACTCACAGAAGCCAAAAATTACCTTCGTGTTGATATAACAAATGATGATGCACTTATAGGTGCTCTTATCACAGCAAGTTATGACCAAGTGACTGCTGAATGCAACAGACAGTTTAGTCCTTGTACTCAAAGTATGACTGTGTTCAGTTCAAGTGGTGATATATTTTTATCTACTCAAACTGTAAATACTGTAAGTACAGGCAGCATAAAAGAATATGCTGGAAGTTGGTACACATATATTCCAGAAGGTGAATATTTTACTGGAAATATATCATTCACAGTATCCAGTGGCAGCACTATTCCAAGCAATGTAAAGATTGCTCAAATGATGCTTGTAAATAGTTTTTACGAAAATCGTTTGCCAGAAAGTATTGGTGTAAGCACATCTCCATTGAGTTACAGCGTTGCTGCAATGCTCAATCCATATAAACTTATAAAGCCGCAATAATATGGCATATAATCCTGGAAAATTAGATGAAAGAATAGTGATGAAATATCCTACTAGCAGTAGCATAGATAGATTTGGTCAATCTATTATGACATACAGCAGTTCAAGTTTATGGACAAATGTAAAAAAGGAAAGTGGAACTGAAACCAGCAATGGTGGATATATCTACAACACTGCAACATATAAGTTTACATTACGCAGCAACGATAATATAAGTGAAAAATCAATTATAACATACAACAGCAATGATTATAACTTGGTGTTTATTGATGAACAACCTTTTATTGGATATACAATTGTTGTTGGAGAACGCAGAAACTAATGGCTGACATTCTAAAAGTTGATATAAAAGGATTGAGCCAACTTCAATCCAAACTTGATGCTATGACTCAAGATATGGCTGCTAAAAGCATTGTGAGTGCAGCATATAGTGCCAACAAGCAGGTTGTTGATGCCATAAAAAATAACATAGTATCAAATGGACTGGTGGATACTGGACTATTACAAAGTAGCATAATACGCAAAAAACTTATATATGGTAAAGATGGCACAGTTGTTATTATAACAGGCATAAATAAAAATACAAAGGGTGTGGACAGCAAAGGCAAAAGCAGAGTGCCGTGGCGTTATGCCAATGTGTTGGAACCAAAATATAAATTTGTTGAAAATGGATTTGATGTCACCAAACAAAAAGTTGTGGATAGTTTTGTTTCAGCTATAGCACGCAGAATAAAAAAGTTTGATAAAAATGGAGGCAGTAAATGATACCAACAGGCAGTTATGAGTTTATAAGAGAGTATGTATATAAACAACTGCAAATACCTGTATATACACAAACAAGTTATGCCAATAGCAATGTATCATTGCCGTGTATTATATTCTCTCGCAACAATACAGATACAATAATGAACATGAATGCTACAGCAGTATATACAGATGCTATATCATTTGCTATAAAAGCCAAGACTATAGAAAAAGTTGAAGAGTATAGAGACTTTCTTATAGGACTGTTGGATGGATATGAATCTCAAATATCTTTACAAGCAGAAACAAACGACTTTGATATAGATACTGCTATTTATACACGAGATGTCTTTTTCAATGTAATCTATAAATTATAATCATATGTCCGGAATTACAGAATACTATAATAATCTTCGCCAACTAATACACTATAATCTGGGAGTTCCGGTATATAGCGAAGCTACATTTGAAAATCAGAATGTTGAACTGCCGTGTGTTGTGTTTAGCCGAAATGATACACTGGGAACACAAACAATGAATGGTCCAAGTGTTCGTACAGAAACTGTAACATTTAGTGTAAAAGCAAAAACAATACAAGCTGCTGATGATGACAGAGATTTGATAATCTCTCTATTGAATGGATATAGTGCAGAAATACAAATGGTTCTCAACAGCGAACAAGATGATTTTGATATAACCAGTGGAATTTATAGCAGAGACATAAGTTTTGATGTAACATATGGTGCAGACATAGAATATTTTAATCCTATCAGTGGCAATGGTGATGCTCCACAAGTTGCAATCTGGAAAAGTAAATATATCATTACAGGCAGCAATGTAATGGGCATCACCGGCAGCAATGTATTGTTTATTGGCGATGTAGTTATTAGTGGAAGTTTGAGTGTGAGCGGCAGTTTTGTTGGCACAAGCGGAACCAGTGGTATGAACGGCAGCAGCGGAACCAGTGGTATAAATGGTACAAGTGGAACTACCGGAACAAATGGAACCAGCGGCAGCAGCGGATTTGGCAGCAGCGGAAGCACTGGCAGCAGTGGTTCGTCTGGCAGCAGCGGAGCCAATGGCAGTAGTGGCAGCAGCGGAGCCAATGGTACTAGCGGAAGCAGTGGTAGTAGCGGCAGCAGAGGCTCGTCTGGTAGTACTGGCTCAAGCGGAAGCACTGGCAGCAGTGGTAGTAGCGGCAGCAGTGGAGCCAACGGCACAAGTGGAAACAGTGGTAGTACAGGCTCAAGTGGTTCATCTGGCAGCAGTGGAAGCACTGGCAGCAGTGGTAGTAGCGGCAGCAGTGGAGCCAACGGCACAAGTGGCAGCAGTGGTAGTACAGGCTCAAGTGGTTCATCTGGCAGCAGTGGAAGCACTGGCAGTAGTGGTTCGTCTGGCAGCAGCGGAGCCAATGGCACAAATGGTAGCAGCGGCAGTAGTGGAGCCAACGGAAGCAGTGGTAGTAGCGGAAGCACTGGCAGCAATGGTAGTAGCGGCAGCACTGGATCAAGTGGCAGCACTGGAACAAGTGGCAGCAGCGGACAAGACGGCAACTCAAATACATTCTTTGATTATCAAGCAAAAACAAACATCACAACCGGAAATCCCGGTAGTGGTCATATAATTTGGCACAATGCCAATCAAACTGGAAGCAATACAATAGGTGTAAATCATTTAACATATGCTGGTATAGACATAGATGTGTTTCTTGCACTAATACCAAGTGGTAGCACTGTACTATTACAAGATTTAAACGATAGCAATAATTATCAACAATGGCAATTTGGTACAGGCGTTGAAATATCTCCAAATTTATATTGGGAGTTTCCAGCCACACATATAACAGGTAGTTATAGTTTCACAAATAATCACCAGATATTGTTTATTATAGCACAGTTGCCAATGGGCACAAGTGGAACAAGCGGAGTTAATGGCTCAAGTGGCTCTTCTGGTTCAACGGGTTCGTCAGGTTCAAGTGGTTCTTCTGGTTCAACAGGAACCAGTGGATCAAGTGGTTCAACGGGAACATCTGGTAGCAGTGGTTCAACGGGAACATCTGGTAGCAGTGGTTCAACAGGCACAAGTGGATCAAGTGGTTCGTCTGGAACAAGCGGTTCAACAGGAACCAGTGGTTCGTCTGGAACAAGCGGAGTTAATGGCTCAAGTGGCTCTTCTGGTTCAACGGGTTCGTCAGGTTCAAGTGGTTCTTCTGGTTCAACAGGAACCAGTGGATCAAGTGGTTCAACGGGAACATCTGGTAGCAGTGGTTCAACGGGAACATCTGGCAGCAGTGGCTCGTCTGGCAGCAGCGGAGCCAACGGTTCGTCTGGCAGCACTGGATCAAGCGGAAGCACTGGAAGCAGTGGTTCGTCTGGCAGCAGTGGAGCCAACGGTTCGTCTGGAACCAGCGGTGCAAATGGTTCGTCTGGCAGCACTGGATCAAGCGGAAGCACTGGAAGCAGTGGTAGCAGTGGTAGCAGTGGTAGTAGCGGAAGCAGTGGTAGTAGAGGCAGCAGTGGCAGCACTGGAAGCAGCGGGTCAAGTGGCAGCACTGGCTCAAGCGGCAGCAGTGGAAGCACTGGCTCAAGCGGAAGTAGTGGCAGCACTGGAAGCAGTGGTAGCAGTGGTATAAGTGGAACAGTATTAACAAGTGGAAGTCTTTATGACATAACAAGCAGTTATGCTATAACAGCAAGTTATGCACTAAACGCAGGTAGTGGAGTGTCTGGTGGTGCAACAAATTATGTAGCAAAATTCAGCAGTGCTACAACATTAACAACTGGATCATTGTTTGATAGTGGCAGCAGAGTTGGTATTGGTACAATATCACCAAACGCAACATTGGATGTAAATGGAAAAGTTATTATAACAGGTAGTTTAACCTCTTCACTTGATGCAAATATATATGGTATAAATGTTGGTAGAGGAGGCGGTTCAATAGACACCAACACAGCAGTTGGAAGTGGGTCTCTAAACAGCAACACCACGGGAAGCTACAACACAGCAGTTGGATATCAATCTCTAGCAAGCAACACCACTGGATGGTTAAACACAGCGGTTGGACATACTTCTTTAGCCAGCAACACCACTGGATACGGAAACACAGCAGTTGGGCATCAATCTCTATTAAGCAACACAACTGCATATTTCAACACAGCAGTTGGATACAGATCTTTATTATTAAATACTACTGGAATTAATAATACAGCACTTGGAGCCAGTTCTTTGCTATATAACACCACTGGAAAAGAGAATGTAGCAGTTGGAACTTGGGCTTTATTTGCCAACACAACTGGAAGTTATAACACAGCCGTTGGACTTACTGCTTTATATCAAAATACTAGTGGAAGTTATAACACAGCAATTGGATGGAAATCTCTTCTCAATAATACAACTGGAGATAGTAATGTTGCTGTCGGATATAGTTCTCTACAAGCAAATACAACTGGATACAGCAACACAGCGGTTGGACTTAGTTCTCTATATAGCAACACAAGTGGATACAACAATGTAGCAATTGGAATTTTATCTCTACAAGCCAACACCACTGGAGAAGGCAATATAGCGATTGGACCTAGTGCTCTATACAGCAACACAACTGGTACTAACAATGTAGCACTTGGAGTTAGTGCTCTAAACGCCAACACATCAGGATTCTCAAACATAGCGATTGGACGCAGTTCTCTATTCAACAACACCACAGGATACCAAAATGTGGCGAATGGATATGCTTCTCTATACAGCAACACAACTGGAAATAAAAACACAGCAGTTGGACACAATTCATTACAAATCAACACAACTGGATTTGAAAATACAGCGGTTGGATTTGAATCTCTATTAAACAACACCACTGCGGACTACAACACAGCGAATGGATATCGTTCATTATACAGCAACACAACTGGAGAACTTAACACAGCGAATGGACATCGTTCATTATACAGCAACACAATTGGAGGCAGCAACACAGCGGTTGGACTTAGTTCTCTATATAGCAACACCACGGGAGACGAAAACACGGCGGTTGGACTTAGTTCTCTATATGGCAACACCACAGGAATCGGTAACACAGCGAATGGATGTGGTTCTTTACGCAACAACACTGGAAGTTACAACACAGCAGTTGGACATATATCTCTATTCAACAACACGATAGGATACGCAAACACGGCGATTGGACATGATTCTGGTAGAACAATAACAAGTGGTAGTGGAAATACATTTGTTGGAGATAGTGCTGGTTATAATGCAGCTCAACTAATAGCACCAGTCAATAGTATGGCTTTGGGCAGTGGTTCATACACAACAGCAGACAATCAAGTGGTGATTGGAAATACTAGTATAACACAAACATTGTTGAATGGAAGTGTTGCTATATCCAAAACAAATCCAAACGCAACATTGGATGTAAATGGCAATGTTATAATAACAGGTTCACTCAATGTTACAACATATATAACAGCCAGTTTATTTGGAACTGCCAGTTATGCTGTCACGGCTTCGTATGCATTGAATAGTGGTGAAGTTTCTGGTGGTGCAACAGATTATGTAGCAAAATTTAGCAGTGCCACACTACTAACAACTGGTTCATTATTTGATAGTGGCAGCAGAGTTGGTATCAATAAAACTACACCAAGTGACACACTGGATGTAAATGGAAGTGTTAAAATTACAGGTAGTCTTGTTATAAGTGCGGCAATAACTGCCAGTGCGATAACAACTACAAATGATTCAACAATCAGTGGATTGAGAATTGGAAAAGGACTTGCAAGTGTTACCAGTAATACTGCTGTTGGAGTTAGTGCATTGGGATCAAGTACTACTGCTGGAACTTTTAATACAGCACTTGGAAATAATACACTGAGAGTAAATACAAGTGGAAGTTTTAATACAGCAGTTGGTGCTGAGGCTATGTATGTCAATACAGTTGGAAGAAACAACGTAGCAGTTGGCTATGCGTCTCTAAGAAACGGAAACATCTCAGGAAGTTCAAATGTAGCAATTGGATCAAGAGCTGCATACAATAATACTGGAAGTGGAAACGTAGCAATTGGAAGTGGATCTTTTTTTGCAAAATCTGGTGGAGACAACAATGTTGCAGTTGGATCGCAATCTGGTCTCAGTATAACTAGTGGTGATGGAAATACATTTATTGGAGAAAGTGCTGGTAATAACGTACTTCAACTAGCAACTCCAGTCAACAGTATGGCTCTGGGTAGTGGATCATACACAACAGCAAACAATCAAGTTGTGATTGGAACCAACAGCATCACACAAACATTGTTGTATGGAGCTGTTCAAATAACAGGTTCATTGAATGTATCTACATCTATAACAAGTAGTTTGTTGGGCACAGCAAGTTATGCTAATATAGCAATGTCTGCATCATTTGCTACATCAGCAAGTTATGCTACAACATCTTCAGTTGCTAATACTGCTTCATATATTGCTTGGGCAAATGTAAATGAAAATAATACAGACACATTTATTGGCACAGCAAGTTATGCTACACAAGCATTGACGGCTTCATATGCAACTACAGCAAGTTATGCACTCAATGGTGGAAGTGCATTGACATCTGGCAGTCTTTACAATATAACCAGCAGTTGGGCAGTAACAGCAAGTTATGCCTTGAACGCCACAGCAACAACATTGGACCTTGACAGTGTATGGATATATTCTGGTATATAAAATGTTCCAGTATTTATATTAAACAAATAATAGCAAACTAACTTTCAACAATATATATTCATATGGCTTACGGCAACATAAAACAATTATCATCATACACATTACATGCAACAGAAAGCATTGTATATACTGCTCCTATCAGCAAATCTGTTGAAGTAGCAACATTTTGGTTTCATAACACTGGTTCAGCAGTTATTACAGCACAAATGTTTTTTCCATTTACTGGCAGCACTGCAACAGTTGGTTTGAGTGGAAATATACAACGCTTGAGTGAAGGCTTTAGCGGCAGTGTTACATTAGAAATTAGTCCAAAGGTTCCATTTGTGCTCAACAGCGTAACTGGTAGTCATGGTGAAAAAATCACAATGAAAGCAAGCAACAGTGGTTCATTGAATGTAATCATTTACGGACGAGAAGAAGTATAATATGTTCAAAAATAGCACAGGGCGATTTGGTAGAGTAAAATTTGCCATTGGTATGGAAAGTCCATATCCATATATCATAGTTATTACACCAACAGGAACAGGAACACAAAAAGCTATATTTGGATATGGATATAATGGTGGCAATGTTTCAATGACCAATCTTGTTAGCAACACAGGCGTTGTAGCGACTGATACAACGGGTGTTGGAACGGCAAGACAGGCTCTAGCAGCAGCGGGTTATGGCAGTGACAAAGCTATATTTGGATATGGATATTACGAGGTTTCAATGACCAATTTAGTTAGTAACACAGGTGTTGTATCAACTGACACAACTGGTGTTGGTACGGGAAGACACTATTTAGCAGCAGCGGGTTATGGAACTGACAAAGCAATATTTGGATATGGAAATGGAAGATCAATGACCAATAAAGTAAGCAACACCGGTGTTGTATCAACTGACACAACGGGCGTTGGTACGGCAAGACAAATTTTGGCGGCGGCTGGGTATGGAACAGACAAAGCTATATTTGGATATGGGCAAACCTTTTCAATGACCAATTTAGTTAGCAACACCGGCGTTGTAGCAACTGACACAACTGGTGTTGGAACGGCAAGATATGGTCTTGCAGCAGCGGGTTATGGAACTGACAAAGCAATATTTGGATATGGAAACGGTGGTGGTTATCTTTCATTGACAAATCTTGTTAGTAACACTGGCGTTGTATCAACAGATACAACGGGTGTTGGCACAGCAAGAGAGTTTCTAGCAGCAGCGGGTTATGGAACTGACAAAGCAATATTTGGATATGGAAACGGTGGTTATGTAACAAATCTTGTTAGTAACACTGGTGTTGTAGCAACTGATACAGCTGGTGTTGGCACGTCGAGATTTGTTCTAGCAGCAGCCGGATTCTCACTAACATAAAATATTATGGCATCAAACTTAAATTCTGAATTCAATTATAAATACCAAGTCATTGGTAGTACTCCTTGGGAAAAACTCAAAACACTGCAAGGATTTTTAGTTGGTCGCAAACGAGCCGCTGTACTTGAAAAATGTGCTGATCTTAAATATAAATCAAAACTTGCTGAATACAAGCATCTGCTGACAGTTCCAGCATTGCCACATATATTATTGAATCTTGAAGCCGAAATACTGGAATTAGAATCACACCTAGATGATCAAAAACATGCGTTTGAGCTTAATCGTAATGAAATTAAAATATTAGAAAATCTTATAAAACAACTATATGAAATTTGTGAACCTACTCGTATAGAAGGCTATACAGATGATCAAATGTTTGAAGCTAATGCCAATCTTGAATTCACTGTAAATGTTGGTCGTGAATTACAAGCCGAGATTATTGCAAATGGACGACCAAGTCCAGCAAAGCTATTGAACGCAATGAGCAATCCCCAAACACTACAAATGCTAACATCAGTAGGTTTGGTTCCAGAAGGCACAACATTACTAACAGCAGGTAGCAAAGAAGATTTTCTTAAACTAGCCGCTGGTGTAAGTTCGGAAGATAAAAAACTTATACAATAACTAAAATATCATGATAACAATTTCATACACTCCACCAACTCCAGAGCAAATTGCACAAGCCCGTGCCAATGCATTAGCTGCCAGCCATCCAGCATCATGGGTCTGGGACGAAGCTGCTGTAAGTTTTGTTCCGCCAATACCGTTGCCAACAGATGGACTTCCAAAACTATGGGACGAAGATTCACAATCCTTTATACCATTTCCAGGATTTCCAACATGAGTGATATAAAAGAACTATTCAAAGATTTTATAACAGGTGGTTGGATTGTATCTGTTATTGGTGGATTGGGTATGGCTGCACGCTTGCTGCTGGAAGGGCGAAAGATGACGATTATAGACTATATCAAGCGTATATGTGCTGCTGTGATATGCAGCACCATATCTTGGTTTATATTGGAACAGATTGTTGTAAGCAGCCTAACAAAAGCCATATGTTATGGCATCATTGGTTTGGTCAGTCCAGAGGTTGTGGCTGGTGTAATTTTGTTGGCAAAAAAGTTTAGCAAAAAGCCAGAAGATTATATAAAGAAATAAAAAAACTGTTTGATAAATGCTGTTCATATATATCAAATATGAAAATCAGCGAAGAAGAAGTTGAGCATACTGTAATATACCAAGGCAGAAACTATGACAAAATATATCTGCCTGTATTTTTGAGATTCAATAAGGAAAAGCTCATGCACTACACATTTATAAAAACAATAAATGCTGGCAGCACAAATGCACATATACTACAAGGTGGCAATGAATATTATATGTGCTTGAGCAAAGATGAATATATATCAGCAGAAGAAAGAACAATGGAGCCTATGGGATTTAGAAAAAACAGTATAGAAGCATTGGAAAAACTTGCTGAAACATTTATCAAAGCATATAAAAATGAAACAAAAAGTATATACAGTTCAATCAACAGACGCACAACATCTACTGTAATAGCACCAAAACTAAATGAAACAGAGCATTGGCATATAAAAATGCAGAACCATTATATCATCAATATCAAAACCAAACAAGAAGTTCATCTTGGTGCAAACAAGGGAGATATATGTACGCAGTGTGGTCTTACAATACATCTACTCAATGTTATACTTCGTGATGGTATATGTGGCAGGGATTGGTGCTATAAAGGAACACGAGTTGATGGACTTACTTGGCCTGAATATTTTTCTTCGCGTGGAGTTGGAGAATTTGTGCAAACTCCATTGCATTACTCTCAACCCTAAAATAATAAATGCTGTGCTTTGCTTTGTGTGCATATGCAGTGGTATAACATTCTATTGCTATTGCGAATATACCATTGGGCTTTAGCGTCACTCTGTCATTATAAATTTTAACGTTAAACTCACTGTCCCCGTGTATATCATCGTTATAACCATCGTCATATGTATCA
>Ga0209296_1001219_pt1 | contig 20232 bp, 21 predicted proteins | sample S_130206_EF_Meta_FD_187319 | JGI IMG/M metagenome (GOLD analysis project Ga0209296, IMG submission 187319) | Freshwater microbial communities from Lake Simoncouche, Canada to study carbon cycling - S_130206_EF_MetaG (SPAdes) (version 2) | ecosystem: Environmental > Aquatic > Freshwater > Lake ...
TGATCATACCGGCAGAACACAGCAATTTTATTAGGAAACTGAACTGACCTAATTTTTAGTACCACTCCAAAAGCGAGGATTTTTTGATAATCTATCTTTAAAGGAGTTAAAAATGCCCAAAGGTCATCGAATCAAACCCGAACAAATTGTGATGCTGTTGCGCCAAATTGACGTGCTGACTGCCAATGGTAAAACTTTAGCGCAGTCTTGTAAGGATGCTGGTGTTGGAGAGCAAAACTATTACCGCTGGCGCAAGATGTATGGTGGTATGCAAATTGACCAAGCGAAGAAATACAAAGCGCTAGAAACGGAAAACGCCCGTCTCAAGAAGCTGGTTGCTGACTTATCCCTACGGGAGGTTATGCTCAAGGAAGTAATTAAGGGAAACTTCTAAGCCCTGCTAAGCGTAAACATGCAGCGCAGATGCTGATCGATCAGTTCACGATCTCTGAGCGATCTGCCTGCAGTTTAGTAGGGCTTTCTAGAACCACTTGGCGTCACATGCCAATCCCCAGAGATGATGAAACACCAATGAGGGCGGAAATCATTCGCTTGGCTAGCATATACGGGAGATATGGCTATCGCACGATTGCTGGTTTAATGCGGAACGCTGGCTGGCCTAACGTAACAACTGCCAAAGTTGCTCGAATTTGGCGAGAAGAAGGACTCAAAGTTCCACAACAGCAGCCCCCAAGAGGTCGTCTATGGTTGAATGACGGCAGCTGTATGAGGCTCAGGGCTACCCATCCCAATCACGTTTGGAGCTATGATTTTGTCTTCATTAGAGACGCCTATGGCGGCAAGATCAGGCTGCTCACAATGATTGATGAATATACCAGGGTATGTTTAACCATCCACTGCGCCAGGAGAATTGGGTCAATCCAAGTCATAGAGCAGTTAGCGAATGCAATGGTGATCTATGGCATACCGGAGTACATTCGATCAGACAATGGCCCCGAATTCATTGCCAAAGATCTACGGCAATGGCTCACTGGTATTGGGGTAAAGACTGCGTATATTGAACCCGGCAGTCCTTGGGAAAACGGTTTCTGCGAGAGCTTTAACGGCACGTTACGGGATAACCTACTGGATGGGGAGCTCTTCTACAGTCTCAGGGAGGCTAGAGTCATTGTCAATCAATGGGTCAAGCATTACAACCATGTCAGACCACATAGCGCTCTGGGTTACCGACCACCTGCGCCTCAAAGTAAAGTTCCTAATCTCATCCATAATCAACCAGCCATGTTTCAATGATAAGATATGCACACTCTCTTTACCCGTGGCACTAAAATAACATCAGTTCAAATTGAAAATCACCCATACTTTTCTCATAAGATAGGGGAATAATAGGTTGGGTAAATGAGTTTATCTGCAGCATGCATAGATATTAATCAACCAATTATTGAAGTACTTTGATTTGGATCAAAGAGTATTAATATTTACGATCGAATTTACTCGTACCGATTGATTAAAATATGATTATAATTTCTAGAATCTATGATCTAAAAATAGATGATAATTATTCAAAAAAATATTAAACGATAAAATTTTATATCTAAGGTTATTTTACAAACATTCGAAAAACCTCAAAATTAATTAATATTGGAGGAAATATGCCATTCTTTAATCAAGGCAATGTAAATCTTTACTATGAAGATACCGGGTTAAAATCAGGCGCTACTTTGCTCTTAATTCCAGGCGGCGGATTAAATTCAAAAATATCTTATTTTAATGATCGATCTCCTTTTAATCCAATTAATGAATTTAAATCAAAATTCAGATGTATCTCAATGGATTTGCGAAATGCTAACAATGGGAAATCAACCGGCCCATTAGATATAGAAAATCCCTGGGATTCTCATACTCATGATCAACTTAATTTAATGAATCATTTGAATATAAAAAAATTCTCAGTGATGGGATTTTGTATTGGCGGCCCATTGATCTGGAACTTGTTAAAGTTTGCTAGTAATAGAATAGACGCTGCAGTCATTGTGCAACCCAGCGGATATAGAGCCGAACATCCAGATTTATTTTATAACAACAATATAACTGGATGGGGACCCACACTATGCAAAGATAATCCAGAGATTACTCCATCTATGGTTGCAAATTACCTTACAAAAATGTACAAAAATAATCCCGATTTTGTATTTACTGTCACTAGAGACTTTGTAAGGTCTTGCCAAAAACCAATCCTCATTTTGCCGGATGATGTTTTATCGCATCCATATCAAGTTGCTATGGAAACTGCTTATCTAGCACCTCAATCTGAAGTCAGCATTTTCCCTTGGAAAGACTCGAACTTGCGTATTGCGCTTGCAGTGCGCCAGATTCATTCTTTTTTAAGAGCACATGTATTAACAAGATCATCTTAAAACAATGAACAACAACATATGCGTAATACACATAATATTTATGTCATTGAGCTTTCTAAGGAAGTATTACTGAAACCTAAATTTATTCAGTCAAATTCTTTTTATATATGGGGAATGCCTTGTGTATACGTGGGCATGACGGCATACGATCCTGACATTCGATTTGATCAACATAAAGCCGGAATAAAATGCAATAAATTTGCAAAAGAATATGGCATGCATCTTCTACCAAAACTCTTTGAGCATTTAAATCCGATGCCCTACGGTGACGCACAATATATGGAAGTAGATCTTGCAATAAGACTGAAAGATAAAGGCTATGGCGTTTGGCAGGCTTAAATCTTTATTTAATAAATTCAATCCACACGCGCGCCAGAATCTTTCACAACTTTGCCCCACTTTGTAAAGTCACTTCTGATCACCTCTGAGAAATTCTGCGAGCTACCTCCAACGGGATCGGCACCTTGGTTATGGAGTCTTCTAATTAATTCGTTATTTTTAAGGGATGTATTGACCACCTGATTAATTTTATCAATAACTTGTATAGGTGTTTTTACAGGTGCCACAATTCCAAACCAATTTACAACTTCATAATTCGCTACAGATTCAGATATTGATGGAATGTCTGGAAACGCTCCAGCCCTATGCTTACTAGTGACTCCTAATGGTCTTAATTTGCCACTCTTAAAATGGGGTATCATTGGAACTATACTTGCAATTGTCAGGGCTATCTGGCCACCGAGCATATCTGTAATTAAAGGTCCAGTTCCCTTGTATGGTATGTGAGTTATTCGAATATTAACTGTGGATTTAAAAAGTTCCATCGCTAAATGACTAGACGCACCACTCCCGCCCGATCCGTAACTTAAACGATCAGGATTGCTTTGGGCGTATACAATTAAATCCCTTACAGATTTCGCAGTTAATAAGGGAGATGCTGCCAAAACTAAGGGAACGGACACAAATTGAACTACAGGAAGAAAATCTTTAACTGCATCGTAATTTACTTTTTTATACAAATGTGGATTAATCACATGCGGTATTGATGTAAATAAAAGTGTATATCCATCGGGGATAGATCTTGCAGCAATTTCTGTTGCGATCAATCCTCCAGCACCACCCCTATTATCTATTACAACCTGTTTACCTAATGCATCAGTCATTTGGTCCCCCGCAACTCTACCCAATATGTCTGCTGCACCACCAGGTGGAAAACCTATAATTAAACGAACGGGTCTTTCCGGATAAATAGCCAAAGCTGGAGAAATACTAAGTATTAAAAAAGTAAATTGGCAACATACCAAAATACAATTAGAAATTAGTTTAAACAAAGAATATTTCATATAACCTTTAAGCATTCAAAAACATTACCACCCTAAAACGTATGCAGGTCTACGAGGATCTGCACCGCCATGAAGAACACCATTTTTAAAATCATTCACAATCGTACAAACTGACCCAGCTAACCATGTCATATCATCCCACCAATAGACTTTATGCCCCATTGACTCAAGCGTTTTACCAACCGTTTGATCTATACGTGACTCTAGATAAAGTCTACCTGGATAATAGGAGTGGGGCTCGAAAGAGCCCGGATAACTATAATTTGCAAATCGGGGCGCCTCTACAGCATCCTGCACCGACATTCCAAAAACATTAACATTCAGGAATACTTGAACCATAGCCTGTATTTGAACATCACCACCCGGAGTACCAAAAGGCATGTATGCCCTACCATTCTTAAGAGCAAGTGCGGGATTCGGCGTCAAGCGTGGCCTCTTGCCAGGAGCAACCGATGACGGATGGGTTGGATCTGCCCAAGACTGAGTTCCACGACCAGAACATAAAATTCCAACACCAGGAATAATCGGTGTTTTATCAGATCCATCAGATGGTGTCGCAGAAAAAGCGTTTCCATGCCTATCGATAACGCACAAATAAGAAGTATCACCAGGACCGGGACTCTCTTCATGCTGTGCAGGAGGCATGCATCTATTTTCTATAGAGGAAAGATATTTTGGATCTCCAGCTGGTGGCATTTCAGGCCAAGCTTTATTATCATTAATTAAAGATTTACGCCATGTAGAATATTTATCTGAAAGGAGCCCACACATAGGAATATCTACAAACTTAGGGTCTCCGAAATAGTGATGTCTATCTGAAAAAGCTAATTTTAAGGCTTCAGTCACAACATGAATGTAACGCGGCGTATTGTGACCAATTTCTTTTAAATCATACTTTTTCAATATATTTAATGTCATAGGTAATGCGGGACCTTGTGACCACGGACCGCAAGCATGAATGTCTATATTGTTAAATTTAGATTTAATAGTTGGCTCAAAGTTAACTTTAAATTTTGAAAAATCTGAATATTGCATTAATCCACCTTGACTTTGAATCCAGTTAGTCACTGTGTGTGCAATATCACCTTTATAAAAAGCATCTCTAGCGGCCTTTAATCCTGCTTTCCGACCTCTACGTGCAGCCTTCTTTTCCTCATCAACCATATACTGCATTGTTCTAGCTAACTCATGCTGCACAAAAACAGAGCCAACTTCTGGAGCGCGACCTTTTGGCAAAAAGACTTTTTTACTGGATGGCCACCGAGAGTAATTATCAATATTCTGACCAATAAACTGAGACATTAAAGGATACATTGGGAAACCTTCTCCAGCGAATCGGATTGCAGAAGAGGCAACTTCAGCAAAGCTCATAGTGCCAAAATTAGATAGCGCCGTAATCCACGCGTCAGGAGCAGCAGGAACTACACAACGTTCGACACCTGGAGGAATCTTGCCTTTATATTTTTTTAAGAAGTAATCTGGCGTAATAGATTGTGGCCAAACTCCTAATCCGTCAATTGAATATACTTTTCTATCTTTTGCAGTAAATATAATTTGTGGAGCAACACCCCCAAAATTAACCTTCTCGGTTTGTAATACACCTATAGCTAATCCAGCAGCAACGCCAGCATCAATCGCATTTCCTCCAGCCTCTAAGATTTCAAAAGCAGCATGGGCTGCTAAATAGTGACCTGCAGCGACTACATGCTTTGTACCCATAATTGTCATTTTTTTGCTGCTCATGGATTATCTCCTGAAGGTAATAAATTAAACAGACAGACTCTAGAGAATTAAATCAATTAGGAATCTTGGTAGATTGCCACACAATCATCTGCCATTTATTTACATTTAATGCATATACATCTGTAAAACGAACTTTAAAATCCATTTCAACGGAATTAGAATTTACGCAAATGCTTGCAATACCCGTCAAAATAACAACGTTACCAAAATCTTGAGCAATAACATCAGAGGGAACAATGGATGTATATATTGTTTTACCTTGCTGCATAGATTTAATTAAGGTTTCTTTGGAGTCTATACGTGCAGATGAGTGCGTATAAACTAACTGATCGGATAGCACCGAATTTAACGCAATAACATCTTGAGATATCATCGCATGCATTCTTTTTAAATCTAATTCAATAATTAGATTTTTATTATCATTCATTTTCACCTCATTTTAGAGTGGAATAAAATTTTTACTACTGATGACGCTTACTGTTCAAGCTTGATATTCGCATTGTTGATAATTTTATTATACTTTGCAAGATCTATTTTCATCAGGCTTGAAAATTGATCCGGGCTAGTTACATATGGTTCCATACCCTGACTCAGCAATTTTTCACGAATATCTGGGATTGATAAAATACGTGAAATTTCTAAATTTAATTTATTAATTATATAAACTGGAACATTCGCTGGCGCTAAGAATCCATACCAAATATTCATAATAAATTGTTTCATACCTGACTCTACCGCCGTTGGAATATCAGGTAGAACTGATAGCCTATTGTCCCCTGTGGTCACAATACCCCGAAGTCGATTATTTTTCATATGTGATATTGCAACTATTGGTGGGCTATAGTACATCTGAACCTGGCCACCAACAACGTCTATTAAGGCCTGAGCAGACCCTTTGTAGGGGATATGATTTGTCTTAACATTCGCCAGCATATTAAAAAATTCTCCTGCCAAATGCGTGACCGTACCACTACCACCAGAACTATAGTTCAGCTGCATTGGCTTATTCTTAGCCAAATTAATTAACTGTTGCAAATTCTTAGCAGGTAGAGACGGATGAACAACCATTACCAATTGAGTTTTTGCTAATGTAGCAATAGCTGAAAAATCTTTTATTGCATCATATGGAGTTTGCATTAAATTGGGAACAATAACGTGTGATGTAAGTATCGATAAAAGAGTATAACCATCTGCGGACGACTTAACGGTTGCCTCTGAACCAATTACAGTATTACCACCAGGTCTGTTATCAACAATTATTTGCTGACCCCAACTTTCAATTAATTTAGGTGCAATTAACCTAGCTAAAATATCTGTTGTTCCGCCAGCAGAGTATGGGCTAATAATACGTATTGGCTTATTTGGGTAATTGTTCTGAGAAAATGAAAAATTCACCAATAAAGCTGATGATAAGAAAATAAAAAATTTAAGGCTATTTATTGTTAATGGTTTCATAATCATCAATTTTCCCTTATCAATTATTACTTATTACTTATTACTTATCGCTTATTAAAGAATTTAAATTAAATCTTAATAAATCCAATCATTTAATAGGCACTCATACTTATTACTCATTACTCATTACTTTCAATAGGAAATTGCATTACAAGAGCTTCCAAACCATGCTTACCAGCTTTAATTTCAAAGCTTTTTTCATTAGTGTCTACAAACACCAAAGACCATAAAGGATATATTTCACCTTTGATATCCAAGCTCCCATTAGCTACAAATATATAATAGCCAGCAGAGTTTTTTGGGTTAGGACCCTCAAATAACATGTTAGAACCAATTCTGAGCATGTGCGCTGACAACTCATCAACAATTTTATCTTGGTCAAATAAAGGCTCCCATGAGACCTCTGTTCGATACTGTAATACTGGTCTTGTTGATAATGGAATGGGCGACGACAACCAATTTCTACGCTTACTGGGTTTTAACTTTTCCCGAAATCCAGGTTTACTTAAATAAACTGGGGCGGAATCCCCAGTTTCTTTACGAAGTGCTATAAAAGTTAAACCATTGGACCCTGCCACAAGAGGTCCATAAGCTGCGTGATGATCTTTGTATTGAAGCATCAGGGGAGAAACCTCTTGCTTGGCCATCTTCCCTGAACCACAAGGAAATATCTGAAATTGTGTTACGCCATGAAAATGAGGCAGTATAGTTTCGTCAGCATTCATTTCTGTAATTAATGCTTGTGGCCCAGAGGAGGAAACGGTATTGCTATAGCGTGGACCAAAATATTGAGATCCCCAATGTTGAATACCTGAACCTGGTGAAATAACAGACTGAAGGTTATTTAAAACATCTATACCATTTTTAGCATATATCATATTTGTATCCTAATCTAAAATATTAATCATTAATATTTACATTTTAATATTGGCAATTTTAATAACTTTATTCCATTTTTCGTAATCCGCAGCAATAAAGCTTAGAAAATCATCTGAAGAGTTTCCAACTGGCTCAGCTCCAGCATTTAGGAGTTTTGTACGAACATCAATTTTCTTTGAAATTTTTACAATTTCAAGGCTTAAGGTAGAAAGCATATCTTTAGGTATACGTGCAGGACCAATTAAACCATACCAACCCATTACACTAAATCCAGGAACGCCAGCTTCAGAAATTGTTGGTATATCAGGATATGCTTGGGAACGTTTAGCACTTGCAATTCCTAAAGCACGTAAACGACCTGAGGATATATAAGTCAGAGCCGCTGCAGTTGTTGGAAAAGAAAAGTCAACCTGCCCTCCCAAAAGATCGGTCATCATCGCGCCAGACCCTTTATAAGGAACATGTATAAACTTAATCCCAGCACTAATTTTTAATAATTCACCAATTAGATGCCCAGGCGAACCAACTCCAGATGTCGCTTGAGATAAATATACTGGGCGTGCACGTGCCAATTTAATAAAATCGATCAAGTTCCTGGCTGGTACCGATGGATGAACGACTAATAAGTTAGGAATGTCAGCTAACAATGAGATTGCAGAGAAGTCTCTTACTGGATCGAGTGTATTTTTTGGCAGTAGAATTGGATTTGTAGTATGACCAGAAGATGCCATATAAAAAGTATAGCCGTCCGGTAAAGACTTCGCAGTTAATTCTGCAGCAATATGTCCGTTTGCACCCGGCCTATTATCAACAATCACTTGATTACCAAAAGATTCTGCCAGAGAAGTTGAAACTATACGCGCAGCAAAATCAGTAAATCCACCGGGAACAAAACCAACGTAAATTCTAAAGGGTTTAGATGGAAATATATTTTGTGAATAGACGTAATTTTGAAATAAAAATAATAAAATAAATAAAAATTTAAATAAAGCAGAATAGAAAAAATGATGTGCTCTCGAAGAATATGAATTTGACTTTTTTAAGTTTAATATGATCACTAAAAGATATCCTTAATTATAAACAATCCATTAATCTAAGCATTGATAGAGTTTAGATGCTAAAGAAACCATTGAATTTAAATGTCTCAAATCTTGTATTAATGAAAACAAATCAGGACCAAGAGTATCGTTTCCAACGCATTCCATAAATTTTGATTTTAGGGCAGATTGAGTTAACCAATTTCCAGGTTTTCCACTAGCCACATCAACTCTTTGTGAGATTTTTTCTTTTGATAAAATTTTCAAATCAAAAATGACAGCAAACTCACGGTCATTTTCAACGAATGCATCAATTTCAAATGTAATTTTTTTCATTAAATCGGCGATATCATTTCTTGATATATTACTTTCGGTAAAAGATGACATTTTTAATTCACCATCAATTAACGCACTAGCAACACAATACTCCATACAGAACTTAGCTTCTAATGGTGTTTTAGGAACTTTATATATTAATGGCTCCATTGCAAAGCGTGAGGCACCTACTCTTATTGATTCAATCTGATTTAAATCAGACAAAGGAATCATGTTACGAACTCGAAGTGCCGCATCTATTGCAGGGTGAGTTGCTGCACAACATGGATACGCTTTCAATCCGATTCCAGACTCAGTCAGTATTTCTAATGGGTCACCCCAAGGTTTCTGATATATTGGGAAAGAATGTCCCCCGAAGACATTCATAAAACCAAATTTTCCTTCAATACCATCATATGCACTTGTGAACTCAACACTAGCTAACTGCGTTGCAAGTATTGCAGATCTTCCAGCAAGTCCTGCATGCAGTGGTTTAGTCATTGTTCCAAAATTAGCACGCACCCCACTCGCCAATGAAGCAGATATACTTAATGCATTCCGAGTCATTGATTCAGAAAAGTTTTCTAAGCAACATAACGCTGCGGTTGCACCAACTGCACCAAATGTCCCTGTTGCATGCCACCCTTTCTCATAATGTGCAGTATTTAATTTCCGACCCAATTGACCAAGAGTTTCCAAACCTACAATATATGATCTAATAACTTCATCGCCTGAATTGCCATTAATTAAAGCTCTTATTAAGATTGGGGGTAATAATGCAGCAGTTGCATGACAATACGCTGGATGGCTAATATCATCATAATCCACTGCATGGGCAAGCGTACCTAAATATAAAGCAACACTTCCCTGAAAGTCGGTTCCTGAATTGACTAGACAATTGTGATCTAGCCAATTCTCTATTTTATTGTTAGCATTAATAGGAAATAAAATTTTAAACAGTTTTTGAGCCAGCTCTTGTCGATGCCCCAGAACTATACATCCAAAAGTATCAGCAATTGCATCAGTAACTCTCTTAAGCGCTTCTGCTGGTAGGCTATCTTTTTTTAATCTGCTTGTGAAAGCAATAAGGTCATTTATAAAACCATTCATATTTATACCATTCAGATTTTCAGCAATTAAAAAATACAGCGTGATCGTAAAAACTACACAATGAACATAACTTGAGAAATAAATATGGCCTCTAATACACAAAAATTAGTTTTTATTTTTTTTACAGCGTATTTGATAATCCCTATGACCAGTTACTCAAAGAATATTGATTATCCATCAAAAAGAGTCAGAATAATAATAGGATATCCACCTGGTGGAGCTGTCGATACAAATGCACGCATTATTGGCCAAAAGTTAAGTGAATTTTGGGGGCAATCTGTAATTATTGACAATAGAAGCGGTGCAGGTTCCACAATCGGAACTCAAATTGCAGCGAATGCAACTCCCGATGGGTATTCTTTTTTAGTGGCATCACCTGCACATACCATTAATGCAACGCTTTATAAGAAATTACCATACAATACAGAAAAAGCATTTATCAGCACTGCATTTATATCCTCATCGCCTTTGGTATTACTAACTCATCCTGCAGTTCAGGCACAATCCATAAAAGAGTTAATTAGTCTTGCAAAAGAAAAACCAAACGCGTTGAATTATGGCTCTTCAGGCAATGGAACTTCTGTACATCTTGCTGGCGCTTTATTTAATATTATGGCGAACACAACTATTACGCACATTCCATATAGCGGTGGAGGTCCGGCATTAACTGCTTTAATAGCTGGGAATGTGCAAATTATGTTTGCTGGAGTTGAAGGCATGACACATGCAAAAAATGGAAAGTTAAAAAGTATAGCGGTAACCTCTAATAAAAGAGCAATGGCATTTCCAGATATTCCAACAGTTACAGAGTCTGGCCTTCCAGGCTATGAAGTAACCGCTTGGTATGGAGCCTATTTGCCTTCTGAAACACCCAAAGAAATTGTCAAAAAACTTCACATTGATATCAATCGCTCCTTAAAAAGTAATGATGTTAAAGATAAATTAGATAAATTAGGTTTTACAACACAAATAAGCACACTTGAGGAGTTTTCTGAATTCACTAAATCTGAAATCCAAAAATGGAGAAAAGTAATCATCTCAGCAAATATCAGTTTCGATTAATGTCAAATTCCAAATCCATTAATGAGACAAATATTTCTCAAACCAGGCTAATACGCGCTTCCATCCATCTAATGCCGCATGCACTCTATATTGAGGACGATCTACAGCAAAAAAAGCATGTCCACAGTGCTCGTAACTTACAAATTCGTATGTTTTATTAAATTTTTTTAATTCATTTTCAGTCTTTAGCACATCTTCTGGAGAGGGGCGCGTATCCTCAACACCAAAAAGACCTAATATTGGACATTGCATATCTTTAGTAAAAGATAATGGTGCTATAGGTTGTATGCTTGTGAGTTCCTCAGGCTTAGCTACAACACCACCTCCATAACAACTAACAACTGCATCAATTCCCTTCAGAATACAACCAGCAAGAAATGATTGACGACCACCAGAGCAATACCCAATTACACCAACTTTATCGCTCGTAAATGGTAACGCACGCATGTATTTAATCGCCGATTGAACGTCGCCCATTGTCCGATCATCTGGCATACCACCTGCGGCCCTGATGCTGGAACTATTTTCTTCTGGAGAGTTTTTACCCTCACGAAAATGCAAATTGGGTGAGATTGCAGCATATCCATGATGAGCAAATCGGCGTGCAATTTCTTTATTATAAACATCCCATCCAGGCATATGATGAATAATTACAACACTGGGAAATGGACCTGCGCCTAACGGTCTAGCAATATAGGCATCAATTAAATCTCCATTGTGTGCATGATAAGTAATGGTTTCTGAGAATTGAGACTCATATTTCATAAATCACCTATTAAATAATAATTAAAAAACTATTAAACTTAAACCATACGCTAAAGCTGCCATTGCAGCACTTGCAGGAATAGTTAAGAACCAAGCCCAAACTATGTTGCCAGCCACGCCCCACCTAACTGCACTTGCTCTCTTAGTCGCCCCAACACCAATAATTGCACCAGTAATCGTATGTGTAGTAGAAACTGGGATACCCAAAATAGTTGCTGTAAATAGCGTTATAGCTCCCCCAGTTTCTGCACAAAAACCACCTACGGGTTTTAATTTAGTAATTTTCATTCCCATAGTTTTAACTATTCTCCAACCACCAAATAAGGTACCCAGAGCAATTGCTACATAGCAAGAAACTATAATCCAAGCTGGCGGGGTATCCGTTTGATTTGAATAATAACCTGTTGAAATTAATAACAACCAAATAATTCCAATAGTCTTTTGAGCATCATTCCCACCATGCCCAAGGCTATATGCACCAGCAGAAAATAATTGAAGCTTTCTAAAAAATTTATCCACTCTGAGAGGAGTCATATTTCGACATGCTATGTGCGTTATAACAAACATTAACGAACCCAAAATAAATCCAAGAAGTGGAGAAAAAAATATAAAAATAATTGTTTTCAAAATTCCAGGGACAACCAAATATTCAAAACCACTTTTAGCTATCGTGGCCCCAACTAATCCACCGATTAATGCATGAGATGAACTACTAGGTATACCATAATACCAAGTAATTAAATTCCACAAAATTGCACCAATTAATGCGCCAAATATAACGTGTGGATCAACAATTCCTGGTTGAACAATACCTTTTCCAATTGTTGCTGCAACACTTAAATGAAATATAAAAATGGCAACAAAGTTAAAAAATGCAGCAAATGCAATCGCATATATTGGTCGCAAAACGCCTGTTGAAACTACTGTTGCAATCGAGTTTGCCGCATCATGAAAACCATTCATAAAATCAAAAGCAAGTGCTAGCATTACCAATAAAACAATAACCCAATAATCAAGCATAAGTAAGCCCTTAGCAATTTCATGAATTTTCTAAAATGATACCCTCGATAAGATTCGCCACATCTTCACACTTATCAGTAATAGTTTCTAGCAATTCATACATTGTTTTTAATTTAATAATTTCACGGACATCCACCTCCTGCCTAAACAAATCACTCATCGCAGTTCTCATAACACGATCAGCATCAGACTCTAGCTGATCTATCTCTTCGCAAGTTTTTAACGCGGCTTCAGCTACGTTTGCATCGGCAATCATGGGGATTAAGGAAACAGCATGACTCATTCTTTTGCAACATTTAATACTAATATCAGTTAACCTCATAATTTCATTAGTCATTGATTTGACGTGATAAAGGGCCATTGCTTCCGATGAGTCCTGAATTAAATCAACTACATCATCCATAGTATTAATGAGCGAGTGTATTTGCTCACGGTCAAACGGAGTAATAAATGTTCTATGTAGAGCACGATTTACTTCTTGAGTAATTCGATCGGCGGCATGTTCTGCATCATCAACATCTCGAGTAAATTTAACTCTCTTAGATTGATCATCATAATTTAAAACCAACTCCCCTAGCGCTACTGCTGCTGCAACTACACATTCTGAGTGTTGATTAAATAGGGTAAAAAACTTATCATCTTGTGGTAGGAGTTTTGAAAACAACATTTGAACCTCTTTATATATTTAATCATTAAACTGCAAAAGATAAAAATTATAAAATAAATCGTAAAATTCAGATTACCGAATATCATACAATCAGTTATTATCGATGAATAATTTTTTTAAAATTTATTTCAGGCAATTTATTAAAATAACTGCTACCAATATACAAATTTAATAACCTGTTATCCGAATACAAATAACCTCATAAAAAATATACGAAAGAATTTATGAAGCAATATCGAAACAAAAAATTTTCAATAACTATAAAAATACTGATTATTCTCAATCTATTATTAATAGTATTGATTCCAAATTCACAGGCAATAGAAATTGCTTATCCCAACAAACCAATTCGACTAATCGTTCCATTTCCACCCGGCGGCGGCACAGACATAGTTTCCAGAATTATGCAGCCATCACTACAGTCAATTCTTGGACAACCAATTCTTATTGATAACAGAGGTGGCGCACAAGGAATTCTAGGCACTTCGATAGCTGCAAAAGCAAACCCAGATGGCCATACAATTGTTGTCGCAGAAATTGGTGCTACTGCAATCGCCCCAGCAACACAACCTCATCTAAATTTTAACATTATTAAAAACTTTAGTGCCATTTCTCAACTTATAGAGCAACCTTACATTGTTGTAATTCATCCAAGTTTAAATGCAAAATCTTTAGGCGATTTTATTAAAATCGCACAAAGTAAACCGAATACATTAAATTTTGGTTCCGGAAACATAACTGCACATGTTGCTCAAGAACTTTTCTACCAAACTGCAAAAATAAAATTAACGCATATTCCCTACAAAGGGTCAGGTCCATCTGTAACTGCAGCTATTTCAGGAGAAGTGCAATCTGCATTTGCAGGTCCCGGCGCAGCAATACCTCAAATTAAAGCGAACAAATTACGAGCATTAGCAGTCACCACTGCGAGAAGATCGCCACAACTACCAGAGATCATGACACTCTCCGAGCAAGGGTTTAGTGGATTTTCAATTAGTGGATGGTATGGATTAATGGCGCCGATTGGTACCACACAAAAAATTATCAACTCACTCAATTCAGCAGTTAAAATAGTCTTATCAGGAGAGGCAGGAAAAATATTACGTGATCGTGGTTACGAACCAATTCCAACAACTCCTGAAGACTTCACGGTTTTTTTAAAGTCTGAAATTGAACGCTGGTCAAAAGTAGTCAAAGATAATGGAATAAAATCTGATGAATAATTTTTATTACAAATGCTAAAGTCTTATTATTATCTTGCTCTCAATGACTGCCCAGCATCAATTGTTACTACGGTTCCACTCATATATGAAGCTCTTTCAGAGGCTAAAAATACAGTTAAATCAGCAACCTCATCAGCTCGCCCAGATCTTTTAAAAGGCAAGGTATTAGAAATTCTTGCGCGTATCTCTTCCCATCGATTGGTGTCGCCAAATTCTTTAGCTGCATCTTCCTTATGGTGATTTATTTGTCGATCAGTCTCAACACGTCCGGGGTTAACTCCTACAACTCTTATTCCAAAATCTACGCTTTCAGCGCCTAAAGCTCGAGTAAAGGCCATAAGACCAGCGTTGCCAGTAGTGCCAGCAATGTAGTCAGGTCGATTTCTCTCACCTGCTAATCCGATGATATTAACAATAACACCTTTACCTTTAGCCTTCATGCTGGCATAAACTTCCCGTGTCAAATTAATATAACCAAAGACTTTTAAATCCCATGCTTTTCTCCATCGCGCATCAGTCACATCAAAAATATTACCGCCCGGAATGGCGCCAGCATTATTTATGAGAATATCAATATCGCCACATTCTTTTGCAAGCGATTGAACATTCTCATCTATACTTAAATCATAAACGTGGGCAATAGCGTTTACTCCATACTTTTTACTTATTTCGTTGCAAGCTTTATCCAACTCTACAGAGTTACGTGCAGCTAAATGCACTACGCAACCCTCTTCAGCAAATCCTACTGCACACGCAAGCCCAATCCCTTTTGATGCTCCGGTAATTAAAACATTTTTACCAACAAGATTTAGTTCCATATTATGCAGCTCCTATCCATTGCAATATTGATTAGTGTTTGATTACACGAAACCATTTTTGATAATCAGATTCAATTATACCTTTAAAATATTGCGGACTTGACGGTTTAGCATTCAAACCTTGTAATCTAGTCGTTTTAATAACATCCGCGCTATTTAGAGCTTCTTGAAGATTAACATTTAATAATTTTACTAATTTTTCATCTATGTTAGCAGGAGCTAATAATCCATACCAAAATATAGCTTCATAATTAGTTAAACCTGATTCATGCATAGAAGGAATATCCGGCAGAGTTAAATCTCGATTTAAACTTGTAACTGCAAGTATCTTAATGCGGTTGCGCATAGCACTTGCTACCGATGAACTAGTAAAGCCTAGCTGCATCTCATTACCGAGAATAGCAGTCATAATTTCATTTGCCCCTTTATAAGGTATATGTGCAAGTTTAATACCAGTCATCATCTGCATTAATTCACCAGCCAAATGACCCGTAGAACCAATTCCTTGTGTAGCAAATTGTAATTTGCCAGGACTATCTCTGGCACTTACAATTAAACTTTTAATTGATGTGATTCCGGAGTCATTACTCACAATAAGTGCACTGCAAAATGTCACAGCCAACCCAATCGGAGTAAACGCAGTAGCTGTTTTGTAAGGTAGATTACCCTCTAATATCTGACTAATTGTTAATGCACCTGGACTAGACCATAACAAGGTATACCCATCAGGTGCAGAGTTAGCAACAATGCTTGCGGCAACTACGCCGCCGGCTCCACCTCGATTCTCCACAATTATTCTACCCTTCAAGGATTCACTTATTTTGGCAGAAATAATCCTTGCAGAATTATCTGCGCTACCACCTGCACTAAAACCAACTAAAAGTCGAATTGGCTTAGATGGATATGCTGCGATCACAATACTATTTATAATCATTAAATAGAAAATAGAATAGAAAAATAACTTTAAATAATTCAGCATATAAATATCTTTTCGATTCTTTTTTTAAAAAAAGCATAAACCTTACTTAATCAAGCCACACTCAAAAATATCATTACTTTTGAAGCTTAATTCTAGATAATTTTACGATTTTCTGAGCTTCAATTAATTCTGATTTAATATAATTTTGAAATTCTAATGGTGTTGAACTTACAGCTTCTCCGCCCTCACTGGTTAGCTTCATTTTCATATCTGAAGAGTTTGAAATTTTCACTATCTCATGATTTAATTTATTCACAATATCTTTATTGGTCCCATTTGTAGTCAGTACACCATACCAAGTGACATATTCATAGGCACTTAATCCAGACTCAGCAACAGTAGGAATTTCTGGCGAGGCCTGCAAACGTTTTCTACTCGTTACTGCTATGGGTCTTAATCTATTAGATTGAACAAAAGGCGCTATAGCAACAAGATTAGCAAAACCAAAGCTAATCTCGCCGCTTAAAATAGCAACTGTTGCCGGACCAGTGCCTCTGTATGGTACATGCACCAACTTAATTTTAGCTAAAGCAGCAAACTGCTCACCCGATAAGTGACCGGTACCACCATTTCCAGACGATGAAAAAGTCAATTGACCTGGGCGCGATCTCGCTAGAGCGATTAGATCATCAACAGACTTTACAGGCACTGATGGATGCACAACTAATACGGCAGGAACAATTGCAACTAGCGAAATTGGAGCTAAATCTCTTAAAGTGTCAAAAGGTAGCTTTTCATGTAGCGCGGGGTTCACTACTAAAGGTCCTTTAGATCCAAGTAACAAAGTGTATCCATCTGGCAATGATTTAACGACAACCTCTGTTCCAACAATTCCGCCTCCACCAGGTCTATTCTCGACGATACACTGAACATTCATATTCTCGGAGATTTTCTGGGCTATAGTCCTGGCCATAATGTCCGTCCCACCACCTGGGGCATATGGAGAAACAATGCGTATCATTTTAGAGGGATACGGCTGAGCTCCAACTGCAGATAAACCGGCACTAAAAAGCATGCATGAAACCAATACTGATCGATATAATGTCATGAAAAATTTCCTATAATTTTATTATTTTAAAACTTAATAGATAAGTTACATTATAGTTTACAACAGAAACTTAAACCATTCTTTAACTTTCCATCCTTCAAACTAAAGAAGAATACTGAATCATGAATATAACCGCTGTTAAATCTATAGTTGAACACATAAAATCAAATAATTCTATTAACGAATACGCAGGCCAAGAGAGCCTCACAATAGTCAGATGCGAAGTAAATACCTCTGATGGCATCACTGGTGTTGGTATTACAGGTCGATTTTTTGCTTCAGATGTTTCTAATTTTATTAACCATCATATATCCCACAACCTATCCGGCAAAGATCCATTAGACATTGAACTAATAACAACTCTACTCATTAAAAAATTTAATCCAAGACAAGCAACAGGTATTTTCATGTCTGCGATATCTGCATTAGATCAAGCACTTTGGGATATTAAAGGAAAATTACTTAATTTACCTATATCAAAGTTAATTGGCGGTGCTAGAACTTCAGTGGACGCCTATGCAACAGTTGGCCTACCTGGGTACAATAATGAAGAACTTATTGAAGCTTGTGTTAGTGCTATTGATCAAGGATTTAAAGGGGTAAAAATTCTAGTGGGTTTTAATCGCACAATTGCCGAAGATGCCGAAAGAATAAAGAATGTTAGGCGAGCAATAGGTGAAGCCCAGTTAATGATTGATGCTAATTGTTCTTATACAATTTCTGAGGCAAAGCAACTCGCTTCAAAAATTAGTGATTTCGATATTAATTTTTTTGAAGAACCATTGCAATGCAATGACTTAAGATCATTAGCACATCTTCGTCAATCAACCAGCATACCTATATCATCAGGACAAATGATTCAATCTATTACTTGGTTCAGAGACGCGCTCAATCTTGGAAGTCTTGATATATTACAGCCCAACGTAGCTTTTTGTGGTGGAATTAGCGCTATGCTAAGAATTCTTTCTCTTGCAGAAGTCTACAATATACCTGTTATTGGGGCCGGAGGGTTTGAAGCAGCTAATCTACCTGTAATGGCTGGACATAGTTACGGAGGGATGCTTGAAGTACATAATGCTCATCATGCCATTAAAAAACGTTTCGAAACTCATCCGAAATTTATCAATGGTCAGTTAATTACTTCTGAATTACCTGGAATTGGCTTTTCTTTTATAGACAACTTAAAGTAAATAATTATTTTTCTGGTGTCACATTTGCTTCAACAATAATTTTTCCAAACTTAGCTGACTCTAATCTTACAAACTCTCGAAAAGCTTCAGGAGTTGTTGGTGATGGTTCGAAACCAGACTCTCTTAATTTTTGAGTAACCTCTTGCATTTTTAAAGCATTAACAATTGCAACATTTAAAATTTTTACAATTGCTGGCGGAGTCGCACCAGGAGACATCATTCCAAAGAAATTAACTACTTCAAAACCTGAAAATCCTGGAGTTTCAGCAATCGGCGGAACTTTCGGCAATGCAGAAACCCTTGTTAATGAAGTCACTCCAATAGCTCGTAACCGACCGCTCTCAATAAAGGGCAAAGCTGCACCGATACTAACAAAAGTCATTGTTATATGCTTGCCCACCACATCTGCGATCTGTGGCGTTGCCCCCTTATAGGGAACGTGGTTAATACGAACACCAGCGATTTTATTAAATAACTCCCCAGTTAACTGCTGAGGATTACCAATGCCGCTTGATGAAAAGGTTAACTTCGAAGGTTGATCGCGAGCATATAAAACTAATTCTGCAACATTTTTGGCCGGAATATCAGGATTCACAGCTAATACATTAGGCACTCTTACCATTAACGTAATAGGATGAAGATCAACATCCCAGTCATAAGCCATTGTTTTATACAAATGAGGATTAACTGCAACCTCTCCAGAATTAGCTAAAATTGTATAACCGTCTGGTTTAGCTTTTGAAACGTATCCACTACCGATCATTCCACTAGCGCCAGCCTTATTTTCAACAACTACTGGTATATTTAAACTTTGTCGCATATGGTCAGCTACCAATCTTGCCGTATAGTCTGTACCTCCGCCAGCCGGAAAGGCCACAATAATTCTTATTGGTTGATTGGGGAAAGCATTTTGCTGCGCAATAGATGAGACAGAAATTACTGACATTGCCATTAAAAATACCACTTGATTAACATTGCAAGTAGTAATAGTCTTTATCAAAATATGATTCATTACATAATCTCCCTTTACATAATTTATTTTTTTATAAGCAATCAAATTATACAATACGCTTATCTTCATAGACTGACTGTTTTCTTAAAATAGGCCTAATTAATTAAATAATAACTCTTAATTAAGGAATCAAATGCGCATACTAATCAACTTACTGTATTGCCTTGCAATCCTATTTTTTTTCAATC
>Ga0209296_1001220_pt1 | contig 20223 bp, 30 predicted proteins | sample S_130206_EF_Meta_FD_187319 | JGI IMG/M metagenome (GOLD analysis project Ga0209296, IMG submission 187319) | Freshwater microbial communities from Lake Simoncouche, Canada to study carbon cycling - S_130206_EF_MetaG (SPAdes) (version 2) | ecosystem: Environmental > Aquatic > Freshwater > Lake ...
TGAGTGGACTATCTTATATCTAACTTACTCCAGCTATGACCCAAGAGCAATGGAAATGACCGCCTACTGGCGACGACGAAATGTATCCACAGTTAATCTAGGATTTGCGGATGATTATAGAGATATGAAAAACAATCTAATAAGTTTCGATGCTGCACAAGCTCAGAGAGAAATATTCAACATTAGTAGCAAATACGACTTGGTATTAACACATAACTGGGACGGCGATTACGGCCATATACATCATACTTTTGTCAGCAACTCAGTACACCCAGTGTTGAAACCAAAAGTTTACTTTGCCAAATATGAGCAGTCTAATATGGAATGCTGCGCGGCCGGCGACATCAATTTGACGGAGTTGCCGCTGCATCGGGAAATAATATCAGGATTTGAAAACATCAATGTTGGTCGATATTTTGTTGATCAAGCAGCCCGGGAGTTATTAAATGGGAAACCTTAAGCCAGGCGGCTCTTATATATACGAACGGGTTGGCAATACGGTATTTCGTCGTGAATCGGGCCAGGTCGAACGAGAAGTAGTGGGATACGATCATCGTACCAGTGATAGCAGACCGTTGCACGATCATTTAATGGATTCCAAAATGTGGGGCGAGATTCACCGAATGGCGAAAACCAATCCCACTTTACAAGATGCTATAGATCGTGTTATAATGCTGTATCACCTCATCAATGAAGACAAATCAAATACTCCCCATCACCCTGTATAATGGATAAACTATCAATCAATAACGAAATGGCTCAGTTGGACACGAAAAATCGTAAGTTCTATGATGAGCTCAATGAAGAAGAACGCAAGAAGTTCGCCACCTATCTCATGCTGAGATACGCTGCCAGTGTGGAGGGAGGACCTGATATTCAAGAATGGTATCTGCGTGTGACCAACGAACGAGTAAATGCCAATTTCTTTGACTTGGGTAAGCATCCTAAACTACAATGGTTGTTGTGTACCACTGTTAGTCCGGACATGGGTCGACAGCGACATTACTGGCAAGCTAGTAAAAAGAAGGAGGGCAGCAATTCCAAAGCCCTTAAATTTTTAACTAAATTATATCCTCATCTTCGTACAGATGAACTTGAACTGTTGGCCGAATTAAATGATACCAAAGAGTTAAAAGCCCTGGCCAAGACCATGGGCATGTCTGATGCTGATATTAAAAAGGATCTGGGTTGAGCTTTGTTTGTCGTTACTGTAAGAAAAGTTTTGTAAAAGAAAGTACGCTGATTGCGCACATGTGTGAGCCCAAGCGTAGATATCAGCAAGAAAAAGAAACAGGCGTACAATTAGGGTTGAAAGCGTATCTACGATTTTACGAAATTTCACAAGGCAGCGCCAAAACTAAAAACTACGACGACTTTGTTGGCAGTCCTTATTACACAGCCTTTGTCAAATTTGGTAGACATCTTGTGGGAGTTAGATGCGTCAACACTGCCAGCTTCACTGACTGGTTGTTGAAGAATAATAAAAAGATAGACCATTGGTGCAAGGAAGCCTTGTATCTAGAATGGCTACATGAGTATTTGAAAAAAGAAGCAGTTCAAGATGCACTGGAGCGAGCGCTGAAAGAAATGCAGGACTACGCGGATTCCGAACCCAAACTACAGAATAATTTTAACAACTATTTTCGTCTGGGATCGGCCAATCGTATTGTGCATCATATATCAAATGGTCGCATCAGTCCTTGGATTGTTTATAATTGCGACAGTGGCGTTGACTTCATCAGTTCACTCAATGAGGAGCAGATTGCGATCATAATGCCCTGGATTGATCCAGACCATTGGCAGCGCAAGTTCAAAGATTATCTAGCTGACAGTGAATGGGTCAAGTCAGTGTTAACCGCAGCCGCACTATGAAAACTGTGAGTATACCGCCAAAATCATTGAGTAGCGCCTCTGGCTGGACTGCGTCAAGTCTAGGAATTGAAATGAGCCGCTGGTGTAAAGAACAGGGCTTGCTGTCCGGGCGCGATTTTGAGTGGGCATACCATCCCGAAGATTATACAGTTAATTTTACCTTTTACGGTGAGGCAGAAAGTTTTGCTTCACTGTTTGCTTTAAAGTGGCTATCAACATGAAATTTAAATCAGACATTGACATAGATTTTGCCAACAGAGATCAAATACTAGCACTGTTACCGCATACCAGTGCTAGTATTATTCGTGATGGTAAGTTGACCAAGCACAACACTGGAGTTTATTTTACAGGCATTCCACAAGATCCGTTCGCTGCACAGGCCAGCTTGGACTATAATACGGCAGAAGATTTGGGCTATGTAAAGCTGGATTTCTTAAATGTGAATCTCTATAATCAAGTTCGAGATGAAGCACATTTGGTAGAGCTGATGTCACGGGAGCCAGACTGGGCCAAACTCTATGAGCGTGAATTTTGCGAGAAGATAATACACATTGGCAATCATTACGATACTTTGATTAAAATGCCCCAAGCGGTCAATAGTATTCCCAGGATGGCCATGTTTTTATCAGTTATCAGACCTGCCAAACGACACTTGATTGGTTTGCCCTGGGCCGAAGTTGCCACCACTGTGTGGGAAAGACCTGCGGACGACAGTTATTATTTCAAAAAAAGCCATTCAATTAGTTACAGCCACTTGGTAGTGGTGCATATGAATTTGTTAGACAACTCGTCTAACTAGGGTAATACTACGGCGTTTGCTGCGCTTCTGAGCTGATTCTTTCAAGCTCAGTGCAGGGCCATATTTCAGTTCTACATCCTTGCTGTTGAAGGTTTTCAGTGTGGGCCTGAACTGATTCCAATCTGCTTTGAGGAAAATGTTAATGGGTACCATCCTGTTACTTTCCCACCACCATGTTTCCCCCAGTTCTAAATACAGCAGCTTCTGTGGCTCTGTCTTGAGTACAGCATAATCATATATGCTGGTGATGACATCGTCGATATTTTGTATCACTCCGATATACTCGTTGCCTCCGTAGGTAAGATAGCTGAGAAAAGGGTATTGGTCTAATAGTTTTTGGTAATCCACTTGATATTTATAACCGAAAATTTTCAAGGTTTTGAATATGGTATTATGCTAAATACTTGATGCAACAGATAAATTCTTACATCTACGATAATTCCGTATTGGTGCAATACGATGTAGATCCCGAGATCATGCAAAGGAACCGAGTAGTGTACACAAACACCTTACAAATTTACAAAGGGATAGATAATATCCTCAAGATCAAGGTACAAAACGCCGATCAGAAACCAGTTAATATCACGGGTTTCACTTTGACTTTTAACATGGTGGAAGACTATGTTTTTGCCAATGCAACCACGGTACTGAGTACCAATGTGACCATAGTAAATGCCAATGCAGGACTGGGAACTGTGACCATTTCCAGCTTGAACATGGTTCAATTGACTGCGGAACAATACAATTACAATGTAAAAATAAACAATGGCACTGCCAACATTGCAGCCTATGTGGACGATAACTACGGCGCAGCGGGACAAATAATGGTCAGTTCCGCAGCCTATCCAGTCGCGGAACCTGTGGCTCTGGACCTGGGCACTATTAATGACAGCACAGAAAGTGCTATCTACGATTTTGGGAATATATAATGAGTAAAACAGTACAATGGAAACGCGGCAATACTGCACAAAATTCAACCTACACTGGCGCACAGGGCGAAATTACCGTTAACACCACTAATTATACATTGGTGGTGCATGATGGCGTGACTGCTGGCGGATATGCCTTGCCCAATTACAGCAATACCAATGTGGCCGCATACCTAACTACATCAACAGGCAATATCAGTGCTGGTAATATCACTGCCAACTCTATATCAGTTACCAGCGTGATAAAATTCGCCAATTTGACCACTACACAAATAAATGCAATAACTCCAATATCAAGAGGAATGACGGTGTTCAATTTCACAACTGGAAACATACAGGTGTATAATGGCACAAAGTGGGCCAACATAACGCTGTCCTAAAAGTTAACAAAAGTGTCAGCCCGCTGAGCCTACCCAAAACGGGCATACCTACTGAATACACCAAACTACAACTTTAAATAAATAACATATAAACAGGATTCAGATATGGCATCATATACAATAGTTACCGCAACAGCAGCCAATGTGGCCGGGAACACCAACACAATTAACAGCACCAAAGTTAAGGTGGTAGCAAACGCAGCCTGTGTTTATGCTATCAATGCACCAGCAACATTGACCTCCAACGTGGGCGCATTGATTCCCGCAAACTTTCCCACATATATAAACATGACTGGCATTGGAAATAGAATTTCAGTTTTACCAGTTTCAGGTGTCAATACTGCCATCACAGTAACAGAATGCGGTACTGTTTATCAGAGCGCAATGAATCAAAACGTGCTAAAAGGCGTGTTTACAATGACCACCGGCAACACTACTATTGTTGGTAGTACCACAGACCTTGGTATTGTCTCGGGCATGTTTATAACCGGCGGCAATATCAGAGGCAACCCAACTGTAACCACAGTAAACAGCGGAAACATTGTGATATCTACAGCGGCTGGCATTGGCAGCAATATAACAGCTACACTGACATTTTCTGTAACCGCAATTCAAACAGCATAAATTGAGATTTATTAATCAAACCAGTTGATTTCAACCAAACGTTAGTGTATACTAACTAAATGTTTAACGCTGTACAAGACTATACTCTAAGTATACTGCCAACCAAGCGGCGCCGTAGCCAAGCTGGCTGGCTGAGTTTCAATGCAGTCTGCTGCCATCATAATGGCGACAGCGCAGACACCAGAGGTCGAGGCGGTTGCATCACCAATCCGGATGGCGGTGTCAGTTACCATTGTTTTAATTGTCAATTCAAAACCAGCTATCAACCTGGCAGACCATTAAGTTTTAAATTTCGTAAATTACTAAATTGGTTGGGTGCAGATCCAACAGAAGTCAAACGATTGGTAATTGAAGCAATTCGAATCAAAGAATTAATCCGACCCGAAGATATCCGAGAGCCCGCGGAAGAAATAGTATTTGAAGCCAGAGCATTACCTCAGGAAGCACAGAGCTTTTTAGCCCTGGCTGAATTTTACAAACTGGCGGAGTATCAAAGCACACCAAAATTGTTTACTGATGCGGTACACTACTCACTGGATAGAAAAATTGATACCATCAAGTACGATTTATATTGGACTCCTGAAATAGAGCACAAACTAAATCATAGAGTTATTGTGCCTTTTGTCTACAAAGGTGCTACAGTGGGATACACTGCCAGAGCCACAGTGGATGGTATTAAACCCAAATACCACAGTAATCATCCGGCCAACTTTGTGTTCAACATGGACCGTCAATTGCCCACGAGTAAGTTTGTGTTGGTAGTAGAAGGACCGTTTGATGCCATGAGCATCGACGGAGTCAGTGTACAAACCAATGAAATCAGTGAGCAGCAAGCAGAAATTATTGAAGGGTTGGGTCGAGAAGTGATATATGTGCCGGACTTTGACCAGCACTTAAATAAACAAGGCCGTCCAGTGTGGCCGGGACTGGCCGCAGTTGAACAGGCCATTGAATATGGTTGGTCTGTGTCGTTCCCAGTTTGGCGTGAGACCTGCAAAGATGTCAACGCAGCAGTGATTAAATATGGTAAACTATTTGTGATCAAGGCCATACTCGAAGGCAAAGAATCAAATAGTTTGAAAATTAAATTGATAGCAGGTAAGATATAATGCTTATCCAAAATAGCAACTCTTTTTTATATGATCAGCGAGGAAAAATTATAACTCGTTGGGGCAAAGATCAAACAGGATTAATATCTTATGTCATAAACACGCAAGGATTCAGGGGGAAACATGACTACGCTGGCGTACCCGACTTTGCATTTTTTGGATCTAGTACTATATTTGGAATTGGCATTAACGAAGAAGATACACTAGTGTCACATTTTTCAAATGCACATAATTATGGACTAGCTGGAGAATATTTAAATAATTGCAGCGTAAAAAATCTTAAAAACTTTTTAAATAGCCCATTATACAATCCATCAGTAAAAATAATTTTCTTTTGGATCGATCGGCCCGAGCAAGAAGATTTAAATGAATTACTTTCTGAGGTTCAAGAATTACGAACCGATATATTACATATTAGCCAGGGTATAAAATATAAAGGAATGTTAAATTTAATGCCACATGTGGACCTAGATGTAAGTGGAACTCAACCCGGAATTAAAACGCACAGGATATGGGCCGCTGCGATTAAACAATTAATCGAGTATGCTAGATAAATTAATAATCATTGATTATGCAGACGGCGCCGGAGGAGAATACTTTAGTAATTTTATAAGTAGTCATTCTGGATTTTTTGCCGAAACGCCGCTACATGAAAACATGCAAAATTCAACAGACAAACTACAAAAGTTTTTCAATTCTCGTAGCCTAATAGTCAGCAATTTTGAAACTGATTTAATTGAGTTTGAACAAATATGCGAGCACAATCAAATTAAAAATATCAGCATACCATATCACTTATACAAATTTCCCAACCGAATGGAACAGTTTAATAAAATAGCCAAATCTGTTCGATTCGTTAAAATTACAGTGTCTGATAATTGTCATACCTATGACTTTCTTAGAAAAGTTTTGTTAAACACAGTAACCCATGCTAATATGGCGGAGTTGTCTTTTAGAACAGTTGACATGGATCGATCTCAAAAAATTCAGCTAATTCAACGATTAAAAAATAAAAATTTGTATTGGTTAGATATTTCACTCATAAAACAAAATGAAAAAATAAACACATCTACCAGACAACAGTATCTTAATTTATTATTGAGTAAAGAGTATAACTTGCCCAGTACGGATATCGAAATTCATTACGATGATTTTTTTGTTAATTTTAATAACACGGTTGATAAGTACAACTTACTTTGTCATCGACTTGATATAATACCAAATCACAGTCTAATAGAACAACTAATTAGCAGAAACACAAAAAATTTAAAAGAACTATTAATATATAAAGAGAAATTTAAGGAAATATTCCAATCATTATGACTAAAGAATACACCACTGACCTACAACGACTATTTTTGGAAATGATGGTCCAAAAATCCGAAAGCTATGTACGAGTCCAGAACATCTATAATCCAGAGAACTTTGACAGAAGCATCCGCAGTGCGGCCAAGTTTATCAAAGAGCATGTGGATGAACACAAAGCCATGCCCACTGCTGAACAGATTTTAGCTGTGACCACTGTGGCGTTAAAGCCACTGCCAGATTTGACTGACAGTCATTATGATTGGTTCATGGGAGAGTTTGAAGGCTTTACTAAAAAACAAGAACTGGAACGAGCCATTCTAAAATGCGCAGACATGTTGGAAAAGGGTGAATATGATCCAGTGGAAAAGATCATCAAAGATGCAGTGCAGATCAGTCTGACCAAAGACATGGGCACTGAATACTTTGAAGATCCCAGAGCTCGACTGATGAAAATCAAAAGCAACAACGGACAAGTAAGTACAGGCTGGCCGACCATGGACCAAAGATTGTTTGGTGGTATGAATCGAGGTGAACTTAATATCTTTGCTGGTGGATCTGGTTCGGGCAAGAGTTTGTTCATGCAGAACATTGCCATTAACTGGGTCACACAAGGACTCAATGGTGTGTTTTTAAGTTTGGAGCTCAGCGAAGAACTGTGTGCCATGCGTATGGACAGTATGGTGGCAAATGTCAGCACCAAAGAAGTGTTCAGAGATTTGGACAATGTTGAACTCAAAGTCAAAATGGCAGGCAAGAAGAGCGGTAGCCTCCGTATCAAGTACATGCCAGCACAGAGCAATGTGAATCAAATTCGTGCGTACTTGAAAGAACTGGAAGTACAGACAGGCCGTAAAACAGACTTTATCATGGTAGACTACTTGGACTTGGTCATGCCAGTCAGCGCCAAAGTTAGTCCCAACGACCTGTTTGTCAAAGACAAGTATGTTTCAGAAGAACTGCGCAACTTGGCCAAAGAGTTTAATATCTTGATGATAACTGCCAGTCAGTTAAATCGCAGTGCGGTAGAAGAAGTTGAGTTTGACCACAGCCATATCAGTGGTGGTATTAGTAAGATCAATACTGCGGATAATGTGTTTGGTATCTTTACCAGTCGTGCAATGAGAGAACGGGGACGCTATCAGATTCAGTTGATGAAAACTCGAAGCAGCAGTGGCGTTGGTATGAAAGTTGATCTTGATTTTAATCTGGAAAGTCTAAGAATTACAGATCCCGGAGAAGATGCACAGGGCACGCCGGGATTCTTAAAACCACAGACCACCAGTATCATGGCCAGTATCAAAGCCAAAAGCAGTGTGGATGGTGACGGCGGCAGTGCAGCCAATCAAGGTTGGAAGAAACCCGAAGGCGGTACCCATGTGTGGGACAAGCCCTTGGTGCGAGCGGATGGTGAAGCACAGAACAGCAAACTCAAAGCAATGCTGGCAGGTCTGAAGAAAGTAGAATGATTTACACATTTGGCGACGGATTTGCTGCTGGTCATATATGGCCAGAATGGCCGCAGATATTAGAAGCAATAACACAAACACCTGTTGTTAATTTTGGACACATTGGTGCTGGCAACGAGTATATTTTTAATTGTGTAATCAAGGCGGCACTGACGGCCAAAGAGTCTGACTTATTTTTAGTGCAGTGGGCAGACCCGCAACGATTTGACAAAATAGTGGAAGACACATGTTGGGCGGATTTACAGCAAACAGATCCAAAGTATAAAAATATAAAGTCAACTGTGTTTGATCAAACATGGTGGTCAACCAGCGGGTCCGATCTTAAAGAAATACAGAAATACAGAAATTTTTATATTCAACATGAACAAGCAATGAATAGATCTGTCTTGTACATGATATCAGCATCTAAGATGTTAAAATCATTGAACATCGATCACAAATATTTTTTAACTTACAAATTTGATTATTCTATCCATGATAATTTTAGTGAGTTATCAGCATTACCGTGGATAGATTTTCAAGGCATGGATGAGTGGACTACCAACACTGGCGTTCGCGGCGACGAAATGCAACCATCCACACAAAGTCAGCTCGCGTGGGTTGAAAATAAATTATTACCGTATTGCACATTTAATGTAGATAATTTAAATAAAATACGATATTTGATAAACAATCAAAAATTTAAACCATATGATCCAGACAGCGCACAGATCTGGTCAGACATAACAAATTAAAATTTATGATTATATCTTTCAGAGAAGGATGTAGCGGTAACTGGCTAACAACTTTACTAACATTGAATAATGTGTATATAGATGCAGAATTTAGGCAAGATGGCGACGGCACCCGGATCCCTAAAAGTGTATTTCATTTTGACGGTAATGCCACTTATCAAACAGTTCAGTCCGTCGATCAATACAACGGCGAGAAATTCATAACATGCCACAGCACCGATTATGAATTATTGCGGGAAATTTATCCCAAAAAAACTATTATAAGAATAACTCCTAAAACCAAAATATTTCAAAGCATTTCGGCAGCATTTTATAAGCTAGGTCCTGGGGATACTGCCACAGTGGATTTGGCTCATGAGTATATCAGTGACTATTATAAAATATTCACCTATAAAGATCCGTTGCCCAAGATTGAAAATAGTTATATCATTGATTTTGGAGAATTATCTCAAATTGATTCATTAAAACAAATTTGCAAAGCTAGATTTGATGTCGAGTTAAAAGACAATCATATAAAATTTTTTAATGACTATTGGTCTTTACAAAAAAAAGTTGTTGACGAGTCTCAATTATTTTTTGGAATATCAAAAAATCAATTGGTTGCATTATTTGACAAGAAAAATTCAGTATTTGACAGGGCTTGCTTTATATATTTTTATGAAAAATTTAATAATCTCAGTGAGCATCAACGAAAGTGGTCAATTGATCATGTTCCTGACACGATTTTAGAATTATCAAATTTGATGGAATATCAAAAATAAAGTTGTCAAATTGAGCATATAGTTTGAATAACTAATATCTTTAACTGTATCATTATTTGAGATACAAATAGAAACTTTAATATTTTATAAATATAGTTAATCTGGAGCAGTATTTTGCAAAAAAAAACCCGTAGTCTATTAGAAGAGCTAGACACCCTTCGTCTACACAAAGATCGCGAAAATCTGGTAGAATCACGAGCTAACCATGTGATAACTGGAGCCATTAATCTCATACAATTTATACGCGAAAACTATGACGCTGCACAAGCAGAAGAACTAGAGCGTAGATTGCTGAACAGTATTCGTGCCCAAGACAGCAGCAAGTTCAGCCGCGGTGTCAAGAGGTTAAAAAATGAAGATAAATGATATAATCTCCGAAGCCGGCATATTGGGTAGTATAGGGCGAGGATTGGCAGGAGCTGCCACTGGTGCAGTGCGTATGTTAGACAAAGCTGGTGGCGGTGACGGTACGAACGTTGGAACTGTGGCACAGCAAGCAGTCTACGCTAATAAAATGCAACAAAATCAGTATGCAAAAGCCAGAGCCGAGGCTAACTTGCCTGCCGCAGCGTTTGCAGAATTTAATAACGCATTAAAACAAAACAACATAAATCTTCAAGATCCTCGAACATATGATCCGGCAAGTATTACCAATTATCTTAAAAGTTTTGCTGAAAATTATTTTGCCGCGGCTGATCGATATCACAACGCAAATCAAGAAAAAACAATTAAAGTTGGAGTACTGCAAGCATTAAATCAAATACCGTTGCCCAGAACCATTAATAACATATCAGTGCAAGATTATTTAGAAAAAGCAAACACAGTCAGAAATTCGATTATTAATCAAGTTGACAAAATGATGGCCACACAACAAGCAGCACAGCCCGCCGCTCAGGAACCAGCAGCGGCCGTTCCTGCCGCAACACAACAACCCGCGGCCGCACTGCCAACTGATGTTACAGTGGTTAGTTCTAGTCCCATAGTATTGAGATATCGTAATCAAGATTTTGCACTAACTGACTCTGATCGCTGGGTAAGATTTGGATCCGACAAACTTGCATCTCCAGAGATGGAAGCCTACTTAACTCGCCAGTTACAAAAACTATGAAGCTATACGAAATTAAAAATGTGGTAACACCAAGTTGGCTCTTATGTGAAGCCGCAGAAGGCAAGAATGTTCACCTCGAGCATGTAGAAGATCTTGTGTACAATGAAGGATACATCGGAGCACAAAAAGCATTGAACTACATGGAAGGTGTTCGCCGCATGTTTGCACAAGGTGAAGGCGATCCAGCCAAAGTAACAGTCAAATGGGACGGTGCTCCTGCTATTATCTGCGGCACAGATCCAGCAGATGGCAAATTCTTCGTGGGCACTAAATCTGTTTTTTCCAAAAATGAACCTAAACTTTGTAAAAGCGTCAAAGACATTCGTAAGTTTTACGGCGAGCAAGAAGGCCTAGCCGCAAAATTGGCCGTGGCACTAAAGTATTTGAGCAAGCTGGGTATTGGTAATGTGCTGCAAGGAGACCTGATGTTCATCGCAGAAGAATTGACCACTGCTACCATTGGGGGTCAGGAATGTTATATATTTACTCCCAATACTATTACCTATGCTGTGCCAGTAGGCAGCGCATTAGGCGATAGAATTGCCGCTGCAAAGATAGGCATAATATTTCATACAGCCTACTCGGGCAGTACGGTGGCAGACATGCAAGCCAGCTTTGGGGCCAGTGTGGATGGACTAACATCAACCAACAGTGTTTGGTTTGATGATGCTTTTTACAAAGACATGACGGGCCGGGCCAGTTTGACGCCTGCCGAAGACGCTAAAATTAAAAATACACTGTTGTCGGCGGCCACTACCTTTAGAAAAATTGACGAAAAAGACTTCAATAGAATTATTTTTACTGGACGAACTACCAAAGCAGGTGACGAAGAATACACAGAGTTTGCCAACTATATCAAACCATTCATCAACAACATGGTGCGTGGTGGCGAACAAGTGGGCGATCCTACTTCATTTTTAAAGAACTTTTTAACCTACTACAACGGCAAGCAAGAAGCTGAAATCGCCAAGTTAAAAGGTGGCCCGGACAGCCCCGCGGCCAAGGCCCGCATACAGAAGATCAAAGAAAAAGAAAAGTTCATGGCTGATAATAGCAACACATTATTGGGTATCTTGGCCATTTACAAGCGTATCATTGAAGCCAAAGTAATGTTGCTGCAAAAAATGCAACAAGTTGAAAATATCGGCACCTTTATCAAGACCGACGATGGTTATAGAGTAACTGCACCCGAAGGATTTGTGGCCATTGGGCACGATGGCGGCGCAGTTAAATTAGTAGACCGCATTGAGTTTAGTCGTCAGAATTTTGCTGCAACAAAATCCTGGAAAAAATAAGCTCAACCGCACTTATTTTTAGTTTTGGTATAAATAATTACATGCGTTAATTCGCAGATTTTACAAAAGGAAAAATAAAATGGCAGTATTTACAAGAACAAATGGTAATGCACAAAACGTAGTTAGCGTTGGAAACATTGCACTAAGCACAGAAGCCGCAAGCGCAAACGTATTGATCAGTACAGGTATTGGTAAGCCAGTGCAAGCATTTGCTGTTAACAGCAATGTTAGCATGACTACACAATTCGGTACTGGTGAAGGCGTAGAAACAATTCTACGAGCCATCGGTCTAACTACAACATTGCTAGCATACCAAGTTGGTACAGCTAACAACGGCGCAGTTTCCAATGGTTTGTTGAGCGTACTGATTGAAGAAGCCAATGTGACCGCTGCTGAACTACAAACTAGTATCCGCGCAGCCACAGACAGCACTTACAATACCACAGGTGTTGTAGTTACACAACCAGGCCTACGCCTAGCTGAGTAATTTTAGCTTAGTCTAAAAACAAAAAGGCACTTTCGTAGTGCCTTTTTTGTTGGCTATAAATATCTGCATGAGCCCTCTTATTACCTGCATGACCCTGATAGACATTACTGAAACTGGTGTAATTAAAGGAGCTGGTCAAGGCCGAGATCAACAGCGTAATTGGGAAACTGTGCTGCAATTGTTGGGTCTTAAGACGCAGCCGTTAATAATAAAATCTCCAGTTTGTTTCATCAATGAGAACTTAGAGTATTTTGAGTTCGGCGAATTCTATCAAGGCAGTCACAGTGTATGGGCATTTCAGTTCAGAGGGGAGCGAGATGACTTTTATGCTGTGGATCAGCTTGAAGAAGATTTTGAACAAACGCCGATTGTACTGGGACTTGAAGAAACTGCTCGCTTCATGTTGCCCATATTTCACTCCTACGGAACATTAAAAAACATATATTTTATTCAGAAAGAATCGCTAAATATAAATTGATGCTCCGGCACCCTTATGGCACTCTTTACGGCTCACTTAGACACACTATTAATTGCATCGCGTATCCTTATTATATAAAGCGAGATTCCAATGTCAAAGACAACAGCTATAGAAAAAGAGAACCTTGAGGCGCACGTTGAGCTATGCGCTGAAAGGTATAACCAATTGAATGAAAAATTAGATAATTTAGACCGACGACTCACCACCGTTGAAGAACATCTTCTAGCAATTAGGGAATCAATCACCAATAAAACAGGTGGCATAAACAAGCAACTAATTACAATAGGTACCACAATAATGGGTGTATTGGCGACCGCAGTAATTGGGTTGTTGGTACATTTGGTAAACAAATGAAAATTGTAGAAGTTACCAAGCAGTTACAAGTGGCCATCACAAATGAAGAGGCAGATGTGCTGCTTCAATTTGACGAAGACACACCTGTCGTGGCCAAAGGTGATTTAAATGACCGCCAACAAATGATGGCAAATCAACTAGTTAACAAAAACTTATTATTAAGAATCAAAGAAAATGGTCGCACCATCTATAAAAAACGATCTGGGTAAACTACTAGTCGACCAAGCGATGACAACCCTGGACAACTGGGCACTTCGCGAATTAACACATTTAAGGAACACTGCGGATTTTCCGATCTGTGTTGCTTTGACCAACAAATCATGGGCTGTTGGCAAATACACCATGCATCAACTGGGATCACATCAGTGGTCAGTAGTTCAAGACTCCAGAACTGTGCATGTGTTTTACAGCAAACAAGCCGCAGTATTTTATTCAGTATTCAATCAGTGCAATAGATTTAAATCAGCAGACGATCTACTAGAGTCCGATCAAGCAGTGGCCAAACACAACGACGAAGTTGAATTTTATACTCTAAGATTAGCCAAACAAACTAAAAAGACAGATGAATTTACTCAGCAACTGAGATGGATTAGATACTTGGATGCCAAAGCCAAGTTGAAAACCGCCAAAGAAGAATTAGATAAAAAATTAAACTATGCCAAATACAATAAAATTTGGGCCTCAGGCTTGAAACTGTAACATTGTAAAGAAATTGAAACTAACTAAATAATATATAAATCTGGGAAAAGATACTATGAATTTAAAAGAATTAGCACCACAAACTACAAAACGCCTTAACAAAGTCATGGAAAGCCGTTTTGGCTTTTCAATTGACTATGATAATTTAACCTATGCTAAAGCTCAACGCCTAAGTTACGCTATCAGCGAAAACTTATCCAAGATCCGCAAAAGCTACGGTATTCATACTGCTGAAAAGAATCCCAAGTATATGGAAATGCTTATGGTTCAAGAAGGATTGAATTCTTGGTTGAATCAACAAGAACCATTGATGGAAGGTGAGCTGGAAACAGCCGAAGCAGTGTTGGCAGCCAAAGACATGGTTGATTCAGTTCAAGACATGATTACCGATGCCAGCAAAATGCTCAACGAAGAACTACCTCCACTACTGGATGTTATTCGTGACCAAGTTGGTACAGCACAAGCCGATGCTTACAAGAATACTGTGACTGGCGCACTGCAAGGATTAATGGACAGTTTGAACGGTACTCGCGATGCATTGGACAATGGCGCTAGATCATTGGCCGGTGAGCAAGTTGCACAGCCAATGGACATGACTGGTAGTGCCACTTTAGGTGTTGCAGCTGAGTTACCAGCTCCTGAAGTCAATGACTTTGACAGCGAAGATGACGATGGGTTTGCAGCCACTGACGCAGCAGCCGGCGACGACGAGTTGGGCAGAGAACGCCGTTAATTGTGAGAGCCTCAGATTTTTTACTTGAAGATGACGAGCCCAGTGATCAATACGCAAATATTGTCACTGTGCTTGATCTTGTGCAGGAAAAAGTCCGCAGCGGTGAATTGAGCGATGGGTTACCCACTCAATTCATAATTCGATTGATTCAAAATACTGGTGTTTCTAGTTTCAGCTACGACGATTTGATTGCAGCCAACGAAGACAATGAATCGATGAAGAACATTGTAAAAAACATAACACCAACCAAAATTTCATTTGTCAAAGATATTGGTCAATCGGTTGCCAATGCACAAGATGTAACAGCAGCCTCGGCCAATCCAGAACAAACAGTATCAGATATGGCAAAAAGTGCCATGAAGCGTAGACAAAGCTGATTAGATACTGTATAATCAACTAAGGAGGATAGCATGGCCTATTCAGAAAAAGTTGTAGATCATTACGAAAACCCCAGAAATGTTGGTAGCTTCAGCAAAGAAGATACAGATGTGGGTACTGGCATGGTCGGAGCTCCAGCCTGCGGCGATGTGATGAAACTACAAATCAAAGTCACCGACGGAGTAATCACAGATGCAAGATTTAAAACATACGGTTGCGGCAGCGCGATTGCGTCAAGTTCGCTTGTTACTGAGTGGGTCAAAGGACTTACCCTTGAGCAGGCGGAAACGATCAAAAATAGCGAAATTGCTACTGAGCTTGCCCTTCCCCCTGTTAAAATTCATTGTTCAATACTTGCGGAAGATGCCATCAAAGCGGCGGTAGCTGATTATAGAATCAAGCATCCAGTGCAATGATTGAAGTTACCGATATTGCTGCTAAAAAAATTAAAAAAAGTTTAGCCACTCGCGGCCGCGGCGAAGGCATCCAAATTGGTGTGCGAACTACTGGTTGCAGTGGACTTGCGTATGTGTTAGAATATGTAGATAATCCCAACTTACATTGCGTACGACATTATGATTCAAATGGTGTGCGTGTGTTTATTGATCCAAAACACTTGCCGTACTTGGATGGTATGATAGTGGATTTCAAAAGAAACGGCCTCAACGAAGGCTTTGAATTTATCAACAAAAATGAACGCGATCGATGTGGTTGCGGCGAAAGTTTTCGAGTTTAATATGTTAATCAATAAATTTAATTATACACCTATCAGCAGAGAGACGGTGGATGGTAAACGCCACTATTGTTTACCCGACGGATCTAAGGTACCCAGTGTTACTACTATCTTAGATCGAACTGCTCCCGCCGAAAAGAAACAAGCACTGCAAAATTGGCGCAACAGAGTGGGCACAGCCAAAGCACAAGAGATCACCACCGAAGCGGCAGGGCGAGGCACACGAATGCACAAGTGGCTGGAAAACTATGTAAAGAATGACATGCTCGATGAACCTGGGTCAAACCCGTACAGCTTGCAGAGCCATGGCATGGCCAATATTATTATTGCCGAAGGTTTATCTAATGTGTCTGAATATTGGGGCGTAGAAGTGCCAGTGTACTATAGTGGCTTGTACGCTGGTACTACAGATTGCGTGGGTCTTTGGAAGGGAAAACCAGCAATTATCGACTTCAAACAGACCAATAAACCCAAGAAACGCGAATGGATTGACGACTATTTTATCCAGCTGGCTGCTTACAGTCAAGCACACAACGAAACACACGGAACCGACATTAGAACAGGCGTTATTTTAATGTGCAGCGCGGATAATCTATATCAAGAGTTTGTGGTAGAAGAAGCAGAATATGATATTTGGGCACAAAGATGGTTCGACAGAGTGGAGCAGTATTATCGGGAAAACTAAATACTATATTAGGAAAAGAATATCATGGCCATAGTCCAAATTTCACAAATTAAACATCGTAGAGGCACCAACGAAAACTTGCCACAGTTGGCCAGTGCAGAACTGGGCTGGAGCGTTGACACTCAACAACTCTATATCGGTAACGGCACACTGGAAGAAGGTGCTCCTGAAATTGGCAATACTGAAATTTTAACACAGAACAGCCCCATACCCGGAGTCCCCGCCACACAAAGTCAAACTCTAAGTTTTGGTACCACGGCCAATGTGGTATCCTCTGCGTTTACCAGTGCTAACCCTGGTATTACCATAAACTATACCATATTGCGTGGCGGCAATGCCAGACAGGGCTCATTGAGAATAGGTCAGTTTTTAAGCAATCTTGCCTACGATGAAGAATATACCGAAACTGCAGATGTCGGCGTCACTTTTGTAGTAACTCAAATCAGTAATGTCTATGCCCAGGTCAGTGCAATAACCAGTAACACCGGATACAATACCAGCATCAATGCCAATCTAAAGTTCACCAGTTCAACTCTCACCTATTAATATAATCAATCCACATGTGGAATCAATTACCCAGTGAACGCCTCCGCGTTTGGCAGGAATTTCGAAAATCAATCAGTGAAAAATCAATCGAGCAAGCGCTGAATGACACACAGCATCTTTGGAGTTACGCTCCTTATGTTGCCCATTACCTAACCACAGATCACGTCGAAGAATGGCCCGGTCCTTGGGAACTGGTCTATGAAAATTATTATTGTGATCTTGCAAAAGCTCTGGGAATAGTGTATACTATACAACTAAGTGAACACGAATTTGAATTAGATATAAGAGTATATAAAGACCCGAGTACCATGGAGCCGTATAATTTAGTATTTGTTGACAATGGAAAATATGTGCTTAATTACATTCATGACGAGGTAGTAAATAAAGAACAAATCGATAAAGATTTAAAGTTAGTCAAAATAATATCCAGCGAACAGTTGGGACTGAATAAATTACAATAAGAGAAATCAATGACAGCAATTCAAGTTATTAAGCGTGATGGCCAAAAGGTGCCATTGATGCTGGAGAAATGGCAGACACAGATCGCCAAAGTGTGTAAAGGTATCGCAGATGTTAGTCAGAGCATGATAGAAATCACTGCTCAACCGCATTTTTATGACGGCATAACCACAACAGAAATCGACGAAATTACCCTGCGGGCCATAGTCAACTTGGTTGATGTTGAGAATAACCCGGATGTTGGTCATGTAAACTATCAATATGTAGCGGGCAAGCAGCGTCTAAGTATGCTGCGCAAAGATGTATATGGCAACTATGATGTACCATCACTGTACAGCATTGTACAAAAGAATGTGGCCACTGGTTTGTATACTCCTGAACTATTAGAGTGGTACACTGAAGATGATTGGAACCGAATGGATTCCTTCATCGATCACAGCAAGGACGAACAATATGGTTATGCAGCCATTGAACAACTGATTGAAAAATATCTAGTAAAGAATCGTGCAACAAAGGAAACTTATGAAACTCCACAGATTAGATACATGGTCGCGGCCGCTACTGTATTTCACTCAGAAGAACCGAACACAGCAAGAATGCGCTATATCAAAGAGTACTATAACGCTGCTTCAGACGGCCTATTTACTCTCGCTACTCCTGTTCTTGCTGGCCTGGGTACTCCAACTAAACAATTTAGTAGTTGTGTGCTCATTCGTAGTGACGATGATCTTGACAGTATTTTTGCTTCTGGCGAAATGATGGCCAAGTATGCCAGCAAGCGAGCTGGCATTGGTCTTGAGATTGGTAGGCTACGCCCATTGGGAAGTCCTATCCGTGGTGGCGAGATCATGCACACCGGTATGATCCCTTTCCTGAAAAAATGGTTTGGCGACCTGCGTAGCTGTAGTCAAGGCGGCATTCGCAATGCGTCAGCTACGGTGTTCTATCCAATCTGGCATCATCAGTTTGATGACCTTATTGTACTCAAGAACAACCAAGGTACAGAAGAGACTAGAGTGCGACACATGGATTATGGAGTCGTACTTAGTGCTTTCTTCTGGAGACGATTTAAAAACAAAGAAAACATAACCTTCTTTGACCCCAACGAAGTACCTGACCTATACGAAGCGTTCTATAAGAACACTGCGCTTTTTGAAGAGCTGTATGTTCGCTATGAAAAACGCCGAGATCTTCGTACCAAGACCATGAGTGCAGAAGAAGTATTCAAAAGTGGCATACTAAAAGAGCGTACCGACACGGGCCGCATCTATTTGGTGTTTATCGACAATGTGATGAAACAAGGACCGTTTGATCCTGAGTATCACACCATCTACCAAAGTAATCTTTGCTGCGAAATTTTGCTGCCAACGAAGTCATTCAAACGACTAGATGATGCTGAAGGTAGAATTGCACTTTGCACCCTGGGCAGTATCAACATGGGAGCTTGTCGTAATCCAGAAGACATGCGCCGTGCTGCACGAGTACTGCATCGTAGTCTCAACAACATACTTGATTACCAAGACTTCTTGAGTATTCAAAGCAAATTGAGCAACGATGAGATTCGCCCATTGGGTATTGGTATTACTAATTTGGCCTACTGGCATGCCAAGCGTGGTCTCAAGTATGGCGAGCGGGATGCCTTGCAAGAAGTCAAGACATGGATGGAACATCTGTCATACTATCTCACTGAAGCTAGTGTTGAGTTGGCCAAAGAACGCGGCAAGTGCCTGGGCAGTGATCACACACGCTACGGCCAAGGCATATTTCCTTGGGAATTGCGAGCCACGGGCGCAAATGAACTGGCAGATTTTACTCCAGAACTAGATTGGGAACGCCTTCGTGTTGAAATGAAAACGCACGGTGTTCGCAACGCCACACAAATGGCAGTGGCTCCGGTAGAGTCCAGCAGTGTGGTAATTAACTCAACCAATGGTATTGAAATGCCTATGAGTCTGATCAGTGTTAAAGAATCTAAAGCAGGATCGTTTGTGCAAGTAGTACCAGAGTATCACAAGTTGAAAAACAAATATCAACTGATGTGGGAACAGAAAGACTGCGAAGGCTATTTGAAGACCGCAGCAGTAATTGCAGCCTATGTTGATCAAAGTATCAGTACCAATACTTTTTATAATCCCGCGCACTTCCCAGATCGAAAAGTTCCAACTACATTGATAGCAAAGAATTTGATGAACTTTTGGCATTGGGGCGGAAAAACTCTGTATTATAGCCTCGTGAATAAGCAAGGATCAAAATCTATTGATGAAATCCCGCCAGATATGCCGCTTG
>Ga0209296_1001222_pt1 | contig 20195 bp, 15 predicted proteins | sample S_130206_EF_Meta_FD_187319 | JGI IMG/M metagenome (GOLD analysis project Ga0209296, IMG submission 187319) | Freshwater microbial communities from Lake Simoncouche, Canada to study carbon cycling - S_130206_EF_MetaG (SPAdes) (version 2) | ecosystem: Environmental > Aquatic > Freshwater > Lake ...
GCGACGTCGACAACCCCCTGCTCGGCCCCCGCGGCGCCACGCGCGTCTACGGTCCGCAAAAAGGTGTCCGCGACTTCGCCTGGTTCGAACAGCGGCTCGAACATCTCGCCGACCTCGCGCGACGCGATCTCGGCGTGGATCCTCGCGACATGCCTGGTGCCGGTGCGGCCGGTGGACTCGGCTTCGGTCTCATGGCTTTCCTCGGCGGACACCTCGTGAGCGGCTTCGATATGGTCGCGACGCAAGTCGGGCTCGAAGCCCGCGTCGCCGCCGCTGACCTCGTCGTCACGGGCGAAGGCCGCCTCGACGAACAAAGCCTACAAGGCAAAGGCCCCGTGGGCGTCGCCCGCCTCGCACGTCGCCTCGGCAAGAAGATCGTCGGCGTCGCCGGCTCGGTCGACGACTCGGCCGCGTTGCGCGCGCAGTTCGATCTGCTCATCGCAATCAAGCCGGCGGCGATGCCGCTCGACGAAGCGATGCGTCGCACCGGCGAACTCATCGAGTCCGCGGTGCGCGCCCACGCGTCGCCGTTGCGAGCCCTCAGCTCCTGAAGATCGGAATCGGGACGCCCTTGCCGTCGACGGTCGCGTAGAACGGGCGGCCTTCGATATCGAATGCAGTCTTGGGACTGATGCCCATGGCACGGAAGATCGTGGCGTGCATGTCGGAGATCGACACGGGGTCCTTGATCGCGACGAGCGGACGTTCGTCGGCGGTGGCGCCGTAGACATGGCCTTTCTTCACGCCGCCGCCGAACATCACGACGCTCGTGCCGCCGGTGAAATGGCGGTGGAGTCCGTAGTGGTCGGGGCTCGTCATGATGCCGGACTTATTGAAAGCCTGATCCTTGGCCTTGGAGCCCGGGCGGCCTTCGATCATGGCGTCGCGGCTGAATTCGCTGGCGATGATGACCAAGGTGCGGTCGAGCAGGCCGCGCTGCTCGAGGTCGCGGATGAGGCGAGCGATCGGACGGTCAATCTCGGCGTGCATCTTCGCGACGGTCTCATGGCCCTTGCCGTGCGTGTCCCACTGAAAGAACGGTACATACTCCGTGGTGACCTCGACGAAGCGGGCGCCGTTCTCGACGAGGCGGCGGGCGAGCAGGCAACCGCGACCGAAGCGACCGGTGTCGTAATCCTTCTGCACCTCGGGCGTCTCGAGGGAGATGTCGAACGCGGCGCGCTCCTTGGCGCTGAGCAGGCGATAGGCGTTATCCATCGAGCGTAGCATCGACTCATGCTGGTGGTCGCTGAGCAGGTCGCGGCTGGGCGTCGCGTCGACGAGCCGGCGGAACTCGCGATCACGGTTCACGAAACGACCCGCATCCATGCCCTTGGGCGGACGCACGGCGGCGGCGGCCTCCTCGGGGAACGGCAGGTTCATCGGACCATATTCGCCGCCGAAGAATCCGGCGGTGGTGAAGGACTTAAGTTCCTCGCTCTCGCCGACGCCTTCGAGGCGCTGGCCGATGTTAATGAAGGCGGGCATCACCGGATTGCGCGGGCCGAGTACACGGGCCATCCAGGCGCCGATGTGCGGGCAGGCGACGGTCTGCGGCGGGACATAGCCGGTGTGCCAATGGAACTGGTGACGCGAATGCAGAATACTGCCGAGGTCGGGCTGCACCGCCGAACGGATCAGCGTGCCGCGGTCCATGACCTGCGCGATGTTCTCGAGTCCTTCGCAGATGCGGACACCGTCGACGGACGTCGGAATCGCGGGGAAGGTGCTGAGCACGCGGTCGTAGGAGAGTCCCTTCTCGTAAGGCGCATAGCGCTTCGGGTCAAAGGTCTCGGGCGCGGCCATGCCGCCGGCGAGCCAGATGAGGATGACCGCATCGGCGGTGGCGGCAGGCTGGACGATTTTCTCGCTCTCGGCGAGGAGGCGCGGTGCGCCCATCGACAACGTCGCGGCGCCGGCGGCGGCGAGCATGCGCAGGAATTCGCGACGGGCGAGCGGCTCGGGCAAGGAGGGATCAAGCGGCAGCGGAGAGTTCATAGCGGTCAGCGGATGGTCTGGAATTCGGGAAGCATGCACACGGCCCACAGGAGGTCGGCGATGCCTTGTTCGGAGATCTCGGCGCCGACGATGCCGGCAGCGACCTTAAGTTCGGCGGGGGCGGGCTCGCGGCTCAGCGCGGAGAGGTAGAGCCAGCGCGCGAGTTCTTCCGGCGACGTCCAAGTGCGCTTCTTCAGCTTGGCGGCGCCGACGGAGAGGAGACTGGTCAACGCCTGTCCGTTGGAAAGGTCGATGGCTTCGAGCGTACTCAGCTCATTCGGACGCATCGAGACAATCTGCTCGCGATTCGGACGACCCAGCGCGCGCTGCAACAGGTCAGACTTCATCAGGCTCGCGCGAGCCGGGACGGCGCTGGAACCTTCGACGCCGGCAAGCATCTCCGCCATGCGGGCTTCGGCCATTCGCCAGGCGTCGCCCTTCACGAGCGAGACGGGCTGCCAGATGGTCTCCGCGGTCTTGGTCACGGCCTTCGATTTGCCGGCGACGGCGAAGGTCCCACGGGCATTGGGCACGCTCATTGTCGACTCCCAGGCGGCGTCGGTGGCCATCCGGACGCGCGCGCCACCCTTGAGCGTTACGTTCACCTGGAAGAACATCGCGGCCACATTGGGCGCTTTGCCGGCGTTATGGCCGACGACAACAATCTGATTAGCGCCCTTCAGCAAGGACGCCGAGAGATCGAAGCTCTTCGGGTCGGCCCAGTTGTCTCCGGCGCCAATCTTCTTGCCGTTCACGTAGAGCTCGAAGCCGTTGTCGCAGGTCACGACGCAGGTCGCCGCGTCCACGTCGGCGTCCAGCGCGAGCTGTCGGCGGAAGGAACGGGTCTCGCCCGCCGCAGGCAAACGGCCGCCAGCGATATCGCCGGACCAGATCGGTGCGGCGAGCAACGGCTCGATGACCGGCTTCTTCGCGGCGCCCGCGACGGGCGCGGCCCGCGGCACCTGCGGCACGATCTTCGCGGGCGTGGTGCCGGTCAGGCGCCAGACGGCGTCAACGAACTGCTCGGCGGTGAGGCGCTTGGCGCGTGGACCGCGATACACGTAGCCTTTGTCTTCGGCGTCGCGGGCAAGGATCTCGGCGCGCGACTGGTAGGCCTGCGAGGTCGCGATGAATTCGATCACGGCCTTCAGGTCATACTTGGATTCGACGAGACGGTTGGCCAGCACGTCGAGCAGGTCTTGGTTCCAAGGCTGCGTCTGCATCGCGTCGACCGGATGCACGACACCGCGGCCCATGAGGCGATGCCAGAGGCGGTTGACGATGGTACGCTGGAAGCGACCGTTGTCCGGATGGGTGATGAGGGCGGCGAGCTGGGCAAGGCGTTCTTCGCGCGGCTTGGTGGCGTCGACCTGACCGAGTTCAGGGAAGGGCCAGGCGGCGACGGCGGGCTTGCCCGTCGGGATATCGCAGCGCACCAACTCCATCGGATGGTCCGAATAGATTGCGGCGAGACCATAGGCCTCGCGCAGCTTCCATCGGTCGATGAAGCTGTCGTGGCAGGAGGCGCACTTCATGTTGATGCCCAAGAACGTCTGGGAGACGCTCTGCGCATACTGGAGTTCGGGCGCCTGAGCGGCGCTCACGGCACCACGCCAGATGATGCCTTTCGCGAAACCTTCGCTGTCCGCGGAGGGCGCGACGAGCTCGCGGGCAAAGACGTCGTAGGGTTTATTGGCCAGCAGCGAGATGTAGAGCCAGTTGGTGATCTGCTTACGGCCGCCGTCGATGTAACCAGTCCCGGCGTAATCGTTGCGCAGGAGGTCGTTCCAGAAGACCATCCAATGGTCGGCGTAGTCGACGTTCCGCGCGAGTAGCGAACGCACGAGCAAGGCGCGCTTGTCCGGACGTCGGTCGGCGACGAATGCTCGCGCCTCCTCGGCGGAAGGCAGCATACCGACGAGGTCGAGCGCCACACGACGCAGAAAGGTCGCGTCGTCCGCACCGGGCGGTGTGGGCGCGCCCTTGTCCGCGAGCCAGCCGTCGAGCACGCGGTCGATCGGGTGCGTGCGTCCATTCCGGGCTTCGGGCAGGACAGGTTGACGGGGGCGCAGCGGCGGCTCGTAGGCAGGCTGCTTGAAGGCGAAGCCTTCGGTCCAGACGGCACCCTGCTCGACCCACGTGCGCAGAGTGGCGACTTCGGCCGGGCTTAGGCGCTCGCCTTTCGGTGGCATGCGGACGTCGGGATCGGCGCTGACGATGGCGTCGAGCAGCTTGCTCTTCTGCGTCTGGCCAGCGGAAACGACGGCGCCATTCTCGCCGCCTTCCAGCAGCGAGGCGCGCGTGTTCATGGAAAGTCCGCCCTTCTTCTTGTCGCCCGTGTGGCACTCACTGCAGTGCTTACGCAGGATCGGCACGACCTCGTGAGCGAAGTCGACCGGGGCCGCGCCCAGTGACGTCGTCAGGAGCAGGCCGGCGAGAAGAGGGCTACTACGCATGCGGACGCGGACGGATCAGGGAACAAAAACAATTGCTGCGGAGGCCGGGGCCTCGACGGACTGTTTGGTGTCGGTGAGCTTGCCGTCGCGACCGATGCGGTAGGCGTTGAGCGTTCCGGACTTCTGGCCGGCGCAGACGAGCCAGCGACCATCAGCGCTGAGACCGAAGCCACGCGGGGCGGCGGGTGCGCCGAGCATGTGCTGGAGCAGCGTGAGTTTGCCGTCCAGGGCGATGGAGTAGACGGCGATGGAGTCGTGCCCGCGATTGGAGACATACAGCGTCTTGCCATCCGGGCGGACAAAGATCTCCGCGGTGGAGGCACCCTTCGCGTCAGCGCCAGTCGGGAGCGTCGGGAGGCTCTGGATCTGCTTTAGGTCGCCGTTACGTTCCACCGTGAAGGCGACGACGTTCATGCCCATCTCGGTGTTCACGTAGGCGAACTTACCGCTAGGATGGAATGCGAGGTGGCGAGGTCCTTCGCCCGCGGTGACGCGCGCAGACTTCGGCTCGTTCGGAGTGAGCAGGCCTTTTTCGGCGTCGAACTTGTAGATGAAGATGTCGTCCGTGCCGAGGTCTGCGACGTAGGCGCGGCCGTTCTTCGGGTGGAAATAGACGCCATGCGCGTGCGGGCCGGCCTGGCGGCCAGCGTTCGGACCCGTGCCAACGTGCTGGATTGAAGAGCTTGCGGGAGCAAAGGAACCGTCTTCCTTGATCGGCAGGGCGGTGGTTGAACCGGAACCGTAGTTCACGACGATGAGATTCTTGCGCGCGGCGTCGACGGCGAGGTGCGTCGGGCCCTTGCCCTTGGAGACCTCGGTGTTCAGCAGGCGCAGCTTCTCGCCTTCGACGGCGTAGGCGGCGACGGCGCCTTCGGCGGCCTCAGCGGTGGAATAGAGGAACTTCGCATCGGGGCTAAGCGCCAGATAAGAAGCCGACTTCGCCTCGGCCGCGACGGTCGGTGCGGAGATCTTGCCGGTCTTGCCGTCGAGCACGCAACGAAGCACGCCTTGGGCCTTGGCGCCGGAGGTGCCGACATAGAAGACGTACTGGGCGGGCGCCGGGGTGTCGACGGTCTGGCAACCGACGAGGACGGCCGCGAGCGCGGCGAGGAGGAGGCGTTGGGTGTTCATGATGATAAGATAGAGAGATTTCTCAGCGACCGCTCCACCAGCCGTCAAGCAAGGCCGTGAGGCGCTTGACGTCCTCAGGGCGGGTGGCCGCGAGGTCCTTGAGTTCGGCCGGGTCGGCCTTGAGGTCGAAAAGCCGCGGCGGCTCGGTGGCGCCATTGATGCCGCTGGAGACGATCAGCTTGAGCGGACCGGCGACGAGCCAGCGGTAACGCAGGCTCGAGGCGGGCTTGCCGATCTCGATGATGTCGTGGGTGGAATTCTGGCCGGGCACGAACGGACGCGCGCGTAAGGCGGCATCGTCCAGAAGGTCGATCCCGTCACCATCCGACGGGATCTTAGCGCCAGCGAGCTTCAGCAGCGTCGGCATAATGTCCACCGCGCTGGCCGCGTCATCGATCGACACCGGCTTGATATGACCAGGCCAGCTCACGATGATCGGCGAACGGATGCCACCGTCGAAGGGCGACATCTTCGAGCGTTCAAAGTCGACCAGCGGCTTGTCGGTGCGCGGGATCCAACCGTTATCGGAAATGTAGACAATGATGGTATCCTGCGTGAGGCCTTCCTTCTCGAGGTGGGCACGGACGTCGCCAATGGTCTCGTCGAACCATTCCACCATCGCCAGATAACGGGCCGCCTGGATTGTCGGTGCCTTACCGCGATACTTTGCGAGGATACGTTCGGGTGGCGTGTGCGGATCATGCGGCATCATCGGCGCATACCAGGCGAAGAACGGCTTACCGTCCTTCTTGGAGCGCGAAATGAACTCCGTCAGCGGGGAGAGCGTCTTGCGCCCGATGTCGAGACCTTCGTCACCATGGCGACCGCCCTTGGTCATACCCTCAGTGAAGCCGCCGTGCGTGTAGTCGCCCATCCACCATTTCCCGGTCTGCAGGCTGACGTAACCACGCTCCGCCAGGAGACGCGGCAAATGGGGCGACTGTTCAAATAGCTTCACCAGCTGCTCGCGGCCTTGCAGGAAGGCGGCGGACTTCTGCTTCCCGGCAGCCTTGCCCGCGACGGCAGCGACGGTCGGGTCATTGCCGGTGATGCCGTGGCGGTGCACGTGGCGACCAGTCAGCAGCGAGGCGAGGCTGGGCGAGCAGAGCGAATTGGTGTCATAGCCGCGCGGGAAGACGCGCGACTCGGCCGCGAGCTTGTCGATGTTGGGCGTACTGACCGACTTCGACCCCATGAAGCCATAGTCAGTCCAAGCATGGTCATCGGAGATGATCATCAGGATGTTCGGCGGCCGATCGGCCGCCGAAAGCGTCAGGCCGAGGCTGGCAATCGCAGCGACGCAAAGGGGCAACAGGCGGGGCATGTCTTATAGACTCCCCAAAGGGACGCACGTTCCCACCCAAAAAATCGCCCATTATGCGTCGTTTGATGATTGGGATAAAAAGTGGCGGCACCTCATTTGACGAACCCACGACCTTGGGCATAATGGGCCCCGTAGCGCATCTACCGGCCTCCCCGACCCGACCCAGTCGACCCCTGTAGAAAATATTATACGATTTTATCAAGTTGTTATTCAACGACTTGTATAAATGACCCCTGTCGACCCCCCCTTTTGGGCCCTATATATACAGGCCCCTTTCTTTTTCCACATGATCAACAACATCCCCCGCACCGCCAAGACCGACGCTCTCACCTCCCTCCTCCGCTCCGACCTCCCCGACCTGGGCGAAATCCAGGTCAGCGTCGTCGAAACCTCCCCGGACCGCTCCGGCGAGGCGGACAGCCTGACGCTGTTCCTGAACGAAGCTAACCGCTGGCCGCGCCTCGCCGCCGAAGAAGAGCTCCGTCTTGGCCGCCTCATCAAGGCCGGCAAGGATCTCGACGGCAACCTCACCCCCGCCGCCCAGACCGCGTTCGACGAGCTCGTGAACCGCAACCTCCGCCTCTCCTACCATGCGGCCAAGCAGATGCGCGTTCCCCGCGAGGAGATGATGGAGCTGATCTCGGCCGGTAATTTCGCCCTACTTGGCGCCGCCCGTGATTTCGACGCCGACCTCGGCCATCGCTTCAGCACCTACGCCTTCTGGGGTATCCGTAGCGCCATCATGCGTGAACTGAATTTCCTCCGCCGCACCGTCCGCCTGCCGCGCAACCTCCACGAGCAGCTGTCGAAGCTACGCAAGGCCGAGGCCAAGCTGATCCAGGAGCTCGGCCGCGAGCCCGAAGAAGAAGAGATCGCCGGCGCCCTCGACTGGTCGCCGGAGAAGATCACCGAACTGCGCGCCTATCAGCAGCATGGCCAGTCCCTCGACGCGCCCCTGGGCGAGGAAAGCGACACCACGTTCGGCGACACGCTGAAGGACGAGGACGCCACAACGCCGGCCGCGCACGCCGAAGCCGCCGACTTCAAGGACGCGCTACACGAAGTCCTGGCTCAGCTGACGCCCCGCGAACTCGAGGTGACCCGCCTCCGTCACGGACTGGACGGCGAAGAGCTGACGCTCGACGCCATCGGTCAGCTCCAAGGCGTCTCCCGCGAACGTATCCGCCAGATTGAGGCCGCTGCGCTCCGTAAACTGCACGAAGGCATCCGCCGATAACCCCTTGAGTCGGTGGGAGGGTTCGCCATGATAGTGGCGTGCCCTCCTCTCTTCGCTTCCTGCTCGTCGGACTGACCGGTCTGCTGACGACCGGCGCACAGGCGCAGCAGGTCGAGCCCTTCGAGGAACCGCCGATCAACTACTCGGCGACGCAGACGAACGACCGCGCGACGGCGATCAACGCCGCCTTCCAGAGCCGCGCCGACGAAATCCGCTCCCTGCCGGCCAAGAAGCGGCTCAAGTGGCTGCTCGATGAGCTGGGAGTACCCGTCGAATCCCAGATCTTCGTCTTCAGCAAGACGAGCATGCAGCGCGACCTGATCAACCCGGAGACGCCTCGCGTCCTCTATTTCTCGGACGAAGCCTACGTCGGCTGGTCCGTGACCGGGTCGTTCGAAGTTTCCGTGTTCGACGCGAAGCTCGGCACGACCTTCTACCTTTTCGACCAGCATGCGACGAAGGATGAACCGCTGCTGGCGCGCAGCGGGGACTGCCTGCTCTGCCATTCGCGCCATGAGCACACCCCCTCACTCCGCACGCGCACCATCTTTCCCGACGCGAACGGCGAACCGCTGAGCGGTTCCGGCAGTTCCAACATCGGCCCTTCCACCCCGCTCGCCGAGCGCTGGGGCGGCTGGTATGTCACCGGCACGAAGGCGCCCTTCGAACATCGCGGCAACCTGACCGGCAAGAAGATCGACGACTTCGAAGGCCCGGCGGCCCAGCCGACCCGCAATCTCGCCAGCCTCGAAGGCGTCGTCGACACGCGCCGCTACCTCCTCAAGACGAGCGACGTTGTACCGCTGCTCATGCATGACCACCAGGTACATGTGCACAACGTCCTCTCCACGGCCAATCAAGATGCGCAGATCGCGCTCCACCGATGGCCCGCGATGCGTGAGATCCTCGGCCTGCCAGCGAACGCACCGCCCCAGGGCTCCTGCCTCGTGGTGTTCGACAGTCAGGCCGAGAAGATCCTCGATGCCCTGCTCTGCCGCGACGAAGCCGCCTGGCCGGCGGAAGGCCTCCAAAGCGATGGCGTCTTCGCCCCCGCCTACGCGAAGACAAGTAAGCCTGACGCGAAGGGTCGCTCATTGCGCGACCTCGACCTGAAGACGCGCCTCTTCCGCTATCGCTGTAGCCCGCTGATCTATTCGCAGAGCTTCGCGACGCTCCCGAAGGAACTACACGATATCGTCCTTCTCCGGCTTTCCTCCGGCCTCCGCGCCTTCCCTCCTTCGCCTTCGTTCGGCCATCTCGGCGATGATGAACGGGCCACGATCCACGAGATCCTGACGCAGACGATGCCGGACCTGCCCGCGAACTGGGGCAAATAAGCCGCACGCAAAAAGGGCCGGCCCTAGGAGAGGACCGGCCCTTCGGTTCAGATGAAAGCAGGCTTACTTGACGAGCGAAGCGAGCTTCTCGCGGATCGCGTCGGCCTCGACCTGGTAGCTGGCGGCGTTGAGGTGCAGGAGGTCAGGCATGACGGACTTCTCGAGCGTGCCGTCGGCGGTGAGGAACTTGGCGCCGATGTCGAAGTAGTGGACCTTCTTGCCGTCATCGAGCTTGGCGATGAGCGCGTTGACCTGGCTGTTCTTCACGCGAGGGGCGTCCGTCGGCTTAGCCGAGCGGGGGAAGACCGCGAGGAGGAGCACCTTCGTGTCGGGCGAGCGCTGATGGATGGCGGCGATGATGTTCTTGATGCCGTTGGCAATCATCTCGGGAGTGTGCAGCGCGTTGCCGACGTTGTTGGTGCCGATCATGAGCACGACGGCCTTGGGCTTGATGCCTTCGAACTCGCCGTTCTCGACGCGCCACAGCACGTGCTGGACCTGGTCGCCACCGATGCCGAAGTTGGCGGCCTTGTACTGGGCGTATTCCTTGTCGAAGAGGGCCTTCTGGCCGTTCCAGCCCGCGGTGATCGAATCACCGAGGAAGACGACCTGCGCTTCGCCCTTCTTGGCGGTGGCGACGAAGGACTCATGGGACTTGGCGAAGCCAGCGTTGATCTGGCCGGTCTTGCCGTCGAACTTGGGGGCGGCGACGTCGGCCTGCTGTGCCGGCAGGCTGATGGCCTTCTTAGGGGCGTCTTTCTTGGCTTCCTGGGCGACGACGGAGGTCGCAGCGAACAGGGAAAGCCCGAGGAGGAGGGATAGGGTACGTTTCATGGGGGTATCTTGGGGGACCTCCATTTCGCCCCATGGTTCCCCGCTGTCAATGACCGCCCCCTCTGGCTTGCTCACACTCGCCGAGCCGGCATAGGAACCTACATGAGTAAACCCCTGCGTTTCGTGACCAAGGCCGAGGCCATCAAGGAAGAGTATAAAGGGCGGACCAATTACTGGCTAACCCGACCCGAGCTGACCGGAGCCAAGGACCTGCAGGTCTGCGAAGCGACTTTGCCCGCGGGCGAAGGACACGCCTTCCACACGCACCCGGAGCTCGAAGAGATGATCTACGTGCTGGCCGGCGAAGTGGAGCAGTGGGTGGAAATGGAGAAGCGCGTCCTCAAGCCCGGCGACGTCGCGCACATCCCCGCGGGCGTCGTGCACGCGACCTTCAACGCCTCGAAGGCCGACGCGACGATCCTCGCCATTCTTTCGCCCGGCGCGAGCAAAGGTCCCTTCATGGTCGACGTCAGCAGCGAGGCCCCCTGGAAGGACCTGCGCTGAGCCCGCGGCTTACTTCAGTTCCTTGATCCGGACGTTGCGGTACCAGACGTGCTTCGCCTCGTCTTGGAAACCGATGTGTCCCTCGGCCGGACGGTCCTTCATCGGCGAGGCGGCGAGATCGAGGACGATGGTGCGCTCGCCGTTGAAGTCCACGGTCAGGTGGCGGGCCTTGAGCGTGAGCGTGTAGTGGTTCCATTCGCCGGGCGCCTTCACCATGTTCTTCGAAGCGGCCATCGCGCGGATGATGCCGCCGCAATCATGATGGCCGGGCTTCGCGAGGCCGAAGGTGTCGAGGATCTGGAGCTCAATGCCCTTGGCGACAGGATCAAGCGGATCGGCGACGCAGAAGAAGACGCCGGAGTTGCCCGTCGGCTCGAACTTGAATTCGAGATCGAGGACGAAGTCGCGGTACTTGCGCTCGGTGAAGAGGTAGGCGTCGTAGCGTTGCCAGCCCTTCTCTCCCGGACGGGGCTTCAGCGTGACGGTGCCGTCCGCATCATACACCCAGTTGCCCTTGGTCTTCCAGCCGGCGAGGTCCTTGCCGTTGAAGAGCGGGAGGAAGCCCGGGGCGTCCACGGCCGGATGCGGCACGGCGGCGACCGGGGGGCTAACGGGATAATTCTCGGGTGCGGCGGCGAGCGCAAGCGGCAGGAGGGCGGCTAGGAGCAGGAAACGGGGCATGCGAATGAGGTATCCAGCGCCCGGCAGAGGTCGAGCCACATATCAGGTTCGACTGCCCTCGGCTTGTCATAATAAAGATAAGACATGGGCCGCCCCTCCCTGCTCTCCGCCCTTCTCTGCCTGCTCGCCGCCGTCGGCCTGGCCGCGTTGCCGCCCAACATCGTCGCCGAAGGCGTGCCTGACGTCACCCCGACCCTGACCGCCGAACTGTCTCCCTACCTCAACCTCGGGGGCGCGAGTTTCCGCGGTTGGCACTCCACGCGCCGCGAGGCGATTGTGACCTCCCGCATCGGCGACGCGACGCACCTCCACGCGATGGCCGCGCCGCTAGCGAAGCGCGTCGCCCTGACGGGCGGCGTCGAGCCAGTGAAGGGCGGACAGATGCAGCCCGGAGGCTCGCTGCTGCTCTACGCCACCGACGTCGGCGGCAACGAGAACTTCCAACTCTACCTCAAGGACACCACCGACCCGAAGACCCAGCCGGTCCGCCTCACCGACGGCAAGTCGCGCAACATCGATGCCTGCTGGTCCCGCGACGGCCGACGCATCGCATTCTCCACCAACCGCCGCAACGGCAAGGACAGCGACATCGTGATCAAGGAGACGCAGGCGCCCTACGCCGAACGGATCGTGCACACCGGCACGTCGCCGGGCTGGGGTCCGGTCGAATGGTCACCCGACGGCACGCTGCTCCTCCTCCGCCAATCGATGGGCCAAGAAGAAGCGCGCCTGTGGACGATGGACGTCGCCACCGCCAAGAAGACCCAGATCACGCCGAAGTCCGTCCGTTGCTATTTCACCCAGGCGGGCTTCGCCGAGGGCGGCAAGGCCGTCTATGCGTTGGCGAACTTCGAGTCCGACTTCCTCTGCCCGACGCGTATCGACGTCGCCACCACCACCCTCAGCAAGCTTACGGGCGGACCAGCTTGGGACGGCGAGGAACTGGTCGTCTCGGAAGATGGCACGCGGCTCATCGTCTCCTTCAACGTCGAAGGCTTCTCGGAACTCCGCTGCTGGGACCTGTCGTCCGGGAAACCTCTGCCCGCACCCAAGATTAAGGCCGGCGTGATGAGCAGCCTGATCTTCCGCCCGAACAGCCACGAGGTCGGCTTCTCCCTCAACAGCGAAGATTCCGCGAGCGACGCCTGGTCGGCCGACCTCGACTCTGGCGCCGTCACCCGCTGGACCAACCGGACGTCCAAGCCGAAGAAGGATATCCCCAGCCCCGACCCGGTCATCACGCGCGTCACCAGCTTCGACGGCGTGAGCATCCCCGCACTGGTCTACCAGCCCGACCCGAAGAAGTTCCCGGGCAAGCGACCGGTGATGATGATCTTCCATGGCGGCCCCGAAGGCCAGTCGCGCCCCGGCTACCGCGGCAGTTTCCACTTCTATCTCAACGAACTCGGCGTCGCGCTCGTCTACCCGAACATCCGCGGCTCGACCGGCTACGGCCGCAAGTACCTAGCCCTCGACGACGGCGTGAAGCGCGGCGACGCAATCAAGGACGTCGGCGCCATCCTCGACTGGGTGGCCAAGTCCGACCGCCTCGACGCGCGGCGCGTGGCGGCCTACGGCGGCAGCTACGGCGGATTCATGAGCTTGGCCTGCCTTGTGAACTACGCCGAACGTTTCCGCTGCGGCGTCGACAACGTCGGCATCGCCAACTTCGCGACCTTCCTGAGGGACACCTCGGATTATCGGCGCAACGCGCGCCGACTAGAATACGGCGACGAGCGTAAGCCGGACGTGAAGGCGTTCCTGGATCGCATCTCGCCGGCCAACCACGCCGACCAGATTCGCTCACCGCTGCTCATCATCCAAGGCAAGAACGACCCGCGTGTCCCCTTCACCGAGGCCGAGCAGATGCGCGACGCCGTGAAAGCCAAGGGCGGCACGGTCTGGTACGTGATGGCCAAGGATGAGGGCCACGGCTTCGTGAAGAAGACCAACGCCGACTATCAGTTCGCGGCCACCATCCTTTTCCTCCGGGCCCACCTCTTGGACTAACGGGCTTCTATACGATTATAAATGACGGAGTCCGTAAGGAGATTCCCCTCGCAGACTGCGGGGTAATCGCCAATAAAGGAACCTCAGCCGCACCCCGCGGTCATACCCCTACCCCTACCATGAACTGCGTGAAGAAACTCACGGCGGCGCTACTGCTGTCCCTCCCCTCCCTCGCCCAAGCCGGCGAAGCGGACATCCGAATCCCCGACCTCGCGAAGACGACGTTCCTCCAAGGCGCGCTTACCGGCCACCAGATCCTGTGGCTCGGTCTGGTCGTCTGCGCCCTCGCGACCGCTTACGGCTGGTGGCAGTACCTCCAGACGCGGGCGCTTCCGGTCCACCGCTCCATGGCGGCGGTCTCCGATATCATCTGGGAGACCTGTAAGACCTACCTGTGGCAACAGGGCAAATTCCTCGCCGGACTCTGGGTGCTCATCGCTGGCTGTATGACCTACTACTTCGCCGGCCTCGAGCATAAGGACGCCGGTTCCGTCGCGGTGATCCTCGCGGCTTCGGTGCTCGGCATCCTCGGTAGCTATGGCGTCGCCTGGTTCGGTATCCGTATCAACACCGTCGCCAATTCGCGTGCTGCCTTCTCGGCCCTAGGCGGCAATCCGCTCGCCACACTGCTCATTCCACTCAAGTCCGGCATGAGCGTCGGCCTGCTGCTGGTCGCGATCGAACTCTTCTTCATGATCGGAATCCTCCTGTTCCTGCCCAAGGACCTCGCGGGACCCTGCTTCATCGGCTTCGCCATCGGTGAATCCCTCGGAGCCTCCGCCCTCCGCATCTGCGGCGGTATCTTCACCAAGATTGCGGACATCGGCGCCGACCTGATGAAAATCGATTTTAAGCTGCCGGAAGACGACCCGCGCAACCCTGGCGTCATCGCCGACTGTACGGGCGACAACGCCGGCGACTCCGTCGGCCCGACCGCCGATGGTTTCGAGACCTATGGCGTCACCGGCGTAGCACTCATCGCCTTCCTCGCGCTGGCCCTAGCCGCCAACCCCGCCTTGTGTGCGACCCTCATCATCTGGCTCTTTGCCATGCGTATCCTGATGGTGATCACCTCCCTGCTCAGCTACTGGATCAACGACGCCGTGAGCCGGGCCGTCTGGGGCCAGGCTAAGGACTTCAACCTCGAGCAACCGCTGACGAACCTGGTCTGGATTAGCTCCCTTGTCTCGATCGCGATCACCTACCTCGCCAGCTACTTCCTGCTGGCCGACCAAGGCGGTGGCCTCTGGTGGGTGCTGTCCACGATCATCTCGCTCGGCACGCTCGCCGGCGCCCTCATTCCTGAGTTCACCAAGGTGTTCACCTCGACCGAGAGCCGCCACGTCAAGGAGGTCGTCACCTCATCCGACCAAGGCGGCGCCTCGCTCAACATCCTCTCGGGTCTCGTCGCGGGTAACTTCTCCGCCTTCTGGACCGGACTCTGCATCCTCGGCTTGATGTTCGGCGCCTACCTGCTCTCCGCCCATCCGGCTGTCGCCGGCCTAATGCCGGCGCGCTTCGCTTTCGCGGCACCGATCTTTGCCTTCGGCCTCGTCGCCTTCGGGTTCTTGGGTATGGGCCCGGTGACCATCGCGGTCGACTCGTTCGGCCCGGTCACCGATAACGCCCAGTCGGTCTATGAACTTTCGCAGATCGAGAAGCAGCCGGGTATCGCCGCCGAGCTCGAGCGCGACTTTGGCTTCCGCCCAGACTTTGAGGGCGCCAAGCACCAGCTCGAGAAGGGCGACGGCGCAGGCAATACCTTCAAAGCAACCGCCAAGCCTGTACTCATCGGTACCGCCGTCGTCGGCGCGACCACGATGGTCTTCGGCATCATCATGATGCTACAGGAACACTACCAGTCGCTGGACGCGAAGTTCAACGTCCTGGAGAAGCTCTCGCTCGTGCACCCGGAAGCCCTGATGGGCCTCCTCATGGGTGGCGCGGTCATCTACTGGTTCACCGGCGCCTCCATGCAGGCGGTCGTTACTGGCGCCTACCGGGCGGTGGTCTACATCAAGGAGAACATGAACCTCGACGTGACCACGGCGACGACCGAGTCATCCAAGGAAGTGGTCCGCATCTGCACGCAGTACGCGCAGATGGGTATGACGAACATCTTCATCGTCATCTTCTGCTTCTCGCTGTCCCTCGCGCTGTTCGACCCGTTCTTCTTCATCGGCTACCTGGTAGGCATGGCATTCTTCGGCCTCTTCCAGGCCATCTTCATGGCCAACGCCGGCGGCGCCTGGGACAACGCTAAGAAGATCGTCGAGGTCGACCTTAAGGCCAAGAACACCCCCCTACACGCCGCCACGGTCGTCGGCGACACGGTCGGCGACCCGTTTAAGGACACCTCCTCGGTCTCGCTTAACCCCGTCATCAAGTTCACGACGCTCTTCGGCCTGCTCGCTGTTGAGATCGCGGTGAAGATGGAAGCTGGCCCCCGGCTTGCGCTCGGTAGCGCGATCTTCCTGGTCGCCCTCTTCTTCGTCTACCGGAGCTTCTACGGGATGCGCATCCCGGTGGCGTCTAAGGCCCGCTGACCTAGCCAGCCGACGGCCCCCGAGGGCTCCCCGACCGGGGAGCCCTTCTTTTTGCCCGTAAATCGCGGGGTTATATTATTTTAAAAAACCGGCGGCGGTCCGCTGGACAACCCTCGGCCGCCGGGCATAGTAGCGTCCTCGGCCAGTTCTCCGCCTACCCCGGCGTCCCTGTCCGATTCCTCCATTCCACTGTTCACGCTTCCAGCCGCGCACCGTTTCACCACGGACCGCACGGCAGGGACACCCTCTCATCTTTTTAAATCCTAACTATGAAACGCCGCTCCTCTCCTCCAACCCGCCCTCGCCCACTCCTCCGCCGTCGCCTTCACACCCCCTTCCCCGCCCTAAAACTCCGCGAACGCCTCGAGGCCCTCGGCGGCGCGGGCGAAGGCCTACCCACGTTCTTCGTGCTGCCGGCTTACGGCGACTGCGTCCGCCTGAGCGGACCGGAGCTCCATGGCGAAATCGGCGTGCGCATCGCCGGTGACGACTCGGGGCCAACCGGCGTCGATGGCCGGACGAACGAGGTCACCTTCGACTTCCGCGCCGCGGACAAAGCGGTCGTCCAGGCGATCGTGGCCAGCCTTGGGCCAGAGGTGCGCGAGGAAAAAGTCCGCCGGCCGAAACAGGAGATCCAAGGCCACCGCGTGCCGGGCCACCAGCCGAACGTAGGCCACTTCCTCGCGTGGGCGTGCTGCATGCCCAGCATGGAGGATCACGTCATCCTCGAATCGGCCGTCGACGCCGGGATGGCCTGCGAGTTCGATTGCTTCGAGCACATCCACTCGGCCATGCGCGCCTTGGACTTCATGCGCATGGTGCGGATGGAAGGCGGCCATGGCAGCGCGTGCGACGGCGACGAGATTCCGCCTCACCTACGCCACCCGACCCGCCAGGGTCTCACCGGCAAGGCGGCGCTGGTCGTCGTACACGCGGGCCACAAGGTCCGCCTCAACGCAACGATCGACACCAAGCCGAATCCTGCGGGCGAGCGCCTGCGGATCCACTACGGCTGGTCGTCTGAACGCAAACGCTACCTCGTTGGCTGGGTCAGCGACCTCGCCCCGAAGGCTCAGTGATCGTCGTGCCGCTGCATCTTCTCGCCCCAGGCGAAAAGAATCATCGAGGCGAGGAACACGCCGTGGATGATGGACTGCCAGAGGATGACCTTCTCGTGCGCGGGCGTCAGCGGATTGTCGCCGGCGGCCGCGGTGATATCGATGAAGCTCTTGAGGAGGTGAATCGCCGAGATGCTCGCGAGGCTGCCGGCCAACTTCACCTTGAGGGTATTAGCGTTGATGTGGTCGAGCCAGTCAGGGCGGTCGCCATTGTCGCCGAAGTCGATGCGTGAGACGAAGGTCACGTAGCCGCCGACGACGACCATGTTGACGAGATTGGCCACCATCGAGATGTCCACGAGCGAAAGGATGCCGAGCATGATACTACTCTCGGTCGCGGTGGCGAAGCCTTGGAGGAGATGCCACAGCTCCTGCACGCTCTTCCAGGCGTAAGCAATGGCTGCGAAGATTAGCGCGACGTAGATCGGCGCCTGCACCCAGCGGCTGGCGAAGATGAAATATTCCAGCCCTCCCTCCAGCTTCTCGAAGAATCCGCGTTCCTTGGAATCGTTGGCCATGAGGGGAGACTTGGCATTCCCCGGGCTCCGTCAAGCCGCTGGAACGACCGGGCCGTTACAGAATAAAGGCAGATGAAGAGCTGGGCTGCCCGGAGCCTACAGCCAACGGCCCATCAGACGCCCGCGCTCGCCGCGGCGTCGCCGAGCGGATTCGCGTTCGGCTCGCGCAGGTAAGCGTCGGCCTTGGCCGAGACGATCACGCCGTAATTAATGGTGCCCAACCAGCCAGACATGATGATGCCAACGCTACCGGCGTGGTAGAAGCCGCCGACTTGCTCGGGTAAAGCCATCGAGACCTTGAGCCCTTCGAACTTCGTGCCGAAAGAGGTGCCCCCGACGTGGCGGACGTAGCGGTTCACCGTGCGCGGCGTGGCGGCCTCGGCGTGGTCGACCTTGGAACGGATGTCGGGGATGAACTTCTCGAGGCCCTTGAAGGATTCCTCGATGACGCGCGCCTTGTGCGTGGCGTAGTCAGCTTCGGAGAGATGAGCCCAGTCGTCCCACTTCTGGTTGACCGAGGTGACGATTGCGTAATGCGGCTTCTTGGTATGCGGACGGGTGTCCGGGTAATAGACCGAGTAGGTCCGTGAAGTGGTATGGAAGTCGACGAGCTCGTGGCTGGAGAACGGCTTGGCCTCGGAGGTGAACACAAGGTCCCCGATGTGCGGGATGGTCTCGCCCTCGCGCACACCCATGTAGACCTGGCAGGAGGAGGTGTTCACGCGGACCTTGCGGGCTTCTTCGAGGAACGGCGCTTCAAAGGCGTCTTCGCCACCCATCTTCAGGACGGTGTCCTTGATATTGGCATTGGAGACCACCGTGGCGCAGGCGACCTCGGCTTCTTCGCCGAGACGCGTGCCGCGGAGCTTCACGCCGACGACGCGACGGCGGCCGGAGGCGTCCTTCTCGACATGGACCTTCTCGACGAGCACGTTGCGGCGGATGTCGACCCCGTTGGCCTTCATCTCGGCGGTCATGAGGTTGATCATGATGTCCGTCCCGCCCTGGAAGATGAACACGCCTTTCGACATGAAGTTCGAGAAGACGATGCCGAACGTGATCGCCGGGTCGTCGAGGGTGGAACCGTTGGCGTAGGCGATGGGCTCGAGGAGGAGGCGCTGGACATCCGGACGGCCAGGGAAGAACTGTTCGAACAGCTGGCGCGTGGTGCGCGGATCGTTATCGTAGTAGTTCATCTCGCGCAGGTGCGCGAAGAACGACTCGACGGTCTCGGCGGAGAGCTTGAACTGCTCGATGAGGATGCGCGTGAAGTCGGCACGGTCGAAGGTGGTGCGGACGTCGAAATCCGGGTTGATGAAGCGAACGTCGCTGAGCTGATGGATGCGGTCTGAGATTTCCTTGGTCCAGTAGCGGCGCGTGGACTTGATCATCCCGTGCGGGAAGCCGTGCAGGGAGATGTCGAAGACGTGGCCGCCGGCGCGCTTGAAGAATGTGGCCAAGCCGCCGAGCTGGTAATGGTGCTCGAGGAGGAGCACCTTGCGGCCGAACTTCGCGAGGTTGTTCGCCGCGGTCATCCCACCGAGGCCGGCGCCGATGACGACGGCGTCATAGCGGGGGAGGAGGTTGTCGAACGGCGAAGGCATTGCGAAAGAGGATGAAGTAGGACTAAGCAGGGGTTAAGGGGAAGTCGAAAGCGGTCAAACCGCCCCGTGACTACTTCCCGACCACACCCAGCGACCATCCAGCTCGCCCCTTGGCCAGGCGGACCTTACGACCAAAGAGCTTCGACAGCGCCGCGGGCTTCAGGACGTCGGCCATCTTGCCAGCGGCGAGCGCGACGCCTTCCCGCAGGAGAAGGGCATGCGTGAAGGTTGGCAGGATCTCCTCGACGTGGTGCGTCACGAAGACAATAGCCAGACCTGGCTTCAGCTTCGGGAGACGCTTCACCAGCGCGAGGAACTCGGCGCGCGCAACGGGGTCGAGGCCCGCACAGGATTCGTCTAGGATTAACAACGCGGGGTCGGAGGCCAAGGCGCGGGCGATGAGCACGCGCTGGCGTTCGCCTTGCGAGAGATGTCCCCACGGGCGAGCGGCGAGTCCGCCGACCTTAAGCAGGCGAAGTAAACGACGCGCGAGCGCGAGGGTCGCGGGCTTCGGCTGGCGCCAGAGGTTGATGAGTCCATCGACGCCTCCGGCGACGACCGCCAGCGCTGGCTCGGAAGGCTGGATCATCGCGGCGACGGACGGGCCGACGAGTCCGATGCGACGACGCAGTTCGCGCCAATCGCTGCGTCCGAAGGTCTCGCCGAGGACGGAAAGCGAACCGGCGGTCGGCGCGAAATATCCCGTGAGCGCGGCGAGGAGCGAAGACTTACCAGAGCCGTTCGGCCCGAGAATCACCCAGTGCTGCCCGGGCTCCACGCGCCAATCGAGTCCACGCAAGATGACCTTATCTTCGCGCGCGATTCGCAGGCGGGAGACTTCGAGCACGGGGACTTGGGCGACGGGACGGGACACGGCGTTAGGCTATGGAGTAACCC
>Ga0209296_1001229_pt1 | contig 20086 bp, 24 predicted proteins | sample S_130206_EF_Meta_FD_187319 | JGI IMG/M metagenome (GOLD analysis project Ga0209296, IMG submission 187319) | Freshwater microbial communities from Lake Simoncouche, Canada to study carbon cycling - S_130206_EF_MetaG (SPAdes) (version 2) | ecosystem: Environmental > Aquatic > Freshwater > Lake ...
AAGAATGTTGCAGATTCTATTCTAAACTTATTGCCCGAAGATGCGTTGGTACTGCAACTACCAGCAATTCCGAGGGCTTTTTTATTTATGAAAAGTAATACATATTATTTCAGCCACGATTATAACGCTGCAAATGATACAAAAATCCTGTTTTTACGGCATCAATTAGGAATGGAAGGCTATGGTATTTATTGGTATTTAATTGAACAATTAGCCAACGCTGGAGGCAAATTACCCCTTGAACTTGTCCCTGTACTTGCTATGCAAATGCACTGCACTGATGTAAAAGTCAATGGGGTATTAATGAATTTTGGCTTATTTACAATTGTTTCAGGGGAGTTTTGGTCGGAAAGATTATCGCATCATTTAGAATTACGATTAAAATTAAGCGAAAGTGGTAAAGCAGGTGCAAATAATAGGTGGGGTAATAGGGTGGCTATTGGGGAGGCTAATGCAAAGGAAAGTAAAGTAAAGGAAATAAAAGAAAAGGAAATTAAAGTAAATAAAAGGAAAGTAGTAGGCACAACCCTTTTTGTAGATAGTGATGTAAATACTATTGAAAAATTTGAACAATCATTTATTGGAACTCAATATGAAATTGCTAACTTCAATTACTATTTTGAGGTCATTAAAAATTGGTCCGATTCTAAAGGCGAAAAAAAGAAGGATTGGATAGCCACCGCAAAAAATTGGATGGCTAGAGATTTAACGGAAGGAAAATTAATAGATAAAAATTATAACCCAAATGCAAAACGAACTAATCCAAATCAGCAACTCTCTTATGCTGAACGAGAAGCCCAAAAACGAAATAGCTTGTAAATTAACCGATAAATACGAACTTAAAATTTATGAGGCAATCAATTCAATGAGTATTAGTAAATGCTCAAAAATAGAAGTAAAAGAGGTACTTAAAACCTGTTTACAATTAAGCGGAACACAAACACCAGCAATGGATGACTTTGACTTTATTGTAGATTTTGTAATGGAAAACTACGGAATATTTAAACTAAAGGAATTAAAAACCGCATTTGAAATGTTAGCAGCAGATAAATTATCAGTTGAAAAACATATCATATTTAACCCCAAATTAATCGGTGAAGTAATGTCTGCCTACAAAAAGATAGCAGTACAGGTAAGACAAAAAACACAAATAAACGAAATAAACGTAACACCAATGCAAGTAAATGAAGAACAAGCCATAAAAGATGAGCAAGATTATTGGAACAAATCCGAGCAAAAGAATTGGCGGTTTTTAAACCATCAAGTATTTGACTATTTATGGAAGCGTAAACAAATTAAAATATCAAAGGATCAAGGGGAAATGATTAAAGCCAAAGTTAGGGCAGTATTTTTAGCACAATCCAAGAAACCTGATGATATGCTAATAGATGAGGAAACAATGAGGCAACAATGTAAAAAATATTCATTAATGATGCACTTTAATAACCAGCTATGAAAATAATATTAACAATACTAATTTGGGAGGGAATTAAGATTATTTACTATAAAATAATAAACCGATGAAAACAGCAATGCAAGAATTAATTGATGAACTTTCTTTTATTGAAGGTTTAAAAGATGAAATAGATTTAAGCCAAAAATCTATATTAAAAACTGCTACTATTAAAAATGCACTTGAAAAAGAAAAGCAACAATCTATAAACTTAATAAAACAAACTTGTATGTTTATGGGTGCTTCTATTATTGATATAGAAATTAGTAAAATGGAGTTTGAAGATATTTATAACAATTATTATAACCAAAACAAATAACCTATGAAAGAACTGTTTAAACTAACAATTGAGTTTACAAGGATATTTATAGGATTTATCCTAGCTATTATCATATTGGTAACATTTGACTTATACTACGAAATAAAACGATTGATTAAAACCATATAGTTGTTTTTATACTATAAAACCCTAATTTTGCTTTATGGCTTTACAATCAATCCCAAGATTAACCGCAAAGGCTCAACAAATATTTAATCGCTATATAAGGACTAGAGATAGTCAAGATGGATATTTTACTTGTATTAGTTGCGGTCAGGTTAAAGATTATGAAAGTATGGATGCTGGGCATTATGTACCTGTAAAGGGAAGTTCAGCATTAAGGTTTGATGAGTACAATGTCAACGGAGAATGTAAATCTTGCAATGGCTTTGACCAATTCCACCTGATAGGCTATCGCAGAAACCTAATTGATAAAATAGGTGAACGAATGGTTTTGCACCTTGAAAGCCAACATAGGCTCATAAAGAAATGGTCAAGAACTGAATTAAACGAATTAATAGAAAAATACAAGTAATGGCGAAACTTAACGCAGCTGGGAAGGTAAACTTTGGCACAAGAAAAAAAGGTAAGTACAAAAAAAGTAACGGACCAAAAGACAAACCAACAAAACCATACAATAGACAAGGATAATGAAAGATACATTTTCAAAGAAAGAATATAACTGCAAGTGTGGAACTTTAAATGCAAGGTACATTTGGCATAGTGAACTTAAAACATACACATTGAAATGTAATAGATGCAGTAAAGAATTAAACTTAAACAACTTAAAAAGTAAAGAAGTGCCACAAACTGCATCAATTAGAACACCAACAAAGAACCGATAATGTTAATCAACGAAATCAAACCAAACCCAAACAATCCTAGAATTATAAAGGATCATAAGTTTAAACAACTGGTTAAGTCAATCCAAGATTTCCCCCAAATGCTTGAGTTGAGACCTATTGTCATTGATGAAAATAATATGGTTTTAGGTGGCAATATGAGACTAAAGGCTTGTTTAGAAGCTGGGTTAACCGATGTTCCTGTAATTCACGCAAACAATTTAAGCGAAGCACAAAAGAAAGAATTTATCGTTAAAGATAATGTTGGCTATGGTGAATGGGAGTGGGATGCTTTGGCAAACGAATGGAACATTGAAGATTTAGATAATTGGGGATTAGATATACCAGCATTCGCAAATGATATAGATCAACCAAAGGACAATGCCATAGTAGGTACGACTTGTCCGAATTGTGGTGTAACTTTGTAAAATAGTGAAACAATAGTGAGATTATGGCTAATGAACAAAATTTAACCCCATTTAAGAAAGGAGAAGTTGCAAACCCTAATGGCAGACCTAAAGGAGTGCCTAATTCAAGAACTCGTTTACTGCGTTTACTTGAACTTGTTACCAAAGTGCGTAACCCTGTTACAGGCGAAGATGAGGAGTTTACAATAGCTGAACAGTTAGATATGAAGATAATTGCAAAGGCAATGAAATCCGACTTAAGGGCTTATCAGGAAATACTTGACCGATTAGAAGGCAGAGCAAAACAAACAACCGACATTAACGCAAACATTCAAGGTAGCGTTCAAATAGTAATACAAGAAGATGAGCGATGCAAACCAATTGAAGATTAATGCAACACCAGTATTCTTTGCCAACAAAAGAGCATACGAAGGCAATTATCCTGTCATTTGCAATGAAGGTGGCACAAGGAGTTCAAAGTCTTATTCCATTGTTCAGTTACTGATTGAGATAGCCTATAACAATCCAAAGACTAGGATTTCAATTGTATCGCATTCCCTTCCACATATCAAACGAGGTGTTTATAGGGATTTTAAAAGCATAATGGAGAATTGGGGTTTATGGCAAGACAATGACTTTAGCTTTTCCGATTTTATATACACTTATCCCAACGGATCATACATTGAATTGTTTGGATTAGAAGATGAAAGCAAAGCAAGAGGACCAGCAAGGGATGTGCTATTCATTAACGAAGCCAACTTAATTAAGCGTACACTTTACGACCAATTACTAATGCGAACCACAGGCAAGGTTTTCCTTGATTGGAATCCTGCTGACTTTATCAATTATGTTTACGAGATAGCCGACAATCCTGAAAACAAACGCATTCATTCTACCTACCTAAATAACCTGCCAAACCTATCCGAATCACAAATAAAAAACATAGAGCAATATAAAAACCTACCTGATGACTTTATGTGGAAGGTTTACGGATTAGGGGAACGAGGTGCAGCAAAAGAACTTATTTACACACAATGGAAGCAATATGACACCGCACCCGAAGGAGATGTATTTTATGGGCTTGACTTTGGTTATGTGCATCCAGCTGCACTTATAAAGGTTACCCATCACGAAGGAGAGAATTACTTTGAGGAAATAATTTATCAAAGCGGATTAACTTTAAGTGATCTAACAAGATTGATAAAGGAGAAAGTGCCTGAACGAGCAACAATCTACGCAGATGCAGCAGAACCAAAATCAATAGAGGAACTTTACCGACAAGGGTTTAATATTAAACCTGCACAAAAGGATGTATGGGCTGGAATTGTTAAAATGAAATCTTATCCTATAAACATACATTTCCATAGCAAAAACTTAAAGCGTGAGTTTATGTCGTACAAATGGAAAAAGGATAAAAACGATAATGTAATTGAGGAACCTGTAAAAGCAAATGATGACGCTTTAGATGCTTCAAGATACGCAGTATTTACTCACTTGACAAAACCTAAATTTGCAGTAAGTGTATTTTAACTTAAATTTCTTTAACTTTGTTTAAATTCTAATAATATGGGTTTATTTGACATCTTCACTAAAAAGAAGATTAACACACTATTTCCAACAATTCCGATGAACTCCCAAATAGCAATTGAAAGGGGTATAGTTACTTGGCAAGGAGCAGACCAAAGAAGTTTTGTTGATGATGGATATGTAGCAAACGATATAGTTTACTCAATCATTAAACTAATTACCGACAAAGCTAAAATTGCACCATTCCACGTTTACAAGGTTGTAGATGAAAAGGCTGCAAAGAAATACAAATCTTTAGCTGCACAAAAAGACATCAACTTAAAAGAACTTGAGACTTTACACAAAAAGGCATACGAACTTTACACAGGAGACCAACGCTTAAACGAGTTGCTTAAATATCCTAACGAGGAAGATTGTTGGAGTGATTTGGTTGAACAATGGTGTGGTTTTAAGTTAATAACAGGTAACGCTTTCATTTATGGCAAACTTATTGAAGCAGGAAACAATCAGGGCAAACCATTTGAACTATTTGCTTTGCCTAGTCAGTATATGGCTATTATTGCAAATATCAATGTGTTCCCCCCAACACGAGCTGGGTATCAACTTTATTACGGACAAATGTGGTCATTTGATACAAAAGAAATACTCCACGATAAATACTTCAATCCACAATGGGGAGTTACAGGTGGACAGTTATACGGACAAAGCCCATTAAGAGCAGCAGCCAAAAACTTAACAAGATCAAACGAAGCTAAAACCGCTTCCGTTGCATCATTCCAAAATGGTGGACCTGCTGGAGTTTTATTTATGAACGATGAAAGGTTTGATCCTACAAGTGGTCAAGCACAGGCACAAGCACTTAAAACCGCAGTTAGTCAAAAAGGTGGTTCAGCTAACTTTAACTCAATTGCAGTATCAGGTTATAAAGTAGATTGGAAACAAATTGGACTTTCTCCTGTGGAACTTAATATCATTGAATCGGAAAAATGGGATTTAAAAGCACTATGTAATATCTACGGAGTACCTAGTCAACTTTTAAACGATAGCGATTCAAAGACCTATAACAATCAAAGAGAAGGGGAAAAGGCATTAACACTTCGTTGTGCCATCCCATTACTTAACTCATTGACTGAAAACCTTAATAGGAAATTACATTCCGATTGGGGTTACAAAGGAACAAATCTTTATGTAGATTACGACCTTTCAGTTTACGGAGAATTAGAAGCAAATAAAGCCGAGCAAACTGACTGGTTAAATACTGCGTGGTGGATTAGCCCTAAACAAAAGTTGGATATTATGAATATTGAAGTTCCTGATTATATTCCTAAAGAGGAATTAGAGAAACTTTACATCCCAACAGGATTGCAAACTATTGACCAATTCCAACCTTTGAATATTCCTGATAACCTAAATCCATAAAATGATTTGGCAAGATTATAAAAAATTATATGCCAACGCATTAAAGCAATACTCACCGAAGTTCAAAAAAGAACTACAAAATCAGGTGAACACCTATTGCCGTACATTAGACTATAACGCAATTAGCGATAAAGCCATTAAAAAGACCATTCAAAAGCTGCATTTGGCTATGGGTGTAAAGATGGCTCAAATTAGTAGTAAGGTCGTAAAAAGGTCAGTAAAGGGCATTTACGAGTCATTAGAGGTTAAATCAGCGGAAACCGATTTGTTTGCTTACACTATCCTTCAGTATTTGCAAACGCAAGGGCTTGACCAATTAGCATCCGACATAACGAATACAACCAAAGACCAAATCCGAAGATACCTAATACAATCAGCCGAGCAAAACCTAACACTACCTGAATCAATTGTTTTATTGAGGGGTGCAGGTATTACGGATTATAGAGCAGAGTTGATAGCAAGAACGGAAACAGGAAGGGCTGCCAATATTGGTTCAATGGTTGGTGCAACAAGTACAGGATTAGTAACTGTCAAAGAATGGATTGCAGCTAAAGACAATAGAACAAGAAGGATTCCACGAGACCAATTTGACCACCTAAATATGGATGGTACTAAAATACCAATGGATGCGACATTTAAATTGCAAAATAAGAAAGGCGGTTTTGACTTAATGTTACATCCTTGCGATTCAAGTGGTAGTGCTGGTGATGTTTGCAACTGCCGATGTACTTTAGGATATGAGGCACAAAGGGATAAAAATGGCAAACTTTTAAAGCTAGAAGATAACCCACCAAAAGGCAATGTCGGAATGATTTGGGGAATACTAACTAACGCAGTAGGTATGCAAATAGGAAACTTAATTGCAGACTTGTTTGAATAATAAAAAAAAATATAACTTTGTAAATATGAAAACTTACGCATCAAAAGATTTAATTGTTGAAAAACAAGACATCGGCTACGAAGTAATGGATGTAGATACCGAACAACGCAGGGTTAAAGCGGTTTGGGCAAGAACAGGTAATGTAGATTTAGACAATGATATTATCGTTCCTGAAGCATTCACAAAGACTTTAAGCGAAAGAGGTCCAGCAGGTAAAAACTTGATATGGTCTTTAGTTGACCATTGTGCTGAAATGGAAGCGGTTATTGGTAAGCCTGAACAATTATATGTTGAAGGTGATATGCTTATTGCAATTACTCCAATAGTAATGACCGAAACAGGCGAAGATATTATGAAGATGTACGATGCAGGTTTAATTAATCAGCATTCAATTGGATTTACTACAATAAATTCAAGCGTAGGTAAGGATGGAGTAAGAACAATAACTGAACTTAAACTTTATGAAGGTAGTGCGGTATTATGGGCAGCAAACCCTGAAACACCAACTATTTCAGTAAAGAGTGAAGTAAAAAGAGAGCAATTAGCAAACAGGCTAGAGAAACTCTTGAAAGCGTTTAAAGGCGGTAAATTTACCGATGAAACCTTTGCGTTGATGGAGATTGAAATAAAAAGAATTCAAGCAGATTTATTGGAGATTGAAATCGTTAAAGAAATCACTGCGGTCGCAGAAGCACCCCAGCCGATAATTGAGGAAGTCAAAAACAATGATGCGGAAATCTTGAAGGCAATAAAAGAATTTAATAAAATACTAAAAAAGTAAAAATGGAAAACGTAATTAACGAAATGGCTGATAACCTTAAAGGTTTTCAAGCTAGTATTGAAGCGAAGTTGGAAGCAACAAACGCTGAAATCCGTGTAGTAAAAGATGAAGCACAAAAACAATTTGATGCTCAAGCTGCTGCACAAAAGAAAAACGCATCTAAACAAGTAAAGTTTTTAGATGAAGCTATCGTAGAAAAATTAGATGGCAAATTGGATGAAATGGAAAAATCAATGAAATCAAATGGTAAGTATCGTTTAGATTTAAGAGATGTTAAGTCAATGACTTTAGGTGCAAGTTTAACAGGAGATGCTCAAGCATCTTACGCTATTAATGCTTCAGTTTTACCTAGTCAAGCTATCAACTTCCGTGATTTAGTTCCAACAGTAAGAAGTGAAAGTGGTTTGTATGTATTCTACAAAGAGACTGCAACAACTAACAACATTGCTGCTCAAACTGAAGGTTCAAACAAAGGTGAGAACAACTACGCATTAAGCGAGGTTAAAGTGGTTAATGATTACATCGCTGGTTTCTCTACATTCTCAAAACAAATGGCTAGAAGTTTGCCTTTCTTAAGCACAACTTTACCAAGAATGTTGACTAGAGATTTCTTTAAAGCTGAAAACTCTGCTTTCTTTGCAACTGTATCTGCTGCTGCAACAGGTTCTACAACAACTGCTGAAACTGTTGATTTAAAGCAATTAGTTGATTATATCGGCAACCAAAAGAGTGCAAACTTTGTATCTTCAGTTGCTTTAGTAAGCCCTGCACAATTAGGTCGCTTATTGAAAGAAACAATCACTTTGGGTTACTATGCTGGTAATGGTTCAGTTATCGTTAATCCTAATGGTGGTATGACAATATGGGGAACTCCTATTATTGCTGCATCTTGGGTTACTGATGATAAGGTTTTAATTATGGATAACAGTTTCGTAGAGCGTATTGAAGTTGAAGGATTAGCTATTGAATTCTCTTATGAGAATGCATCTAACTTCCAACAAAATATGGTTACTGCGAGAATTGAGTGTTATGAAGATATTAACTTAATGCAACCAACCGCAGCAATCTATGCTGATTTAGGAAATGTTTAATCTTAATATTTAGATAAAAAAGACCCCTTACATTTAGTAGGGGGTTTTTTATTATATTTATTGTAAATTTGTAAAAAAGATGTATGTCATATAATAATTTTATCATTGATTTTACTTTGACCGACATAGGTACAGTTGTTGAGCCTGTTACATTAGCAGAGGCAAAATTGTATTGCAGGGTTACTACAAATGTTGATGATAACCAAATTACCTTGATGATTAAACAAGCAAGGGAAGCGGTTGAAGTAGGTACAGGATTGAGTTTAATAGCAAAGACTGCAGTTGTATGGTTTACAAATTGGGATGGACACTTCCAGCTGCCTTATGGTCCGATGAATAGTTTTACATCATTAATAGACCAAAACGGAGACACTATTGTTGCTGCTGATTACACTTTAGTAGGTGGTAAGTTCCCACAATTACAAAGACCACAATTCCAAAACCTAAAGGCAACTTATGTCGTAGGTTACGCAACCATTCCGAACGATTTAAAGATTGCGATTTTAGATCAAGTTAGTTACGATTACGAAAATAGAGGATTGGATAGTGATACAGGTATTTGTGAAAAGACTTGGAAAGCCTGTCAACGCTGGACAAGAATAAGCCCAATATTATGAGGATAGGAAGCAAAAAGGCAAACTATGTTGATGCCAACACAATGTACTCGGAAATAGGCTTATATGTGCCTACAATCACCGCTGATGGGCAAGGTGGCTATACAACTACCTATGCCTTACAAGAGGTCGTATTTGGGGATTTTAGACCTATGGATGAGAATAGGGCATTGTTAGAATTACAATTGAGTTTTACTCGTTCTGCTAAAGTATTTATCAGGTACGATGTAACAATTAACAATATGTATAAAATAGAGGCAGAAGGGGAAATGTACACAATTCATTCAATAAAGGATGTAGAGAATCAGTTTAGATTTTACGAAATATTAATGTACGCATAATGGCATTCGCAGTAAGTTTAACTGGATTTAAAGAACTTGAAGGCAAGTTAAATAACTTATCTACTGCATTAAAAGTTGATGTAAGTGATGAAATAAACGCATCTGCACTAAAAATAGAGAATCAGGCTAAAAGATTAGCACCTGTAAACTTTGGGCAATTAAGAAATTCAATAGCACTTACAAAAGATGGTGAGTTGACATATTCGGTTGCTGCTAACGCTTCGTATTCTGCTTATGTTGAATTTGGCACAGGACCACAAGTAAATGTACCTGCTGACTTTAAATCTTATGCCCAACAATTTAAAGGTAAAAGCGGAGGTAAGTTTAAGGATATGGTTGAAGCATTAACTTTGTGGGTAAAGCGTAAAGGAATTGGCAATGGTAAAAATGATAAAGGTTTAGCTTATGTAATAGCTTTAAGCATATTAAGAAAAGGTATGCGACCACAACCATTTTTAGTTCCAGCTTACGAAATGGAGAAACCTAAACTTATACAAAGACTAAATAAATTATTAAATGCTTAATCCTAATATAGAAATAAAGAAATGGTTTTATACCAACTTGACAAGTTCAAGTGCATTACCTGTTTATGATGGGATTGCCCCTGATTCTGCAACTGATGAATATATTATTATGACAGGCAGAACATCCGCACAGGATCAAGGTAAAATCAGTTACACCAACTCGGTTACCATTGATGTTGACATTGTCATAAAAAATAGTAACTTTGGATATAAAAGAGCCGAAACGATAAGCAATTTAATACTAACTGCAATCAATTCCGACACGAATATTACCCTTGCAAATGGGTTTTATGCTTCAAGTTTGGTAGTTGGTGCAATTAGAAATTTAGATGGTTTAAACCCTTTGGACAATGTATTTAGAACAATAATAACTTACAATTTAATAATAACTCAAAATTAAAATAAAATGGCAGAAACAAAAGTAAGCGGTAGGGATTATATCCTTTTAGCTGACATAGACGGAGACGCAACATTTAAACCTGTTGCCTGTCTTACGACTAACTCATTTACATCAACGAATGACACGATTGATGCAACTTCAAAGTGTGGTAATTCATACACACCAAGTCCTATATTTACTCAATCTTTTGAGTGTGAAGGATTTGCAATTGATGAAACAGGAACTCCAAGTAAGGATTCTTACCAACAATTGTATGCAGCACATTATGCTAAAACATCTTTTAATATGAAGATGGGTAAAGCAACTCCAACTTCAGGAGATATAGTTTATTCAGGTCAAGTTTTTATTAGTGATTTTGCAGTTCAAGCTGATGATGCAGATGATGTTAAATTTACTGCAACATTCGTAGTAACAACACCACCATTAACACAAACTGAAACTGCATAAAACTATGTTTGAATTAAGACTGAACAACAACAAAACAATCCCTTTGAAGTGGGGTACTTGGGCGATGAAAAGATTTTGCGAATTAGAGAACAAATCTCTATTAGACTTAATCAATATTTTATCAAGTGGTGCATTTGAATTAGGAACAATAGTGCATATAATTCAAGCATCTGCCGAAAGCGGATGTAAGACACTAAATCAACCAATTGAATTTAACGATGTTATCGTTTGCGATTGGATTGATGAGGTTGGTGGGTTATCTGCAAAGGATGGTCAGCTAATAGATTTTATTAAATTTATGCAGACTTCAATGATTCCTGAAACAAAAGAAAATGCCGAAGTAACCAAAGACAAAGGAAAAAAAAAATAGGAATATATAGCTGGGATTCAATAATTATTCTCGCAATAGAAGTTGGCTTGACAATTAATGAGTTTTGGCAACTTACTTGGCGGGAATTTTTATTATATAAAAAGGCTTACGAGAATCAGCAGATAAAGGAATGGGAAAGGACAAGAACTTTAGCTTATATGATTTATAGGTCAAATTCAACGGATAAAAATCCGAAAAGTATAAAGTCCTTCTTTCCTTTGCCTAGTGATGAAGTAGAAGAAGAAAAGCCTAAACTAACGGATGAACAACTAGCAAGGACATTAAAGTTGTACGGAGTAAAATAATAAAATGGCACAAGAAACATTAAAAATTACGATAACGGCTGACAATAAACAAGCCGTTCAAAATATACAGGAAACTGTTACTGCCACAACTCAAATGGGTGCTGCCTTTCAAAGGGTTGCACCTGCAACTAATCAAGTTAATCAGGCATTAGTAAATGTTTCAAGGGTTGCTCAAGATGCTCCGTATGGTTTTATTGGTATTGCGAATAACTTAAACCCTTTATTAGAATCATTCCAAAGATTAAAAGAGACAACAGGTTCAGCAGGTAGTGCTTTAAAAGAGATGGCAAAGGGTTTAATGGGTCCAGCAGGTATCGGTCTTGCATTGGGTGTGGTTTCATCTTTGATAGTAGCATTTGGTCCGAAAATAGCAAAGTTTATTAATGGTACAAATGAAGCAAGTGAAGCACAAGATAAATTTAAGGAAAGTTTAGATAAGGCACGAGCATCCGCAAGTGAAAGTGGTATTAAATTACTTGCATATATTAGAGTTGCTGAAGATGCAACAAATACTGATGCTAGGAGAAAAGAAGCATTAGATGCAGTTAGAAGCGAATTAAGTAAAGTAAATGCTTCATACACTACTACAATTAAGACAACCGATGATGCTAGAAAAGCAGTTACATTATATACTGATGCTTTAGTTGCACAAGCAATTACTTCAAGATATATTGATGAAATTGCTGATAAAAATATAAAATTAGCAAATGCTACAAAATTAGCAAAGAAAGCTGGTGAAGATTATGCTGCAACTTTAGAAAGTTCTAAAAAAATGGTCAATGGTTATGTTGATGTTTCGGCAACAATGGCACTCGTAACTAATAGAGATAAAAATGCTTTTGATGCAGCAAAAAAATCAGTAACGGATTTAACAAATGGAATTGCAGATTTAAATAAAGAAGTATTTACAACAATAGATAATGCGTTAAAATCAAATAATCCATACTATGTAATGGATAAAAGTGCAAAAGAATTAGATAAAACTATTATAGAAGTAACTAAAAACTATAAAGCGTTTACTAAATTAACTGCCGAACAAGTTGGAACATTTTTACCAACTGATAAACCTGTTTCACCTGTTGCACCAGCAGCACCACAAATGTTAGGACAAAGAGGTCCATCACAAGCAATTATTGATGCAGCAGCAATATCGGCAGCTGATAAAGAATTAGCTAAATTTAATTACTTATTAAATGAGGCTGCTACAACGGCAACATTTTTAGCAGATGGAGTTGGTAATATATTTCAATCAATTGCTCAAGGTCAAAATATTGGAGAATCAGTTTTAAGTGTATTTAAGGATTTAACTTTACAACTTGCTCAAATGGTTGTAAAGGCTTTAGTATTTAAAGCAATTATGAGTGCGTTAGGAATGGGTAAGGTTGTTGGAACAACAAGTGATTTAACAGGTGGTTTATTAGGTGGATTAGGAAAGTTATTAGGATTTACTCCAATGGCAGAAGGTGGAATAGTAAGCAAACCAACATTTGCAATGGTAGGTGAGGGTGGCGAAAGTGAAGCCGTTATGCCTTTATCTAAATTAGATAGTATATTAGGTAGTGCATTTACAAGTGGTGCTAATTCAGGTGGTGGAATGAGTAGCGGTTCATTTGTATTAAGAGGAAATGATTTGGTTTTAGCATTACAAAGGTCTAATTCATCATTAAATTTAAGGAGAGGTGGCATATAACTTAAAATACCAAATAACTGCTGCAACCAAAAACAATGAAGTTGCGGTTGTAGAAATGTATATTGATGAAGTAGTCGCTGCGGTAATTGAATATCCTGCAACTGCAATTCAATTGCAATACATCCCTAGAAGCGATGATATTTACGAACCTATTTATGCAAGTCAATTAAATGTCAGTATTGATGTAACGGATGATGATGCTAATATGCCTGACTTTACAACATTGAACGATAGGAAATATTTAGTTAAATTATTTATAGATGAGGTAATTTATTGGCAAGGTTGGGTTTTAAGTGATCTTGTTCAATACTCATTTACCACAGGTAGAAAAGAATTAGCTTTTAATGCTATTGATGGACTTGGAATGTTAGATTATATTCCTTTTACATTTACGGAAACTAATGTAGCAGGTAACACTAAATTAAGCCCACAAACAGTACTTTACTTTTTATATAGTTGTTTAGGTGAAATAGGATTCCCAACAGGATTGAATTTAATAACTGCTTGTTCTTATTATGCAGCTGGAATGGATAATCGTGGTGATGGTAGCGAATATGAACCATTTAATCAAAGCTATTTACGACCTGTTTACTTTCAAAATGATGATGAAACATACGAAACTTGTTTAATTGTTTTGACTAAAATATTAAAGTCATTTGGTTGCAAAATTTATCAAGCCAATGGGAAATGGATGATTGTAGCAGTTAATGAGTTTGCTGCTGCTCCATATTTTGCTTACACTTACTTTACGGAATACGATGCAGATGGCTTATTAGTAGATTCAGGCACATTTAATACATTAAGCGAAATACAACCATATACAGGAAATACAAGCGGTTTATACTTTACTAATAATAGCCAAATGAAGCTATTTAAGAAAGGTTATAACAATTTCAATTATAGATACGATATCAGTTACGCACCTAATTATATTTCAAATTCAAACCTAAAGAATTTAACGAGTGGATTTCCTACATTATGGGGAACATTTAATCAAGGTTCAGGTGGAAGCGTATCGGTTGTAAATAAACCATATGAGGCAAGTGATTGGTTTTATATGATATTAGGAACATCAACAGGTGTTACAGGATTAACGGAAGTTCATACTAATCCTGTTGGATATGTAACTGCAAATGATACATTAACATACACACAAACATTTTATGCTCAACCTGTTGACAAAGTAAGAGGACAAATTCAAATACAATTAACTGGAATAGGCGGTGGTGCTGCAATTTACTATATCAATGTTGATGGCATTTGGCAAGATGCTTCAGTTGCACCTTTTGATAATTATTATCAAGTTCCTTTAGTAGAGGAAGATAAAATAAACACAGTTACAATAACAACTCCACCAATACCTGAAAATGGCACTTTGGCAATTACTTATATGCTTACAAGGGATATATTTGATTGTGCTACCTATGCAAAAGTTGGAGCATTTGGATTGACATTTGATTCTCCTTTATCATTGATTACATCTACTTCAATAATTGATGCAAATAATCAATATCAATTAGAAATGGATTTGCCTTTGGGTTATCCAATATATCAAGGAGATGGTGTTGATAGAGTTGAAGCAAATATGGCATACGGAACTATTCAACAATTAGTATCAGGTAACTTTGTATCTGCAACAGGATGGTATCGTTACGGACCTTATACAACCCCTACTGATGGTTTAAGCGAAACTATAATGAAGGAATACATAAACAATTATAGAAGGAACTTAATAAATGTTGATTGCAACCTATTTGGAATAACAACGACTAATGGCAATTTTGCTGCAAATAAGTTATTACAAATATTAGATACTGATCCAGCACAAATAAACATTGAAGATAATAGATATATGACAGGCAATATGACTATTGATATTGTAGGATGTGAAACTCAAGCTACTTTATTAGATATTTCTAATGAGGAACTTGCAAGTACAATAGAAACAATATTCACAGTAAACGGAGTACCTTTTAATTAATTAACTTTGTAATATGGCAGATAAAGTACAGGGCAATAATATAATGTTGTATTATCACGAACCAGCTTCGGTAACTTATCCTGATGGTAGGGATATTCCGTTTTCGTGTTCTACAAATTGCACATTTAGTGTGAATGTTGACCAAAAAGAGGTAACAAGCCAAACGAGTGCGTGGTATAGAGAATACAAGAACGATACTGCAACTTGGAGTGTAACTTGTGATGGTCTTATAACTTTGGATGGTTATGGCTATTTATTCTTACTACAACAACAACAAGATAGAACTACTATTTTAGTAAAGTTTGTTATTGATAACGGAGTTGATGGTTTGGTAGTGATTAGTGGTAATTGTAACTTAACAAGTTTACAAATAAACGCACCTTATAAGGACATAGCAACATATAGTGTAGCGTTACAGGGTACAGGTGCTTATGGAACAACAGGAACGACAATCAATCCTGAAGGGGTTGTAATTGTTGCTGGAGGTGCGGTTTACACAAAGGGAACTATTGCAGCAGGTGGAGAAACCACAATTACTTATTCGGATATGATAGGTAAGGCTTGTCTTTATGTTTCTCGTGGTGGTATTGATGTTCAGGATATTTTAACAACAGGAACACCAGTTGATGAGCAAGTTAAGTGGGTAAGTGCGACAGGGATATTGACATTTGGAAGGGTATTAGAAAGTGGTGAGTTTATTAGGGCATTATTTCAATAATTTAGTTATAAATTAATATAAGATGGCAAATCAAATTGTAGTTTCAGCAGGTGCAAAAGTTAGGAATTTAAGTGGGGTTTTAACGGCTACAAGTGGAGTTGTCAGTTTTCTGCCTATTGATGTTTCATTAGGTATTCCGCAACTTGATGTCAATGGTAAGATTTTAGTAAGTCAGCTACCTAACTCGGTTATGGAGTATAAAGGAACTTGGGATGCTTCTACAAACACACCAACCCTTGCAAATGGCACAGGAAATCAAGGGGATGTGTATTTATGTAATGTAGCAGGAACAGTTAACTTTGGTGCTGGTCCTATTGCTTTTGTGGTAGGAGATCAAGTTATTTATAGTGGTTCAATATGGCAAAGGGCATCGGGATCAACAGGAACAGTTACAAGTGTGGCGATTACTGAAAGCGGAGATTCTTTAAATATTACAGGCTCACCAATTACTACAAGCGGAACGATTAACATAGGGTTCAACGGAACAAATCTTCAATATGTAAACGGAGCAGGAAACTTGACAACCTTTCCTATATTAACAGGTTATGTGCCATATACAGGAGCAACCGCTAATCTTAATTTAGGGATTTATTCATTTATTGCAAATGATGGAGCATACAATACTGAAATGTCTCCATCTTATTTTGGAGTAGAAAATGCAGCTGGAACTATATTTGGTTTATTAGAATATAATAAATTAACCTTAACAAATAGCACAGGTGCAGGTTCAACTATGATAGTAAATGCTCAAGGGTTGATATTCCCTGATGCAAGTGTTCAAATAAGTTCATATACCGATGCAAAAGCAAGATTAGCATTAAGTTTAACAACAACAGGAACAAGTGGAGTAGCGACTTATAATAATACAACAGGGGTATTTAATATTCCTAACTATGGTTCAGCCTTAACAGGCTATGTTCCCTACACAGGTGCAACTCAAGATGTAGATTTAGGTGCGTTTAAATTGAATGCTCAATCTTTACATATTAAAGGAACAGGAGGGAATGGACATTTAGGATTAAAGCATCAATCAGCAAGTGCAACCGCATCGGCTAATGAGGTGTCTTTATTTGCAGATAGTCTTGGAGATTTAAGTTGGTTAAATGGTAACTTATATTTAAGCAAGTTTATTACATCAGGTAATACTGCTGCAAGGTCTTATACATTCCCAAATGCAAATGGAACAGTTGCTTTAACAAGTGATTTATCAAATTATGTAGATTTAACTACTGCACAAACAATAGGTGGAACAAAGACTTTTACTGATGCTACTAAAAACAACGGAGGTATATTTTTACAAAATGCTTCAAGTAGTTCATTAGCAGGATATATGAATTTAGGTGGATTGACTAATGGATTAAAGTTTACAAGTGGTGGTGGTATTAGTAATTCATTTACTTTGCCATCTGCAACAGGATATACTTTTACTTTCCCTAATGCAACAGGAACGATAGCTTTAACTAGCGATATTCCTTCATTGGTAGGATATGTTCCATATACAGGAGCAACAGGAGCGGTTGATTTAGGTGTTAATTCTTTAAGTGCATCATATTTATATTTGAACGGAGCAACTAGTCCAATGTCAGGTCAACTTAATATGAAGATTGGAACAACTTCCCCAGGCAATACAGGAGGTTATTATAATATTTTGCCTTATTCTGATGGAAAGTTATATTTTACTTCATATTTATCAAGTCTTTCTAACACAAGAATATTTATTTTAGATTCAGCCGGAATAACTGCAAATACACCAAGAACATTTACATTTCCTGATGCAAGTGGCACAATAGCATTAGTTGGTGGCAGTGGTGTAGGAACAGTTACAAGCGTAGCTGCTTTAACAATAGGTACAAGTGGAACGGATTTAAGTTCAAGTGTTGCTAATAGTACAACAACCCCTGTAATTACTTTAAATGTACCAACTGCGAGTGCAGCGAATAGAGGTGCATTATCAAGTGCGGATTGGACAACATTCAATTCAAAGCAGGGAACAATAACCTTAACCACAACAGGGACAAGTGGTGCAGCGACCTTTAGTTCAAACACTTTAAATATTCCTAACTATGCTCCCGATTTAAGTGGATATGTAACATTAGCAACTACTCAAACAATAAGTGGTTTAAAAACATTTAGTAGTAATTTAACTGCTTATGGAACATTAACAATAGGACAAACAGGAGTTACTAATGGGATTATAAATAGTAACGATGGAATGTACTTTAATATTGATGCAGATGCTTCAGGAAGTACACCTGAATTTATGTTTGGTAAAGGCAGAAGTGGAACAAGTGGTGGAACAACATTTCTTACTATAGCTAACACAGGAGCAGCTACATTCTCTGCAAATATTGCTTCAAGTGCATATACTAATGGTACTTTAATAGTAACAGGTGGAGTTGGAATAAGTGGTCAAATTTTTACTAATAATACTATTAATACAACTGATGGTTATTATTCAAGCAAAGCAGGTTCTGATAGTATAGGAAGTGGTGCATATATGCAATTTTCAAATATTGGATATATTCAAGCTAATGCAAGTAGTGGGTTAGATTTTTGGACTTTACCAACAGGTGGTGGTGGTTGGGAAAAAAGAATGAGATTAACAAATGGCGGTAATTTCTTAATAGGAACTACTACTGATTCAGGCTACAAGCTAGATGTTAATGGTACAGGAAGGTTTAGTGGAGCATTAACATCATATAATAATGGACTAGGATTATCTCTTAAATCAACTACTAATAATGGCAGTTATTTAGAATTTGCTCATAATTCAGCAGGTACTTATGCTTATATAGGAAGTGCTTATCACTTATTAGTAAGCCCTAATAATATAGCAAATAATTTAGCAATTAGAGCAGAAGGTGATTTGGTACTTACAACAGGTGGATATACTCCAAGACTTACCATAGCATCCACAGGAGCAGCTACATTATCAAATTTAGCAGGTACAGGAAGCAGAGCAGTATTAGCTGATGCTAATGGTTTATTATCAGCACCTGTTTCCGATATATCAGTAAAGCAAAATATTACACCTATTGGTTATGGTTTAAATGAAATATCTAAAATGAATCCTGTATGGTTTGATTTTATTGATGAATATAAAAACTTTGGCGAAGGCAGACAAAATGGTAATATAGCACAAGAAATGGAAGCAATAATACCTGAAGCGGTATTTACTACTCCATCAACAGGTAAAAAGGGAATTAATTACGACCAATTACACGCAGTTTATATTAAAGCTATTCAGCAATTAGAGGAAAGAATAAAGCAATTAGAAAATAAATAAATATGAAACAAATTTCTCCTATCCAAAGTTGGATAAATGGAAAATCAGTAACTGCAACAATCTTTAATATGTATGTAATTGGTGGGGTGCTAGGTTCATCTGCATCGTTTTACTACTCATTATTAGATAGTGATTTAGCTAATGTAGCACAAGGCAACTTAACAATGAGTGGGGATGCTTACGCTGCTTGGGGTAATGATGATGAGTATGCGTGGAATTGGGCAGCATCTACTAACCAACTTAACCTTACAATCATTGGAGATTATGTTCCACCTGTGCCTGAAGTAGTTGAGCCAACAAATAGTATTTAATCCTATATTTGTAAAAAATCAAATCAAATGAAATATCAACAACTCAACACCCTAGTCGCATCAATTAATGCGGTTATTGGTTCACAAGAAACTAAAGTTCAAAAGAAATTATTTAAGATTTATGAAAAAGTCAAATCCTACCACGAAAGCTATCAAGCCCAAGTTGAAGAACTCCGCCTTGATAACGCATCAACCGATGATAAAGACATTTTATTATTGGATGAAAAAAATGGTTACAAGTTTACTAAAGAAAGTATCAAAAAGCTAACTGCTCAAGTTAAAGAACTAGGGGAAAAGGAATTTGAGTTTACACCTATTGAAGTGGTTAATTCTTCAGGACTTAAAGAATTTACATTCCTTCAAGATTGGACAACAGGTAT
>Ga0209296_1001231_pt1 | contig 20053 bp, 13 predicted proteins | sample S_130206_EF_Meta_FD_187319 | JGI IMG/M metagenome (GOLD analysis project Ga0209296, IMG submission 187319) | Freshwater microbial communities from Lake Simoncouche, Canada to study carbon cycling - S_130206_EF_MetaG (SPAdes) (version 2) | ecosystem: Environmental > Aquatic > Freshwater > Lake ...
CCACCGCACGCATGAATGGTGAGCAGGGAGCAGGGGCGACCTTTGAGGCTTTTGATCGCCGATGAAACCGTGTTCGGGATATCGTGGAACTTCAGGTCGAGGAAGACCTTGAAGCCGAGCGCGTGGAATTCATCCACGATGCCTGGGCCGTGGCGCGTGAAGAGCTGCAGACCGAGCTTCACCCACGCGAGGTTGCCAGCGAGCGGGCGGGCGAGCGCCAAGGCTTCCTCCTTGGTCTCTACGTCGAGGGCCAGGATGAGTCGGCAAGGCGAAGCCATGCCGTCTTTATGCGAACGGCCGGGCTTTCCTGCCAGCGTAAATCGTCCCTCTGTCCTGCTTACTTCTTCGCAGGCTTCTTCGGCGTCGGTGTGCTGGGTAGGGACGAGATATCGAAATTGAAGGCCTTGGCGGGCTGCTGGCCGAGGAGATGGAGGCTGAACCATTCGGCCATGCGGACATTGTCATCGGCCATCTCGACCCAAGCGCCGTGGGCGCCACCGAGGCGGATGAGGACTTCGGCCTTGGAGCCGACTTCCTTGGCGCGGGCGAGGTAGCGACGGGCCTGGGAGTCAGGGACGAGCGGGTCGGCGTCGCCCTGGACGATGTAGGTCGGAGGGGTCTGGGCGCTGATCCAGAAGAGCGGGGATAGTTCGTGGCCGGCGCGGTCGCGTCCCTCGGCCGTGGTGACGATCGGGCCGAATGCCGGCGCACGGGTGGTCAAGGGGCCGACACCTTCCTTGCTGTCGCCTTCCTTGGCCCAGCTGAGGAAATCGACTGGCGGGTAGTAGCAGGCGACGGCGTTGACTTCGGAGCTCACGCGATCCACGGGGTCGACGGCCTTAGGGTTAGCGGCGATAACGCGGGTGCCGAGCATCAGGCTGAGGTGACCGCCGGCGCTGCCGCCGGTGACACCGATCTTGTTCGGGTCGATGCCGAACTTCGCTGCGTTGGCACGGATGAAGCGGACCGAGCGCTGGAGGTCGCCGACAATCTCGTCGATGTGGAAGCGGGGCTGTGTGCCGTGCACGACGACGAACGTTGTGAAGCCGTGCTTGGTCCAGCCGCCGTCGCTGATGCCGTTGTGATTGGAATTCCAACCACCGCTGATGATCTTGATGACTGCCGCACCGTTGGGCTTGGCGGGCGTGAAGACATCCATCGTCAGGGCGACACCGTCATGCTTCGTGTAGATGACGTCTGAGGTGCGGGTGACGTCTTGGGCAGAGCCGAGGACGCAGGTGAGGGCGAGCAATGCGGAGGCGAGGAGTCTCATGGGGTTGACCATAGGACACCGTAAAGCCGGCGAAGTTGCAAGCCGCTCAGACCTTAAGGCGGAACTTGATGACCACCTTGAGGATTTCGGCCGGGGCGCCGATCTGCACGCCAGGCTGATGGCCGTCCTGCGGGTGGAAGACCGCGAAGTTGCCGCGTCCGAGGGTGAGCAAGGCCGTGGGCGTGGTCGGAGCGGCGTATTTCTCGACGTCCTTTTCCGGGATATAAGGCTTCGTCACGACGAGGGTCTGCTGGTCGGTGTGGCCGCAATATTCGAGTCCCTGGTAGACGACCTGGATGTCGCCGTAAATCTGGTGCGCTTCCCAGAGTTTGTCGGCTGTCGTCGCCGTCTGATAGCGCTGCACGATGGCCACGAGGTCGTCGCCTTGAAGTTCATATTTACCGTCTTCGGTCTTCACGTCGAAGCCACGGAGGTAAGCGAACGCCTTGGGGAAAAGCGGGTGGAGCGACTCGTAGGCGGACGAAGTGGAAAGTTGGTCGAGGATCATGGCACTGAAGGGGTAGGGGTGGGGGCAGGGGTAGTAATATTAGCTTTCGTCCGGGAGTGATTCGACGTCGTCGAGCGGTAGCTCGACGGGTTGGTCGGAGCCGAGGATGGAGAGCAGGAGTGCGATGCGTTTCTGGGGAGACTCGAGGCGGATGATCTCCCCTTCGGAGCCGGTGAAGATACCTCGGATGACTCTGGCCTTCGCACCGACCTTAAGTTCCTCGTCGAGCATCGACAGGATGGCGTCGGGCCCGAGCGCGATGAGTTCGTCGATGACGTCTTGCTCGACGTCGACCGGTTTACCTTCGCGGCTGACCAGATGGAGCACGCCGCGGGTACTGCGAATCGTGGACTGGAATTCCATCGGGTCGAAGCGGGCGAATACATAACCCGGGAAGAGCGGTTCGATGACCACCTTGTTCTTCTCGTGGCCGCGTCGCGTACGACGCAGCCGCGGGAAGACCAGCTCGCCGATGCCGATGGCCCGCAGGTTCTGCACCGCCACGGCCTCTTGCCGAGGCTTGGCCTTGATGCAGAACCAGATCGGACCGGCGGCTTCGGTCATGCGGCCTGGGCGGACTTGGAGCGGTCAGGGAACCAGCCGAGGGCGATGAGCGCGAGCTGCGAGGCCCAGAAGATCATCAGCCAGAAGAAGCCGGATTCCGTGAAGCCGTAGCTGTGGAGGCCGACGCCGAGAAGGTTGGTGCCGAACCAGGACCAGGCTGTGACCATGTTGCCGAAGACGAGGAGCTGCATGAGCCCTTCGCGACGGACGAGTCCACCCCAGCGGGCGTGGAGGCAGAGTGCACACCATAATACGATGAGGATGGCACCGTTCTCCTTCGGATCCCAGCCCCAGAAGCGGCCCCAGCTCTGGTCGGCCCAGATACCGCCGAGCATCGTGCCGATGAAGCTGGCCATCACCGCGAAGGCGAGGATGCCGTAGGCCGCGCGCGCGACGCTGTCGCCCCAGTTGTAGTCCTTCTTGAAGGCACGGAGGGCGAGGTGGAGTGCTCCGAGCAAGCCCGCGACGAAGGTCGCGGAGTAGCCGAGGGTCACGATGGTCACGTGCGTCGCTAACCAGAAATTTGTATCGAGCACCGCACGAACGCTCTCGAGGTTGTCTTCGCCGGAGAGGCCGAGGTTATGGGCGACAATCAGGGAGACGAAGCCGGTGATACCTGTCGCGACGGCGCCGATGCCGTTTTTCCACACGCGTTCGAGTAGGATGCCCATGCCGACGGCACCCCAGGCGACGAAGATTCCCGTTGAATAGAGGTTCGTCACGGGCGGACGGCCATGCAGCCACATGCGGTAACCGAGGGCGGCGGTGTGCAGGATGAAGAAGAGCAGCAGCAGGCGGTAACCCCAGACGCGGAGGGTTTCGGAGCCGGTCACCCAGGAGACAAGGACCATGAGCACCACCACCACATAGGCGATCAGGAGCCAGTAGAAAGGTTGGAGCCGGCCGAACGAGGCTTCGGATTCGGCCTTGGCGGACCAAGGGCCTTTGAGCGAGGCCGCGATGGCGGAGCTCAGGCGGGCGCAATCGTCGTCCTTGCCTTCGCGCCAAGCCATCGAGAAGTCAGCGTAGCGGGTGATGATGCCGTCTTCGGCGAGACCGGCGCGGTGGACCTTCTTGTCGTTGATGACTCCAAGGAGGGAGGCGCCGAGGTTATCCCAGCGGGCGAGGGAGGTCTCGTCCTTGGGCGGCATCAGGCCGATGACGCCTTCGCGTTCGAAATCCTGGTAGCGCTCCACGAACGTCTTCACCGTCTTCTGGAGTTCGGGGTCGAAGGCCTTGCCGGATGCGCTGGCGTTCATCTCGGTGACCGCACGGCCTAGGGCGGCAATCCAGGCTGCGTATTCGCGGCGAGGGGTGACATCGGCCGGGAGGTCGCCGGGGATGAAGGTCATGCTCAACGTCGCGTATTGGCGGGCGGCGCTCTCCAGCTGGAGCAGGGCGCGGTCCTCGGTGTCGCGGTCGGCCTGCGGGCGTTTGCGGGCTTTTTCAGCATCTTGGCTCAGTAAGGCGCTGTTCTTGAGGATACCGTCCCAGCTGACATAAAGGCTCTTCTCGGGATTGCCGCCGACGCGCTTGAGCACGTTGGGGTGTTCGACGCGGAAGGTCGGCAGATGGCGGGCAATCGGAGCACGGAAGGAGACTTCGATGAGCCAGTCGACGGAATTGATGGCTCCGCCGGTGAGGCGGACCGGGCGCTTCTCGAGCATCGCCTGGAGTTCGGTTGAGAGGGCAGGGAGTTCCTTGGCGATCTCTTCACGCTGTTCCGCGGTCCAGGTTGACGGAGGCTGGCCGAAGGCGACGCGCTCGATCTTCGTCAGGCTGATCGAGGTGCGCGAGCGCATCTGGAGGAGCGAGCCCGTGGCGAGGGTCTCGATCGGGATGACGCGTCCGCCGCTCTGCACGGGGATTTCGCCGAATGCGCGGGTGTTCCAGCCGGCATCAGCCGCATCCACCGTGGCGGTCAGGAAGCCGAGGGTCAGCACGGCGGCGGCCTTGGCGGCGCGGCCGCGGAGAAAACGCAGTAAGGAGACGCCGAAGTGCCAGACCAGGCCGAGGGACATCAGCGCGACGGAGATGTAGGGGATGAGCCAGCCCGGGTTGCGTACGACCTGAAGCACGCTGAGGTTTTTGCCTTCCTTCGTGTTGCCGAAATTCGACTGGAAGAAGGTCAGGCCGGCATGGCGGAGCGGTTGGTTCATCGAGATGTTGAAGGGGAAGGAGCTCGCGCCTTCCTTGAGCGTCACGTCGCTAGCGAAGCGCTTGGGCGTCTCGGTTCCGGGATATTTCTCGTGCGTGAACTTATCCAGCTGCACCGTGAACGGGACGTAGTAGCGGGTGCGACGGAGGGAGAGTTCGTAGGTCTTCCCGGCGTCTTCGAAGGTCTGCGCGTCGAAAGACTCGGTGAGATTGAGGTTGAGGGCCCAGGTGCCGAGAGACTTGTCCTTCGTCTTCAGCTCCACGATGGCCATGGGAGCGTTGGGCTTGTTGTCGTCATAGCTTTCCGGCAGAGGTTTGTAGGCCAGCTCGGTGCGGGCACCGATGCCTTGGGTGGCCTTGAGGGCGAGCCCGTCGGGCATCTGCGATTTCGCGCGGAGCATCGCGTTCGGGTGGTAGGTCTGGACGACGAGGGTGTAGGGCGTGCCCGGGAGTTCAACGGAGGACGGCGCCTTCTTGGCGGCGATGTTGCGCAGGATCGAATCCGGGATGGCGACGACTGCATCGGATGCCGCGGATTTCTGGACGAGCGCGATTTCGAATTCACGGAAGGCCTCGGAGTAGTTTCGCTGTTCGCCTTCGGGGATGATCATCGCGGACTCCTCTTGGTAGATTGCCGTGACGAAGCCACCGCCCAGTAGGAGCAGCAGGCCAGCGTGAATCATGAGGTTGCCGACCTTGGCGGTGGTCGCCTTGAAGTGACGGACGTGGGCGAAGGCCAGGTTGATGATAAGCAGGGCCCCGAGCGTGAAGCCGGCCGGCAACGGAATTTGTAAAGGCGCCGTAGGGTCCATCGGATAGAAGCAGAGCCAAGAACTGAAGTAGACTTTCTGGACATGCCAGATGCCCCAGTGAACTTGTTCGAGCGTCCCCAATAAGATGAGGATCATCGACAGGATGAGCAGGAGGACCGTCAACTTGAGCGACGCCAACGTATCGATGAGAACGTTGCCGCTGTCTGCCTTCTTTTGATGTTCTTCGCTGTTCACGGGAGTTGGGAGGCGGAGAGGAAGGCGATGAAGGCGGCGGCATTCGCTTCGACGGCGGCGGTCTCGCCATTCATCTTGAAGAACCAGGTGGCGCCGTCCTTGGACGTCATCACGGCGTCGACGGACTTCTTGCCGTCGGTGGCGGTCATCACGAAGCGCTGGCTGTCGAGGCCGCTGACCTTGACCATCTGGGCTGAGCCAGCGATCTCATCGGGGCTGGCCGGCGGGAGGCCGATCTGGCCGCGCCAGCGGTTTACGTTGGCAGTGAGTCCGCCGACGCTGCCGGGGAAGACCGTCACGGCGATCTCGGCCTTGCTGCCGTTCGGGCCTGAGACGATCCAGGTGGCCTTGCGCATGGAATTTTCCGGTCCGACCGACCATCCGGCGGGAAGCTTGGCCCACTTCGGGGCGTCGAAGCCGGCGGCCTCGGCCTTCATCGAGGCGGGGGCGACCATCGGGGCGGCTACGGCCGGAGAGGCGGTCGGCTGGGCAGCAACGGGTGCGGCCACAGTCGGGGCGGCCGGAGCGGCTTCGGACTTCACTTCGTAGCGGGCGACCTGCGGGGCAGGTTTGCAGCCGAAGGCGAGCAGCGAGGCGGAGAGGAGGAGGAGAGGGCGCATGGTGTGATTGAGATTATTTGTTGGCGGCTTTCTTGCCTTTTTTCTTCGCGACGGCGGCATCGCCGGCGGTCGAGCCGTTCTTGAGACGCTCGGCGTATTTCTCGTCGCGCGGCTCGATGATGCCACGCTTCACGAGTTCGTCGGCGTGCAGGTCGGCGATTGGTCCGCAGCGGGCGAGCCAGGCGTCGCACTCCGCACGGAGTTCGGCGAGCTTGGCGGCGTTGGCCGGGTCGCTGGCGATGTTCTTCACTTCCCACGGATCGCTCTGGGTGTCGTAGAGTTCTTCCGGGGCGCGGTTCGAGTTGAAGTAGAGGGCTTGGATCGGCGTCAGCTTACCTTCGGCTTGAACGCGGCGGAGCTCGTGCATCGTCTGACCGACTTCCTGGTAGGCGTTTTTGCCGGCTTCGTCGACGCCGGGGGCGAGGTTCCGAACGTAGCGGTAGCGGGCGTCGCGCACGGAGCGGACCTTGTCGAAGCTCTCATCCATGAAGTCACGGAAGGAGTAGACGTATTTCGGTGGGTTGGCGGCCGTGGGCAGGAAGCAATGGCCGTCGAACTCGGCGGGGACGGGCACGCCAGCGAGGGTCAAGGCCGTCGGGGCGAAGTCGATCCAACTCGCAAAGTCTTCGCGGATGGTTCCCGGGGCGATCTGGCCGGGCCAGCGTACGATCAGAGGGACGCGGGTGCCGGTGTCCTTCGGCGAGCGCTTAAAGCGGGGCATGCCGCGGCCGTGGTCGCCGGTCAGGATTACGATGGTGTTCTTCTCGAGGTCATGGGCCTTGAGCCAATCCAGCACGCGCCCGAGCGTGTAGTCGACCGACGTCACGAGTTCGTGGTAGTGGGCGACCTCGCGGCGGACGACTGGGGTGTCAGGGTAGAAGGGCGGGAGTTCGACCTTGGCGGGGTCACGACGGTCCGAGGGCTTGAGCGCGGCGGTGTTCTTGGCGTGTTCCTCGTCGGAAGCGCGGACCTGGCTTTCATGGCTGACGGTGTCGTTGATGTAAGCGAAGAACGGTTCCTTGGGCTTGTCGGTCAGCTTGCCGAGCGGCTGCTTAGAGTAGTTGACCCAGAGCTTCTTATCGTCGGCCAGTTCTTTTTCAGGGACGCCCTGGAAGTCCGTCTTGCCGGGCCACATCACATGGTAGCCGGAGGCACGGAGTTTCTCGGTGAAAGGGTGGGGCGGGTTGATGACCTTCGAGCGCATGTTCTGTGCGCCGTACTTCAGCGGGTATTGGCCGGTGACCATGCCGCTTCGCGAAGGAGCGCAGACGCCGGTGTGGGTGAAGCTGCGGGTGAAGAGGGCGCCTTCCTTGGCGAGGCGGTCCATGTTCGGGGTGATGGCGTCCTTGCAACCGTAGGCACCGGTGTCGGGACCCATGTCTTCGCCGATGACCAGCACGATGTTCGGGCGGGACTCCGCCGCGGTGGCGAGAGCGGCCATCAGGAGGATGGCCAGAGCGAGGAGGCGGCGGGGCATGCGGATGGGACAACGTCCGGTCCTAATGGTTGCGGGGTGGCGGGGTATGGCAAAAAGAAAGGACGCTTTTTGGCGTCCTTTTCGAGGGGGTAGGGTCTTTGGCCTAGGCCTGAACCTTAGTCCGTGAAGCGGAAAAGGGCGACGTCACCGTCCTTGAACAGGTAGGACTTGCCTTCGAGGCGGTAGCGGCCGGCATCACGGGCGGCGGCCACGGAGCCATTCTTCACGAGGTCCTCGTAGGACACGATTTCGGCCTTCACGAAGCCCTTCTCGAAGTCGGTGTGGATGACCGCGGCGCACTGGGGGGCGGTCATACCGCTGCGGAAGGTCCAGGCGCGCACTTCCTTTTCACCGGCGGTGAAGTAGGTGGCCAGGCCGAGCAGGTGGTAGGCGCCGCGGATGAGCGAGGAGACGCCGGAGTCGGTGACGCCGAGGGACTGGAGGAACTCGGTGGCTTCGGCGGGGGAGAGGTCGCAGAGCTCGGCTTCGACCTGGGCGCAGATCACGACATGCTCGCAGCCATGGCGTTTGCCGATGAGAGCCGCGACATTGGCGACGTGCGGATTTTTGGAGGGGTCGGCGAGATCGGCCTCGGCGACATTGCACGCGAAGAGCACCTTCTTCGAGGAAAGTAGGTTGTAGGTCTTCAGGCGGGAGCGTTCGTCGTCGGAGACGTCGAGCGAGGAGGCCGGCTGGTTCTCGTTGAGGTGCTTCACCAGACGGGCGAGCAGTTCGACGTTGGCGATGGCGTCCTTGTCCTGGCTGCGGACCTTCTTTTGGTTCCGGTCCAGCTGCTGTTCGGCGGACTGGATGTCGGCGAGGATGAGTTCGGTTTCGATGACCTCGATGTCCCGGATGGGGTCGACCTTGCCCATGCTGTGGACGATGTCGTCGTTATCGAAGCAGCGGACCACGTGGATGATCGCGTCGCACTCGCGGATATTGGAAAGGAAGTCGTTGCCCTTGCCTTCGCCCTTGGAGGCGCCGGCGACGAGGCCCGCGATGTCGACGATGTCGATCGTGGCGGGGATGACGACCTTGGTGCCGGCGATCTGCTGGAGCTTCAGCATACGGTCGTCGGGGACGAGGACTACGCCGACGTTGGGCTCAATGGTGCAGAAGGGGTAGTTGGCCGCCTCGGCCTTACGCGAGCGCGTGAGGGCGTTGAAGAGGGTCGACTTGCCCACATTGGGAAGTCCGACGATACCTGCCTGGGTCTTTGCCATGGAAGGTGCACCGTGGGCATCCGCCCCGCCGAGGTCAAGAGCCGGGACTCAGGGCGGCAGTTCCTGCGAACGTTCGCTGAGGTCAGTCGACGGCAGGACGACTTCGTCCCGGGGCTGAGGCTGTCCGCGGACGATGCGAGCGACGGCGATACGGCCCCGCACGCCAGTGATCTCGAGGACCGCCGTGGGGTTGAGGCGAGGGTCGCGGGAGACCACGACCATCTTGTCCTGCACCAAGGTGCCGGGCAGGAGAAGTACCGGCACGGAAAGGCTGCTCAAGGGGTAGCCTTGGACGAAGCCGATACGGATATTACGCGGCGAGCCGGCCGGGAGCGCGAACGGGTTCGGCTCCTCGGCGGGCGTCGTCTTGGTCGTGGCGCAGCCTGTCAGCAGCGCGAGCAGCAGACAGACTGGGCGGAAGTGGTTCACTCGCGGCTGGAAGAGCCGGGACCTTCGGGCGGCTTACCGATGAAGGCGGCCAGGGCGGAGTTGGGCGGGAGGCCGCCGGGGAGTCCGCCCGGAGAGAGCGGGCCCGGGGTCTGCTCGGCCTTGTCTTCTTCCGAGATGAACTGGTCGAAGCCCGGACCGGAGGTGTCGAGTTCGCCTTCGAACATTCCCTGCAGCTGACGCATACGCGTCGGGTGGCGCATCTTGCGGAGCGCCTTGGCTTCGATCTGACGGATACGTTCGCGGGTGACCTTGAAGTGGCGGCCGACTTCTTCGAGCGTGCGCTGGACGCCGTCGAGGAGACCGAAGCGGAGGATGAGGACTTCCTTCTCGCGTTCGGCGAGGGAGCGCAGGACGAAGTCGATCTTCTCGCGGAGGAGGCGGGTGGAGGCCGTGTCGGAGGGATTCTCCGCGGACTTGTCCTCGATGAAGTCGCCGAGCGAGGTGTCTTCGCCGTCGCCGACGGGCGACTGGAGGGAGATCGGCTGCTGGGCCATCTTCATGATCTGCTGCACGCGATCGATCGCCATGTTCATCTCGTTGGCGACTTCTTCGGCGGTCGGCTCGTGGCCGAGTTCCTGGGTGAGCTGTTTCTGGACCTGCATCACCTTGTTAAGCGTCTCGATCATGTGGACCGGGATGCGGATGGTGCGGGCCTGGTCGGCGATGGAGCGGGTGATTGCCTGGCGAATCCACCAGGTGGCGTAAGTGGAGAACTTGTAGCCGCGACGGTATTCGAACTTCTCGACGGCCTTCACGAGGCCCATGTTGCCTTCCTGGATGAGGTCGGTGAAGAGCAGACCGCGGTTCTGGTACTTCTTCGCGATCGAGATGACGAGGCGGAGGTTATGTTCGACCATCTCGGTCTTGGCGCGCTGCGCTTCGTCGAGGTGCTTGCGGACGTTGCGGGAGAGGTGGAGAAGTTCGGTCGGCGAGAGGCGCCAGCGGAGTTCGATCTCGCGGGTGCGGGTGGCGGAGATCTCGGGCTTGATGGCCTTCTTGGCGCGAACCGGGCCGCGGGCGACCATGGTCGGTTCGACCAGGTTACGGGAGTCGTCGATGTCCCCCTTGATGTCGGCGAGTTCGAGCCATTCTTCGAAGAGCTTCATCTTGAAGCAGAACTTGCGGAGGATGTCCTTACAGCCTTCCTTAGGGGTCAGCCCAATCTTGAGGTACGCCTCGCGGGCCTTGGCCTTCTTGGGAGCGTCGGTTTCGTCGAGGTATTTCTGCCAGGCCTTGTCGAGCTTGGCCTTGAGCTTCGTGCACTCCTCCGTGGCCTTGGGGAGCATTTTGTAATAGGCGTCGCGGGACTCGACCTTCTTGTCGATGACGACCTTATCGAAGCGTTCTTCCTTGCGGAGGACCTTGAGGGCGAGGTCGAGCTGGTAGGGTAGGGTGAGCCAGCAGGTGAAAAGGAAATCCTGAGCGCGGAGTTCGGCATCCTCGATGCGCTTAGAGATTTCGACTTCCTGCTCGCGGGTGAGCAGCGGCTTATGGCCCATCTGCTTCAGGTAGACGTTGAACGGATCGTAAGGGGCGTCTGCCGGGACGGTGCGCGCGGCTTCTTCTTCAGAGTCCTCGACCTTCTTACGGTAGGTCTCGACCTCGTCCTCGTCGAGGAGCTTGATGTCGAGATTATCGAGGATGTTCATGATGTTCTCGATCAGCTCCGGGTCGGTAGCGCTGTCGGGAATGACCTCGTTGATGTTCTGGACGGTGACGTAGCCGTTCTTCTTGGAGAGGCTGACGAGTTGCTGCACCTTCTCGTTGATGTCGGGGCGGACGGGCGCGACGGCCTTGACCGGGGCGGCGGCCTTGACGGGCGCGGCGGCCTTGGCGACGGGCTTCGTCACGGTTACGGCCTTGGCGACCGGAGCGGCGGTCTTGGCGGCAGGAGCCGCCTTGGCAGGGGTCACGGCCTTCGCCGGAACCGGGGCCTTCGCGGCTGGCTTGGCGACGACGGCCTTGACGGGCGTCTTCGCCGCAGGCGCGGGCTTCGCGGCCGGCTTGGCGGCGGCTTTGACAACGGGCTTAGCCTGCTTGGAGGCTTTGACCGGTTTGTCGGTGGTCTTCTTGTTCTTCTTGTCGGGCATCTTGGGAAATTAGGCGGCGGTGAGGGACGGAGGCGTCGCGTGCGATTTGCGCAGGGCGATTTTTTCCGACTGGAGCTGGTTCAGCGTGGCGACGTCGTCGCGGGAGGTGGAGGCGATGCGGGCGTCGAGGCTGCGCATCAGGGTCTGGACGTGGCGACTGTGGAAGGACTTCAGGATGCTGTTAGCGCGTGGCAGGATGTCCTTCTCGTCGTCGCGGCCGGCGTAGGTCTCGGCGGAGAGGCGGGCGGCTTCGGTGCGCAGTTCGTCGTCGAGGGTGCTGATGGCTTCGCGTAGGCCGGCGAAATGGCCGTGGGCGGCTTCGTTGAGCAAGGCCATCAGGAGTTGGCCGCCTCGTCCGGACTGGTCGATCCATTCGAGTGGTAGCGACTGGGCGATGGGGACGAAGTAGGAATCATGCCGCAGAAGGAACAGTATCAAATCCTCCTCCGACGTTGTCAAGCCCCCCCCCTTGACAACCGGGGCGGGGGGTAGGTCGTTGGGGCCGCCGAGCTGGGCGGCGGGGCGTTGGGCCTGGCTTTGGGCGCGATGGCGTTCGTAGGCCATGTGCATCTCGCGGATCCCGATGCCGGCATGGCGCGCGGCCTCGTTGAGGGCTTCGCGGACGATTTCCTCGGCGCCGGCCTGTTCGACGATGGGGAAGATGGTCTCCAGTAGGCTGAGGCGGCTGGTGAGCGGCAGGTTGACCGAGCCTTCGGGGACGAGGGACTGGACGCAGAACTGCATCGCGCTGCGGGCGCCGGCGACGAGGCCCGCCCAGCCGGCGGCGTCATGCGTCGAAAAATACTCATCCGGGTCCTTGCCGCCGGGGAGCGAGAGGAAGCGGATGTCCAAGCCTTCGCGGAGGCCGATGGGCAGGAGGCGCAGGGCAGCCTTCTGGCCGGCGGCGTCGGAATCGAGGAAGACGATGAGGCGCTGCGTGAACCGGCGGAGCTGCTGCATGTGCTCTTCCGTGACGGCGGTTCCTTGGGCGGCGATCGCTCCAGGGATGCCAGCCGAGTGGCAGCGGATGGCGTCGAGCTGGCCTTCGACGAGCACGAATGGGTCGGCGTCTTTGCGCGTCATGCGCGCCCGGTCGATGTTGAAGACCGTGCGGGATTTCTTGAATAGTTCGGTCTCGGGCGAGTTGACGTATTTCGCCTCGCGGGAAGGGTCGTCCTGCGGGGTGATGTCGAGCGTGCGCGCGGTGAAGGCAATGACGCGCCCTTGGATGTCGCGGATGGGGATAATTAGACGGCCGCGAAAGCGGCAGCGCCAGCGGAGCGGGTCCGGCACGCGGTCGACGCCGAAGAAGAGGCCGGTCTGTGCGAGGGCTTCCTTGGCGTAGCCCTTGGCGAGAAGCCCAGGAATCAGCTTGGAGTCGTCGACGGGCGCGAAGCCGATGCCGAAGTCATCGGCGACCTCGAGGGAGAATTTACGCTTCTCCGTCCAGTAGTTGCGGATCCATTCGCCGTGCACAGGGTCTTCGAGGAAGCAGCGGCGCCAGTAGTCGGTGACGAGCTCATGGATCTCGAGGAGCTGGCCGCGGAAGGATTTCTCGTTCTTGCCATCGCCGCCGGTCTCGTAGTCGAGCTTGAAGCCGAAGCGGGTGGCGACGCGTTCGATGGACTCGGGGAAGTCGAGGCCCTCGCGGTTCATGACCAGTTTGAAGGCGTCGCCGCCTTGCTGGGTGGAGAAGCAATACCAGAGGCCGGTCTCGGGGTTGACCTTGAACGAGGGACTTTTCTCGGACTTGAAGGGGCTGAGGCCCCACCAGTCGCGTCCGCGTTGCTTCATCTGGGTGTAGTCCCCGGCGAGCGCGACGATATCGGCCCGTTGGCGGAGCTCGTCGATGGATTTGCGGGAAATACGGGCCACGGCTGTCAAGGGGTGTCTGTCAAGTGGGGCGGGGCAAACGAAAATAATTCCCAATCGGCGATAGGGCGTTCCCCCCGTGTTATGCCTAGGGGGTGGGCGGGCGCAAGGGGTTGGGCCCCTTTAGCACTCGTCGCAGAGCTTATGGCGGATCCGCTTGGCTTCTTCCCGCAGGCGGGTCGCTTCGGCGGCTTGACCCTGCTTATCCAAGGTTTCGGCAAGGTTGTCCAAGACCGACGCGGACTCGCGCTTCTCGGCCCCGTGGAGTTTCTGGACGCCGACGAGCTGGCGGCGGAAGAGGGCCTCGGCTTCGGCAGGTTTGGCCCGCTTGAGTTCGAGTCCGCCCAGTATACTCATCGTGCCGAGAGGGTCTGGGTGGCCTTCGCCGAGGGAGCCGACTTCGAGCGTCAGTACGGAAAGGTAGAAGTCCGCCGCTTCGTCTAGGCGAGATTGCCGATAGCAAAGGCCGGCGAGCTGGGTGCGGAGGTTGATGATCGCGGCATCGGAACCGCGCGGGGTGGTCTCGAGTAGCGTGAGCGCCTCGCGATAGAGCTTCTCCGCACCAGGGAGGTCGTCGGTCGACATCCGTAGCGATGCGAGTTCGCGCCGCAGGTCCGCGGCGGCGGATCGTTCGTCGCGCGAGGACTTGCTCTGGAGGGTGATCGCTTGCTTCAGCGCTTCCGTGGCTTCGTCGATTTTGCCGGCGCTACGAAAGGCCGCAGCCCGTTGGCGCAGGACCTCGGGGCTGACGGACGATGTGAGGGAAGTCTCGCCGCAACCGGCGACGAGGAGAGCGAGCGCGATGAGTGCCGGCTTGGACATTAGTCGCCCAGGAAGCTCGCGTCGTCACACTGCGCCTTGAAGTAGGGCGCGGTGCCGTCGACTTCGACCGTCAACGCATGGTTGCCGGCGGGAATCGAGGCGGCGAAGGCGCCATCCTTGAGGTCGATGGACTTACCGTCGAGCCAAGCGGCCTTCACGCCCGTGAGGACGAGCGGCTTCTTCGTGGCGGCGGCAGCGGTGAAGCGCGCCGTGGCGTAGAGGCGACCAGGATTGAATTCCTTGGTCAGCTGGCCGTTGACGAGCGTGTAGACCGGCGTTGGTGCGGCCGACTTGGCGAGAGCGCCGGGCGGCTGGTCGTCGAAGATCCACAGGCGGGCGACGTTACCCTTGCTGGCGTCGAAGGGACCGGGTTTGCCGATCTCGCCGAGGAAGGCGTAGAAGTTACGTTTGGAGACGCCCAGGATGCCGTCGGAGAGGCCGGCGGGCATGATGCTGCCGATATTGTCGCGGCTCACGATGTTGGCCTTGAGAATCGGGATCTCGACGCCGGGACCTGGGCGGATGAAGAGTTCGGTCGCGTTCTCGCGCGCAGGGATGCCGGTCATCAGCGAGCCATCCTTCATCTTGAAGGAGAAGGCATGGTAGCCTTCCTTTACCTTCGCGGCGGGATTCAGCACGCTCTCGATGATGTAGTCGAGCGGGGCGCTGGCGCCGATGCTGCTGAGGTCGGGGCCGAGGTGACCGCCGGCGCCGCCGATGGCGTGGCACAGCGTGCAGCCGGCCTTGCGGTAGTGGATCTCGCCGTCCGCGGGATCGGCTCCCAGCTTGATCCAGTTGATGATGCCAGCGATTTCGGCTTCATAGTTGCGCGGGCCAGTCTTGGCGCCGGTGAGAGGTTCGATGGTCTTGACCAGCGCGATGCCGCCACGGCCCAGCGAGCGGGCGGACTGCAGGGCGGCGGCCAGGTGTTCGGCGCTCAGGCCCTTCGGGAATTCTTTGGCGAGGCGTTGCGAGAATCCGCCGATCTGGAAGAGATTCGTCCACACGGCGGCGGCTTCTTCCTTCGTCCTGATCTGGGCGAACACCGAGGGGATGGCCTTGTAGGCTTCGCCCGGAGCATGGACGGCCAGGGCGGGGAGGGCGTCGCGACGCACGGCCGAAGGGCGGGCTTCAGCCGTGAGGCTGCGGAGCGCGGCGAGCGAAGGCTGCTGTCCGATCGTGCGCAGGGCGGTAATGGCGGCCTGGCGGAGGGCGGCTTCTTTTTCGCGGCCGGCGAAGTCGCCGATCTTCGGGACGAACTGGACCAGCTTCCACTGGCCCGCGAGGCGGACGCATTCAATAAGTAGCTTCGGTTCGGTCTGGTAGGCGAGTAGCGCGCCGAGACCGGAAAGGTCGCCGTTCGGACGGACGTTACGCGTGCCGGCTTCAGCGAGTGCACGGGCGACGCGCTGGCGGGTTGCCGGCTGCAGCGAGGTGTCGTTGATGAGGGACTGATAAAGCAGGCTGGCCTCTTCGGCCGTGCCGGCCTTGCCAATCAGCTCGATCCACGGGCCAGTGCCGGCGGCGTCAATCTTGCGACCGACGAAGAGGCGCTGCACGTAGGGCGTGGCGATGCCGGGGTCGATCGCCTTGACGATTGCATCGAGGGCGGCTTCCTGGCCTTCGACCTTGGAAGGCTGGGCGGCGACGTCTTCAAGCCAAGGGCGAGCGAGTTCATTGATGCTCGTCCAGGCGGCGAAATCGAGGAAGGTATCCTCGGTGTTCTTCGGCAGGTGCGAGAGCACAGCGCGGGCGCTTTCCGGGGTGCGCACGCGGGCGAGGGCGCGATGGGCCTCAAGCTGCACGCGCGGATTGGCGTGCGAGAGGAACGGGGTGATCAGGCTGATATCCGTGGCGCCGCGGGCGCCGAGGGATTTGCCGAGTTCGCGGAGGCCGACCTGGAGGCTCGCGGGGTCTTTGCTCTGCAGGAGTAGGGCGAGGTGCGCGGTGTCGGCGGTGCGGCCGCTGAGGAGCCAGGCGGCGTGACGACGCGTGGCATCGTCCGTGGTCCAGTCCTTCAGGGCGGCCTGCAGTTCGGTGACCGGAAGCTTGGCGAGTTCGCGGCGGGACTGTTCGAACGTCCAGCGATTGGGCGAGAGCAGGTTGGCGAGGAGTTCTTTGGACGACTTGCCGAGGACGGGCTGCCAGGCGAGCGGCTTGGCGGACTCAGGCAGGATGCGCCAGATACGGCCGTGGAGTTTATCGCGACGCGGGTCGCGGAAGTCGACTTCGCCGTGGTTTATGATCGGGTTCGTCCAGTCGGCGACGTAGAGCGCGCCGTCCGGTCCCATCTTGAGAGTGATCGGACGGAAGGAGACATCGCTGGTGCGGACGACGTCGGGCAGTTCCTTGGTCACGTAGCCGGACTTAGGGGCATCGGAGACGCTGAAGTCGTTGAAGCCGAAACGGACGATGCGATGGGCGCGGAAGTCGCACGTGATCGCGTTGCCTTGCCAATCAGGGCCGAAGAGCGGGCTGTTGATGAGCTCGAGTCCGCTGAACTTAGGATAGGAGCCAGGGCTGATGCTGCCGACGAGGCGACGAGCGCCTTCGGAAGGCGGGAAGGCCGCACCCGGGAAAGCCCAATGCACGCCCGTGCCATCGGCGCCGGAGGTGAGGAAGGTCTGACCGGCAGCGTCTTCTTGCTGGCCCCAAGCGTTGACGAGGCCCTTGGAGTGGACTTCGAGGCGCTCGGTGTTCGGGTCGTAGGCGAAAGCCACGCCGGAATTGGCGCGCACGAGGCCCCAAGGGGTCTCGAGGTGCGAGTGAATGTAGATCGTCTGGTGGAAGTAGAGACGGCCATCGATGCCCCAGTGGAGCGTGTGGACGATGTGGTGGGTGTCTTCGGTGCCGAAGCCGCTCAGCACGATGCGTCGTTCGGCGAGGATGCCGTCGGCGTTCGGGTTCGTGAGGTGGAGTAGCTCGGTGCTGGCGCCGACGTAGACGCCGCCGAAATTGTCCGGGGCGACGCCGGAAGGAATCAGCAGACGATCGGCGACGATGCGGGAGATGTCGGCGACGCCGTCATGGTTCGTGTCTTCGAGAAGGATGATCTTATCGTTGCCCGTGGACGGACCGAACTTCGCGGAGTTGCCCGCCATCTGCGCGGCGAGGTCTTCCGGGTTCACCTGCGGGTAGGTATTGGAGGTCGCGACCCAGAGGCGGCCGGAGGTGTCCCAGTTCATATGGACCGGCTTCTCAAGCAGCGGGTTCTCGGCGAAGAGCGAGATGCGTAGGCCGTCAGATAGTTTGAACTCCGGGGCGGGCAGGGAGGTGCGGACTTCGAGCTTCGTCGGGGTCTTCGGTTCGGGCGGCAGCGTGCTCGGCTGGCCCGCGGAGACGGCGATGGCGTCGGCTTCGGCCGTGTCGATGAGCGGGTCGAACTTCGGGATTTCGACGGCGTTATTACCCTGTTCGCGCTTACGGAAGCCGAAGATGTAGGTGTAGTTGGCCGGACGGCTACGGTGGAAGAAGAGCGAGTTCTTACGGAGGACCGAGGCGCGCAGGGCTTCGGTGGCGGCGGCGGGCTTATCCCAGGAATCCTTGTTCACGTTCCAGCCCAGCTGGGCGGCGACGCCTTCGCTGAGTGCACGGTAGCCACGTTCAGTGAGGTGGATGCCGTTATCGGTACCGAGGTCGAGGGCGATGCCGTGGGATTTCCATTCCGCTCGGATGAACGGCACCTGCTTTTCGGCGGCGAGTTGGGCGAGGCTGCGTCCATAGGCGGCCAGCATCGCGTTGTGTTCCGAAGGGTCGGGCAAGCCTGGGCGGGAGCCGCGCAGGTCTTCGTGGGCGATCGGTCCGAGGATGACGAAGCGGACCTTGCCGCCGGCGCTGTGCTTCGTGATGAGGTCCATCAGCTGGGCGATATCACGCTTCAGCCGGGCGGGCGTATGTTCGGTGCCGTAGCGGGCCGGATCCGGATTGAGGGCCGGGTCATTCTTGCGATAGGTGAGTTCTTCGAGCGAAGCGGCCATACCGTAGCCGATGATCGCGACGGTCGGCTTCACGACGGCGAGTTGCTCCTCGAGCTGCTCGACGCCTTTAGCGACCGGATCGAAGCTGGCACGCGAAGCGCCGAGAGGCGTGTCACCGGAATAGCCGAGGTTGCGCACGGCGAACTTCTTGCCGGGGAACTCCTGGCGCATCTTGGTCTCTAGGAGACCGTAGTTACTTTCGCGCTCGATGAGCACGTCGCCGATGAGGAGGACGCGGTCGCCATCCTCGAGGGTGAGCTTGCGGCTTTCGCCGGCGGCGCGGCCGGCCGGCTGGAAGGCGATGAGGGCACAGAGTGCCAACAGGGTGGGGAAGCGGGGCATGATGGGATTGGAAAAGGGTTTAGGGAGGTTGGCGAGGCGACTTTCGACCTCAAGGGGACGAAGTTGTTGCCATCGGACGACCTTTAAAATCGCTCAATTAAACCGACTGCCTGAAATCAGTCCGCGAACTGCGGCCAACGGGCCCGGAAGGCCAGCTGTGCGTCCTTGTCTGGGATCACTGGACGGGCTGGGTCCGCCAGGAACTTGAGCGGGAAGGCGGGCTTGAGGTGGAGCACGTGAACAGTCGACTCCTTGACCTCGAAGACCGCAAACCAGGCCCCGCAACCAATGTCGAAAAGATCCCCGTGGCGGCTACGAATCCGGCGCGTCCGGTGCGGGCTCGGGTCGCGGCTGAGGATCTCGAGCATACGCGCCTCGAAGTCGACCGACCAATCCTGCTTCAGCCAGGCCATGTGTTCGGCGGCCTGGGGGGAGAAGGTCACGGTGAACGCTGGCGGGGCGTCGAGGGCGGCGTCCACTTCGTCGATCCAGCCCGCTTTGGCGTCGGGGAAGGAATCGTAAGACGGGATGTAAGGCTTGATGTCGAAGATTGGCGTGCCGTCGACGAGGTCGCACGGGCCGAGAATCAGTTTCCCTTTCTTGATTTCAATCAGCTGCACCGGCGTGATGCCGATCGGATTGGGGCGATGAGGGGAGCGGGTGGCGAAGACGCCGCGCCTTTTCGAAGGGCCGCGCGGCGGGAGGACTTCGGGGCGCCAGTCGGTATTACGATGGAACCACCAAATCAGCCAGATGCGGTCGAAGCCTTCGAGGTCTTTGAGGGCCTTCTGGTATTTATCGCCGGGCAGCATCTCCAGGACGTTCGTCTCGGCCTGCTTCTCGTCGGGCTGATGACGGGCGTCGAATTTCAACGGCTTACCCGAGCGGATGAAGCCGATGGGCGTGATGGTGAGTCCCGAGTCCAAGATGACCAAGGCCTAGGCCTCGCAGGGCAAAAGGCAAAGATTCATTGTCTTACCATGGTGCCATCGTTAGCCGTCTTCCTCCGCAATGTCCGCCGAGGTCATCAATCTCTCCTGCTATAAGTTCGCTCCGTTGGAGGGGCTCGAGGAGCTGCGGGCGAGCCTGCAGGAGGCTGCGAAGGCCAATGAGCTGAAGGGCACCATCCTCCTCGCGCCTGAAGGCATCAATTTCTTCCTGGCCGGCACCCGGGCGCAGCTGACGGTAATTCTTGCCCACATCCGGTCCGTGCCTGGCCTCGAGGGTATCGCACCTAAGGAAAGCCCGAGTTCCGCGCAGCCGTTCAAGCGGATGCTCGTGAAGATCAAGAAGGAGATCATCGCTTTCGGGGTTGAGGGCGTCGACCCTGCCCGCCGTCCTTCCGCCAAGATCACGGCGAAGCAGCTCAAGCAGTGGCTGGACGAAGGTCGGCCGGTGACGCTGCTCGATACGCGTAATGAGTACGAAATCCGCATGGGGACGTTCAAAGGAGCGGTCGTGCCGCAGATTTGGAATTTTCGGGATTTTCCCGCGGCGGTGGAGAAGCTTCCCGCCGAACTCAAGTCGCAGCCGGTCGTGATGTTCTGCACCGGCGGCATCCGCTGCGAGAAGGCGGGTCCGTTCATGGCCATGCAAGGCTACACCGACGTGCTGCAGCTCGACGGCGGTATCCTGAAGTATTTCGAAGAAGTCGGTGGCGCGCATTAC